>OGMZ01000510.1_pt1 | contig 17660 bp, 17 predicted proteins | sample 1573361 | NCBI WGS metagenome assembly OGMZ01 (sample SAMEA2581995, study PRJEB24529) | metagenome | biome: Human gut stool | place: China | collected 2011
CGCGCGGGTCGGCAAGCGTCAGCTCCTCGCGGTTTGTGCACTGGGCACCGAACGCCGTGAAGAGATGGTGTTCGGGCACGAAGCGGCCCTTCTGCACACTGCCCACAAAGACGCCTGCGCGCAGGACATGCAGGCCCGTCTGCGGGAAGGCCGCAGGCAGCAGCACACCGCCGCCATGGACCACGGCGGGACGGTCTGCGAGGGCCGGAAAATACTGCTGGGCGAACGCGTTCCAGGCCGCGAGGCTCTGGGCGGGCGTCACGCTCTCCCCTGCCGCGGCGCTTTCGCGGCGTCGGCTGCCCTGCACCGCATCCCGGAGGGCGCGGGCGTTCTCCCGGCGGGATGCACGGGCATCGCCGCGCTCCGAGCGGGCAGGCTTGCCCTTACCGGGCTTCTGCTTCCGGTTCTGCTCGGCGGCAGCCGCCAGCCAGAGCTGCTCTTCGGGGGGATAACAGCCCGGTGCGGGCAAAGCACGGGGAGTGCCCGCCTTGACCAGCCGGGCAATGAAATGACCCTCGCCGCCCTGACAGGGCCAGATGCGGCGCACTTTGCTCACATCCAGCGGCAGACCGCCGGTGCGGTTGGCCTCGCCCGCGCTGCCAAACGTGTAGTCCACATTGCCCAGCGCGTCGGCCAGCTCGAATTCCGGGTGCCGCTGCAGAAAGGCCGCCACCTGCCCCTCGTCCTCTTCCGGCGCAAAGGTACAGGTGGAATACACCAGCTGCCCGCCGGGGGCCAGCACGGCGGCGGCGCAGTCCAGGATCTGTGCACCCAGCTCAGCGCACTGCTTTACCAGCGCTTCACAGTGCTGCTGCCGGGCCACCGGCTCCTTGCGGAACATTCCCTCGCCGGAACAGGGGGCATCCACCAGCACCCGGTCGAAAAACTCCGGCAGGGCCTCCGCGATGCGGGCAGGCGTCTCGTTGAGCACCACCGCGTTTGGCACGCCCATGCGTTCCAGGTTGCTTTTCAGGATCTCGGCGCGGGCCGCCACATATTCGTTGCTCACCAGCACGCCCCGCCCCTGCAAAGCCGCAGCCAGCTGGCTGCTCTTGCCGCCGGGGGCCGCGCACAGGTCCAGTACCCGCATGCCGGGCTGCACTCCCAGCAGCGGGGCTGCCGAGGACGCCGACGGCTCTTGCGAGTAGAACACGCCCGCGTGGTGGTACGGGTGGCGTCCGGGTTTGAACTCCGGCGCATGCACCACAAAGGCCGCTTTGCAGAAAGGCGACACTTCCAGCGGGAAGTCCGCTTTCTGCGCAAACTGCTCCGGCATCGCGCGCAGGGCTGACACGGTCACGCCGCGCTCGGCGGCCTCCTGCGGGGCGGCATACAGCTGCTCGTACCGCGGGCCCAGCAGGGCGCGTTCCCGCTGCTCAAAATATTCCGTAGGCATAGTACATTCCTCCTGTGGATGCATAAAGCGGCCCTGCGCGGCCACACTAGGCTTTGTGAGGGCACACCGCCCCCGCACTTGAAAACCGAAAGGAGATCCTTCACGATGGAAAACCGTACCGAGAACCGCAGCAACAACTGCAAGAACCAGACTTCCAACCGCACCAGCAATCAGACCACCAACAGCGCCGCCAACGAGCACAAGCACCCCAACCAGTACACCAAGGGTGCCGACGATGAGAGCGCCAAGAACAGCGTGAACAGCCGCAGCGCCAAAAACAGCCGCTGATGCTGCCCCGCCGCGCCTGACCGGACCACAGGCGTAAACGCAGAGCCCGCCGCCTTCCGGCACTGTTTTCCAGTGCGGAAAGCAGCGGGCTTTCGGCGTTATCTGGTTTCGTTGGGGTCGAACTGCTGCCATAGGGTGTCGAACAGCTCGTGCACCCGGTCCAGCTGCCCGTTCAGGTACAGCCAGCCCAGCAGGCACTCAAAGCCGGTGGAGGCACGGTATTCCTCCGGGGAGGCGTGCTTGGACACGCTGGCCTTGCTGGCATTGCGGCCCCGCTTGAACATGGCCAGCTCGTCCTCGGTGAACAGCGGCTCCAGCAGCTGCTCTTCCCGGAACTGCGCCCGGGCCGAGACATACTTGACCTTTTCGGCGTTCAGGCGCCCGGCCGACAGCCGGTGATGCTCTGCCAGCCGCTGGCGCACCAGCAGTTCCAGCACGCTGTCGCCCACAAAGGCCAGTGCCAGGGGGCTGAGCTCCCGCGGGTCGATCTTTTTTGATTCGTTCATGCTGCTTTATCCTTAGAAGATATAGTCGAACTGATACTCGCCGATGAGGATGGTATCGTTCTCTTCCACGCCCTTCTGCACCAGCGCGTCCAGAATGCCGCTCTCGCCCAGCTGACGCTGGAAGTACTGCAGGCTCTCGTAGTCGTCCACGTTGCTGCCGGCCAGAATATACTCCAGCCACGGAGCTTCCACGCTCCACACATGGGCTTCCATCCGCTTGATGGTAAAGGCGCGGTCGTTGGCCTTGGGCTCCGGCTTCTTGTACTCGGGGGTGAACACCGGCACCGGCGGGATGTCCTTCAGGCGGTTGTACACCAGACCCGGCAGTTCCCGCACGCCCTGCATGGTGGCGGCGGAGATGGGCACGAAGGTCAGGCCCTTGCCCTCCACATAGGTGCGGAACGCTTCGATCTGCTCCTCGGTGGCCAGATCGCACTTGTTGCCCACCACGATCTGGGGGCGCTTTGCCAGCTCGGGGCTGAACTTGGCCAGCTCTTCGTTGATCTTTTCAAAGTCGTCCACCGGCTCACGGCACTCACTGCCGGAAACGTCCACCACATGCAGCAGCAGGCGGCAGCGCTCCACATGGCGCAGGAAGTCGTGGCCCAGGCCGATGCCCTCACTGGCACCCTCGATCAGGCCGGGGATGTCGGCGCAGACAAAGCTGGCACCCTCGCCCACCGACACGACGCCCAGCGTGGGCACCAGGGTGGTGAAGTGGTAGTTTGCGATCTTGGGCTTGGCGGCGCTGATGGTGGAGATGAGGGTGGACTTGCCCACATTGGGGAAGCCGATCAGGCCCACATCCGCGATCAGTTTCAGCTCCAGCGTCACCTGGATGTCCTCACCGGGCATGCCGGGCTTGGCAAACTTGGGGATCTGGCGGGTGGGGGTGGCAAAATGTGCATTGCCGTAGCCGCCGCGGCCACCCTTGGCGATGGTGACCGGGGTGTGGTCCGACAGGTCCGCGATGACCAGGCCGCTCTCGGCGTCCTTGATCACGGTGCCCAGCGGCACCTTGATGACAAGGTTCTCGGCGTTCTTGCCGTGGCACAGGCTTGCGCCGCCCTTGCCGCCCTCCGGGGCCACATACTTGCGCTTATAGCGGAAGTCCATCAGGGTGCTCAGGTGGTCGTCCACCACAAAAATGATGTCGCCGCCGCGGCCGCCGTCGCCGCCGTCCGGGCCGCCTGCGGCCACGAACTTCTCACGATGGAAGCTCACTGCGCCGTCGCCGCCCTTGCCCGCGTGGAGCCATATCGTGGCGATGTCGATAAAGTTGGTTTGTGCTGCCATACAGGCCCTCCTTATCAGCCTCTCCGTTTTGCCTCCCCTCATGTGGGCGGGCGCAATGCAGGGCATTGCCGGAGAGGTCATTGCTTTTACTCAAATTACTCAAAAAAGAGCCGGGCCACAAGGGTCCGGCTCTTCAGGTTGCAGTTTTTCAGGCAGAAGTTACTGCTTCACGCTGCACTTCTTGCCGCTCTTGCCCACGCGCTCAAAGCGGACGGTGCCGTCAACCAGAGCAAACAGGGTGTCATCGCTGCCCTTGCCAACGTTCTCACCCGGCATGATGTGGGTGCCACGCTGACGGACCAGGATGTTGCCGGCCAGAACGAACTGACCATCTGCACGCTTGGTGCCCAGACGCTGTGCTGCGGAATCGCGGCCGTTCTTGGTGCTGCCTACGCCCTTTTTATGTGCCATTGTAATTTTCCTCCTTAGCCGTTGATCGCAGTGATCTCAACCTTGGTGTAGGGCTGACGATGGCCCATACGGCGAGCACTGTGCTTCTTTGCGCGATAGGTGATGATGTTCAGCTTCTTGCCCTTGCCATTCTTGATGACCTTGGCAGAGACGGAAGCGCCCTCAACAACGGGAGCGCCAACCTTGACCGAACCCTCCTCGCCGACAGCGAGAACCTGATCAAACTTCACTTCGGAGTCGGCCTCAACGTCCAGCTTTTCGATGTAGACGATGTCGCCCTGCTCCACGCGGTACTGCTTACCGCCGGTAACAATGATTGCGTACATTTTGTTCATTCCTTTTCATTGTACTCGCTGGTCGTAAAGGCAGGCCCCTACGGGGGTCATTTCAGGCGCCCACACCACGCGGCTAGAATATTATAGCAAAAAAGCGCCCGGAATGCAAGAGGAAATTTCCGCTTTATGTGAGATTTTTTACGACACGATCCAAATCCCGGCTTCCATGCACCACCCGAAGGATGTAGACCGTCCGGGTTTCCGCATCCGTCTGGTAAAACAGGATATCATTTCCAACCAGTTTTTCCCGGATCCCTGTCTGCGGAACATAACCATTCTGCACCAGGCTGCCGCTCTGCGGAAACATCCGCAGTGTATCCAGACATTCCATCAGGCTCTTTTTAAAGGAAGCCGCTGCCGTCGGGTTTGCCAGATCTCCTGCCAGATAATCTACGATCCCTGTCACATCTGCTGCGGCCTGCCGGGCAAAGCGATAGCCGTACTCAAAGCCCATACTTTGCCCCCAATTCTTTCATGAACGTTTCACCGTCCACGGTACGGCCCTGTTCCACATCCCGCAGGCCCTCCATGATAAGTTTTGCCTCTTCCATCTCTTTCATGGTCCGGTCATAGTAGTCGATATCCATGACCACAAGGCGGCCATAGCCGTTTTTGGTGACGAACACCGGGCCGTTTTCCTCGGCGCAGCGGCGCTCGATCTCCACGGTATTTTTCAGTTCACGCATCGGAATGATCTGCATACAGTTCACCTCACTTCGTCTATGGCTATATTATACACCAAAAAGAGCCACAGAACAAGCACCTGCCTGCTCTGCGGCTCACAAGATTTCACGTTCAGTGGTTCTTCTGCTGTTCTTCCAGCTTCTGTTTCACCTTTGCATTATAGGCCTCGGTCTTTTCCACGAACTCCTTGCGGGAGGCGCTGGCCGGCAGCTGGGTATCCCTGCCCGCAAAGGCGATGGGGCCGTCCAGCTTTTTCATGGCGGCCTTGTTCTCTGCCGTCATGGCCAGCGGCACCATCAGGGGCTTGCCCTTGAATTTGCGGGTGAAGTAAATTTCTGCCGCCACACCGGCCACTACGGCAATGCCGGCCAGCAGCTGGGACACCCGCAGGCCGATGGAGGGCACCAGCATCAGGCTGTCGGTGCGCAGCGCCTCGATCCAGAAGCGGCCTGCGCCGTACCAGATGAGGTACCGCAAGGTGATGTCGCCGTTGAATTTCCGCTTTTTGATGTACCGGAACAGCAGGATGAAACCCACCAGGCACCAGATGCTTTCATACAGGAAGGTGGGGTGCACCGGCAGGTTAGGGTCGATGGTCACACCGTTCTGCACGGTGACCGTGCTGCCCATCAGGTAAGAGCGGGTGCCCTCGCTGTACATGCCCCAGGGCAGGGTGGTGTTGCAGCCAAAGGCCTCCTGGTTGAAGAAGTTGCCCCAGCGGCCGCAGCCCTGCCCGATGAGAAAGCCCATGGCGGTCAGGTCGAACATGGGCAGAACCGGCACCTTGCGCCACTTGCAGGCCAGCCCGCCGAACAGAAAGCCGCCGATGATGCCGCCGTAGATGGCAAGGCCGCCGTCGCGGATGGCGATCATCTCCCAGATGCTCTGGTATTGGAACGGTGCCATGGCCACATAGTAGGCCCGGGCGCTGGCAATGCCCAGCACCACGCCGATGAGGATCACGTCCACCATGCTGTCCGGGTCCACGCCGAACTCGATGCTGTGGCGGAACGCAAACACCAGCGCCAGGCACAGGCCCACGGCGATGCACACGCCGTACCAATAGATATGGACCCCACCGATGGAAAAGGCCACCCGGTTCAGATGAAAGCTGAGGCCCAGGCCCGGGAACTGCACCAGATTTGTCAATTGCGTCATTCTTCTTCCTCCTCCTCATCCTCCCCGGGGGCGGTGCCGTCGGGCTGGATGTACATGGTGGCCATGCGGTCGGTGCACAGGATGTGCTGCAGGGCCGCGTCCGCGTCCTCTGCCGTCAGGCCTGCCAGCATGGTGATCTGCTGGGCCACGGTCTGTCCGCTGAGGGCAAAGTCTGCCATCTGGCTGGCCGAGTCCTCCACGTTTTCCAGATTTTCGATCAGCTGGCCGTATTTTTCGTTCTTGCACAGGGTAAAGATCTCGCGGTCCACGCCCTCGGCGCGGATGCGGGCGATCTCGTCCAGCAGCAGCTGCCGCACGGTGTCCGGCTCGTCGCTCTCGCCGGTGAACAGGATGCAGCAGCAGCCGTCCACCCGCAGCACCTCCCCGCCGAAACCGGGATTCACAAGACCTTCGTCGTACAGGCGGCGGTACAGCGGCGACATGCCGCCCACGATGCAGCAGAGGATGAGGTCATACAGCGCCTCGGTGCGCAGGTCGCCCTCCGGCAGCGGCTCTTCCTTGAAACCGAGGCCGAAGCAGGGCTTGGACACCGGCATTTTCAGGGACGTTTCGGTGGTGACAAGGGTCATGGGCTCCGGCGTCCACAGCCGCTGCACCCGCTCGGTGCTGCGGGGCTCCATCAGGCCGTGGCGCGCGCAGGCGGCCAGCACCCGTTCCATGGTGGTGTCACCGGCGGCGGCCAGCACCATGTTGTCCGGGGCATAAAAGGCCCGGCAGCTGTCGTAGAGCATCTCCGGGGTGATCTGGGCAATGCTTTCCACCGTGCCCGCAATGTCGCTGCGGATGGGGTGGCTGTGATACAGGCACTCGAACAGGCCGGTGATGAGCCGCCAGTCCGGGCTGTCGTCGTACATTTTGATCTCCTGCCCGATGATGCCCTGCTCCTTGGCAATGGTCTGCTCAGTGAAGTAGGGGTGGGTCACCATGCCCAGCAGCACATCCAGACTTTCGTCCAGCTGCTGGGTGGCGGTGAACAGGTAGCAGGTGCGGTCAAAGCTGGTAAAGGCGTTGGCGTTGGCACCGGTCTTGGCGTACTTGGCAAAGGCGTCGCCGTCCTGGTCCTCGAACATCTTGTGTTCCAGAAAATGCGCCACACCGGCGGGCAGATGCACCTCTTTGCCGTCCAGCCGGAAATCCCGGTCGATGGAGCCGAATTTGGTAGCAAAGATGACGTGGGTGCTGGAGTAGCCCGGCATGGGCCGCACCAGCACGGTCAGGCCGGAGGGCAGCACCTTCCACTGGTCGGCCACGGCCTGTTCCAGCACGGTCTGTTTGGTATCAGGCATGGGTCGGTTCCTCCTTTGTGAGCAGATAGCTGACCGACAGGGTCAGCTGGCGCAGGATGCTGCGCACGTCCTCCTTGGTCACCGCCTGCAGGGCCGCGCGGGCCTGGGCCGGGGTCTGGATGGGGGCCGCACTGTTGGCACCGGCCCGCAGCACCTCGATGTAATACCAGGTCTCCATGCCGCCCAGGCTGTCCTCCACGCCGTTCATGCCGCTGAGCAGGCCCCGGCGGCAGTCCTCCAGCTCCTCGTCGGTGATGGGCCCGTCGCACAGGTCGGCCAGCTCCTTGAGGATGGCCTGTTCGGCGCGGGCCGCGTCGGCGTGCTCCACGCCGCTGTTCACGGCCATGCTGCCGGTAAAGCTCTGGAAGGAGGCCGAGCAGTAGTAGCACAGGTGGTCCCGCTCCCGCACATTGAGGAACAGGCGGCTGGTCACGCTGCCGCCGTACAGGGCCATGGCAAGCCGCACAGCGGCCAGCTGCTGGGGCTGCATGGGCTGCCCCAGCGTAAACAGCATGCACAGCTTGGCCTGCACCATGTCAAAGGTCTCGGTCTTGTGCACCGACTCCTGCCGGGGGGTGGCCATATTTTCCACCAGCGGCAGCGGGGCCCGGTCAATGGCGGTCAGCTCGGTCAGCAGCGCATCCCGGATGGCCGCCGTCTGGGCATCGTCGCAGCCCAGCACGATGAGCTCGATGCTGGCGGTGCGCAGCATTTCGCGGTAAGCCGCGGTCAGCTGCTCCGGGGTCAGGCCGTCCACCTCTTCCAGATAGCCCTCCTGCCGCACGGCGGCGGGGCTGTCGCCGAAGAATTCCCGGTTGGCCTGCCGCAGGCAGTAGATGCGCTTGTCGTTCAGTTCATCTTCCAGTGCCTTTTTCAGCATCTGCTTTTCGATCTCCACGGCCTGCGGGTCGAACACGCCGCCCACAAAGGCCGGGTGGAAAGCCGCCCCCAGCGCAATGGAGGCATATTCACGGGTCAGGGGCTCCCCTTCCAGCGCAAACCGATCCTTGATGCCGGTCACGCTGACGCACAGGTTGTGGTTGCAGCCCATGGGGCGGGCGTCCACGGTCAGGTCTGCGCCGTACAGCTTTGCCAGCTTCTTGGTCAGCAGGGTCATGTCCGGGCAGTCCGCGTAGCCGCGCTCCAGCACCAGCGGCAGCAGGGCGTGGGCGGTGGCCGTGGCCCGCTGTGCCGGGAAGGCAAAATGGATGCTGATGCGGCAGCGGTTGAATTTTTCCGCCGGGTCGCAGGAAAGATGCACGCCCGGCGCAATGAGAGTACGTTCCAATTTCAGTTCCTCCGTCTCCGCGCCAGGGCGCGGAACGTTTTATTTGCAAAGGTCACAGGGCCTTCTGTTCGGCCAGGAATTCCTCCAGGCTCAGGCCGCTGGCACGGATGGCCAGGGCGTTTTCCACCCCCACATACCGCCAGTGCCAGGGCTCATACACCACCCCGGTGATGGCCTGCCGGTCCTCCGGGTAGCGCAGGATAAAGCCGTACTCGGCGGCGTAGGCCGTGAGCCACTGGTAGGCGCGGGTATCGGCAAAGCCGGTGTCCTTGGCGGTGTAGTCCGTGCTGAGGATGTCGGCCGCATAGCCGGTGCCGTGCTCGTTGGCGTCGGCCTCGGGCAGGATGGCGGCAGCCCGGGCAGATGCTTCCTCTTCCGACTTGTGCCGGGCAAGGTAGGTCTGTTTCTGCGCCTCATGGGCCGCGGTGCGGGTGTCGGCATCCTGATAGCCGGTGACCAGCGTCAGGGTGATGCCGTCGGCTGCGGCAGCCTCCGCCATGCTGCGGTACTGCTGCGCGGCCTCCGCTTCCAGCTGGGTGCCCGCCTCGTCGGCGGCATCCAGCGTGGGAGAAGGTTCCTCGTCAAAGGGCAGATTGGCGTTCACCAGCACAAGGCGCGCATCGTCGGCATCAAAGAAGTAGCCGGTGCTGTTGTAGGCACTGGCGGCAAAGGTCTGGGGCCCGTCGGCACCGTGCAGGTGGGGCAGCAGCCAGAGGATGCCCTTGGTCAGCAGGAACACCACCAGGGCGCACCCGGCCAGAAACAGCCCCCAGTTGCGGGCCAGGCGCAGCTGTTTGCGGCGCTTCCATTCACGGTAGGTCAGGGGCTGGGTCTTTTGCGCCCGGGGCGCGGTGCGTTTTTGTTCCATCCTGCGGCGTTGCTCCTTTTCGGTCCGATTTGCAGCGCACAGCGCCGCACAGATACAGCATTTATTATACACCCCTTTGCATTTTGTGTAAACGCCGCCGGGTGTAAAAAAATTATGACCGGCGGATTCCTGTCGGAACCCACCGGTCATAATCATCGCATTCTTTGCAGAAAAGATCAGTCAAACAGCATATCGTGGATCGCGCTGACAGCCTTGTCGGCGTCGTCACGGTTGATGATGCAGGAGATCTTGATCTCGCTGGTGGAGATCATCTTGATGTTGATGTTGTTGTTGGACAGTGCCTCGAACATCTTGGAGGCAACGCCGCTGTGGCTCTGCATGCCGGCACCCACGATGGAGACCTTAGCGCAGGTGGTGTCCACGCTCACGTCGTGGAAGTGTGCGCTCTCCTTCAGCACGCGCATGGCCAGGTCGGCTTCGCCCTCAGCGCAGGTAAAGCTGATGTCCTTCTTGCCGTCGCGGCCGGTGGACTGCAGGATGATGTCCACGTTGATGTTCTTCTGGGCCAGCAGGCCGAAGATCTTGAAGCTCGTGCCCGGCTCATCGGGAACATTCAGAATCGTAATAACAGCAACGTCGGTGTCCTTTGCGACGCCCTTGATCAGCATACCTTCCATTTTTGTAACCTCCTTGACGACCGTACCCGGAATCGGGTTCAGGCTGGAAAGCACTTCCAGCTCCACGTTATACTTTTTGGCCAGCTCCACGCTGCGGTTGTTGAGCACCTGTGCGCCGAGGGAGGCCAGCTCCAGCATCTCGTCGAAGGTGATCTCCTTCAGCCTGCGGGTGTTGCGCACCTTGCGGGGGTCGGCGGTGTAAACGCCTTCCACGTCGGTAAAGATCTGGCAGCGGTCTGCGTGCAGGGCTGCTGCAATGGCAACGGCACTGGTGTCGGAGCCGCCGCGGCCCAGGGTGGTGATGTCATCCAGCTTGTTCAGGCCCTGGAAGCCTGCCACCACCACCACGCGGTTGCGCTCCAGCTCGGAGGAGATACGCTCGGTCTCCAGGCGGCTGATGCGGGCCTTGGTGTAGGCACGGTCGGTGCGGAAGCCCGCCTGCCAGCCGGTCAGGCTGATGGCATGGCAGCCCAGCTCGTTCAGGGCCATGGCCAGCAGCGAAATGCTGATCTGCTCGCCGGTGGCCAGCAGCATATCCATCTCACGCGCCGAGGGGTTGTGGGTGATCTCCCCTGCCTTGGTGATCAGGTCATCGGTGGTGTCGCCCTGTGCGGACACCACCACCACTACATCATTGCCCGCGTTGTGGGTGTTGGCCACAATGCGCGCTACGTTGAAGATACGGTCCCGGTCCTTCACCGAAGAACCGCCGAACTTCTGTACGATCAACGCCATATCTTGTCACTCTCCTCTTTTTGCCCCTCGGAACCGCGAGGGGGTACGCTGGGCGGAAGCAGCAGGCAGTCTCCTTGCACTTCCTTTCCCCATTTATCATTCCACGGTTGCGCCGGTGTTATCGGCATCCAGTCGCAGCAGTGTAAATGCTTCACATCCGTCCAGACCTTCCAGCAGCTCCAGACCCTTTTCCAGCTTGGTATAGAACTTTTCGGCATCGGCCTTTTCGGCCACCGCCATCACGGTGCTGCCCGCGCCGGACACATACACAGCCTTTGCCCCGCACAAACGTGCCATATCGAACACTTCTTTGGAGCCGGGCATCAGGGGCATACGGTAGGGCTGGTGCAGCTTATCCTCGGTGGCAATGGCCAGCAGGTCGTGCCGTCCCTCACAGAAGGCCGCCGGCACCAATGCCGCGCGGGACAGATTATACACCGCATCCTTGTGAGACACTTCCTTGGGCAGTGCCGCGCGGGCCGCTTCGGTCAGCAGCTTGTAGTCCGGCACGATAGCGGCAAAGCAGAGCGTTTCGTCCACGTTCCGCTTGACCGAGTACACCTTGCCGTCCTCGAACACGCTGCTGGTCAGGCCGCCCAGCAAAGCCGGAGCCACGTTGTCCGGATGCCCCTCGATGGAGGTGGCCAGCGTCAGCAGCTCCTGGGTGTTGAGCACATCGCCCAGCATCCGGTTGGCACCCAGCAGGCCCGCGATGATGCAGGCCGACGAGGAGCCCAGGCCCCGCGCCATGGGGATGGGGTTGGTCTGGGTGATCTTGAGGGGCGGGATCTGCTTGCCCACCTTCTCGAACAGTCCCTTGGCCGAGCGGTACACCAGGTTGCTCTCGCCGCGGGGGATGCGGGTGCCGTCTGCGGACGAGATGTCCAGCACTTCGCTTTCTTCAAAGGTCACCGTGTTGTACAGGGTGACCGCCAGGCCCAGCGCATCGAAGCCGGAGCCGATGTTCGCGCTGGTGGCCGGGACCGAAACCTTGATCTTCATTGCCGGTGCCCCCTTTCTTATGCTTCCTCGGGCAGGCGCTTGAGCACCAGCTTCACGCTGCCGCCCATGGCCTCCACCTTGCGTGCTGCCTCGGCCAGTGCCTTTTCGTCGGCACGCTCCACAAAGTAGGAGCAACCGTCGTAGCGCTCATCCACCACCTTGCCGTAGCCGTAGATGGCTTCCACCACAGCAGGAGCAATGCCCGCCACACGCACATAATATGCGGCAGGGGTCGGGTCGGTGAGCATGCCGTCCACCGGCTCGGCAGGCTGCCAGAACAGGCTGTCGTGGACCTTGGAGCCTTCCTTGATGGCATCCACCACATCGGCCACCACGGCGCTGGCGGTGGGCAGCTTGCCCGCGCCCTTGCCGTAGAAGATGACGTCGCCCAGCATATCGCCCTTGACCAGAACGGCATTGAAGACGTCGTCCACACCGGCCAGCTGGTTCGACCGGGGCACCAGGCAGGGCTCCACGCCTGCGGCCACGCTGCCGTCGCCGCCCTGCTTCATCCAGGCGATGAGCTTGATGACGCAGCCCAGTTTCTCCGCCGCCGCCACATCGGCGATGGTGATCTCGCGGATGCCGCGGGTGGGGATGTTCTGGGGGTAGATCTGGTGGCCGCAGACCAGCGAGGACAGGATGGCGATCTTGCGGCAGGCATCGCGGCCATCCACATCGTCGCCGGGGTCTTTGGTCTCGGCATAGCCAAGCTCCTGTGCGATCTTCAGCGCCTCGTCAAAGCCCAGGTTCTCGTGGATCATCTTGGTCAGCATGAAGTTGGTGGTGCCGTTGACGATGCCCTCCACCTCGGTGATGACGTTGGCCGCGAGGCACTGGTGCATCGGGGTGATGATGGGGGTGCCGCCGCCCACGGATGCTTCAAACAGGAAGGCACAGTCGTGGGCCTTGGCCAGACCCAGCAGCTCGGCACCGTAGGTGGCCACCATCTCCTTGTTGGAGGTGCACACGCTGCGGCCGCTCTCCAGGCAGGCCTTGACGTATGGGTAGGCAAAACGGGTGCCGCCGATGGTCTCCACCACCACCCGGACCTCCGGGTCCTGCAGGATGGTGTCGATGCTCTTGACGAACAGGTTTGCAGCCGGGTGACCCGAAAAATCCTTCGGGTCCAGGATGTACTTGACCTCCACCGGCTCACCGGCACGGCGGGAGACCCCGGCAGCGTTGCGGCACAGCACCTCGTACACGCCGCTGCCCACCGTGCCAAAGCCCAGAATTGCAATTTTAGCCATTTGCGTTCCCTCTCCCTCTGTTACAGATTGTACCCGCAGTGCACGCCCACCACCATGCGCTGGCGGGAGAGCTTTTCAGTCAGCTCCTCCGGGGTCATCTGCATGGTATCGGTGCGGATGGTCACCGCCACAAGGGCAGCCCCGTTTTCCGGCGTGGACTGGTTGATGGTCACGATGCTGGCCCCGGCGGCACTGATGCCGGCCAGCAGGCTCTGCAGTGCACCGGTCTCGTCCCGCAGGGTGGCCATCACGGTGACCACCTCGCGGTCGTTCTCGGAATCAAAGATGCAATCTTTATACTTATAAAAAGCGCTGCGCGACAGGTCCACGGCGCGGGTCGCAGCCGAAATGCTGCGCGCTTCCCCGCTGGCCAGAAGCTCCTTGGCGCGGACCACCTTGAGAAATACCTCCGGCAGGACCTGTGCGTCCACCAGATAAAAGCGGCGTTCCAACTTGTTCACCTCACAAACACAAGTGTTCTTGCAGAGAATATAATAACATCCGACCCCCTGCAATGCAAGAGGCCGGATGTGATTTTGGCAGATTATCCAGTTTTGACTCGTGAAGTACCGTTTTTCCTTGCCGGTATTGCGGCTCCGGGGGCACGAAAGTGCGACTTTTGTTGTTCTTCGTCCACGCTCGGCGCACAGATCAGTCGGTATCGAGGCTGCTTGTATCTGTGGGGATGACAGTCTGCTGGGGAGCTTCCTCTGCCGGGGCCGCCGGATCCGCTGCCTGCGTGGAAGCACCGTGCGAGTAGGTGCAGGTGTCGGGCAGGTCGTCGGCACGGTAGTAGCCCACTGCCGTGCTGGGGCAGGAGCTGCCGGCCAGCAGGCCGCTCTGGGTGCAGTAGCGGCGCTCCACCACCCCGGACGAGGCCGGGAAGGCCTTGTACGGCAGGTCTGCCTGAGCCTGTTCCATCAGGGCCTTCCAGGCCATGACGCAGGTACGGGTCTTAGCCTGCTGCTTGGTCAGGGTCTTGGTCATGTCATAGGGCGCATCGTAGCCCCACCACACGGCCGTGACGTAGTAGGGGGTGCCGCCCACGAACCACAGATCCTTTTCGTCACTGGCCGTACCGGTCTTGCCAAAGGCTTCCATGCCGTTGGAGTTGGGGTAGCGGCCGCTGGCGGTGCCCACGCTGGAGTACAGCACGTTCTTCAGCAGGCGGTTCATGACATACGCAGTGTCGCTGGTCAGGGCCTGATAGCTGGTGGCGTTGTTTTCCAGGTAGATGTTGCCGTCCCGGTCCAGCACACGGGTGTACAGGTGCGGGGTGGTATACTCACCGTCGTAGAAGATCTGGAAGGCCGCCGCCAGTGCCATGGGGGTCACGCCCTTGGTCTGGCTGCCCATGACCATCTGGGCCAGACCCACGTCATTGGTGGGGTCCAGCGTGGTCAGCTGCAGGGTGTTGTACAGGAAGTTGAAGATGTTGCTTGCGCCCACAAGGTCGCCCACACGCACCGCAATGGTGTTCAGGGAGCGGGCCAGGCCGTTCCACAGCGGCACATCGCTGTTGTCGCCGTAGTTGCCGCCGTAGTTGCGGGGCCAGCTGCGCCAGGCGTTGGGGTAGGCACGGAGCTGCTTGTCGGAAAGGCCCATCAGGCCGTTCTTGCGGCAGTAGTCCTCATCCCGGATGACCATGTCCTGCTTCTGGTACAGGGGCGAATTGTTGAGCATGGTGGACCAGTTCACCAGCCCGTACTCCACGCCCAGTGCATAGGCGCCGATGGGCTTGATGGTGGAGCCGGTCTGCCGCTCCACGCTGTAGGCGCGGTTCAGCGAGAGGCTCTTGGTCTTTTCGCCCAGACCGCCCACGATGGCCACCACGTTGCCGTCGTAGTCCAGCGTGACCATGGCCGCCTGGGTGCGCACGTTACGGTAATAATACACGGTGCCGTCCTCGGCAACGCGGGTCTTGGGGGTGCCGTCCGCGTTCATCACCTGCACGTCGTCGTCCGAAATGGAGGTCACCTCTTCCTCATGCCAGCCGGCCGGGAAGTAAGCGTCGTTCGTGTTCAGAATCAGGTTTTCCATCTGGGACTGCAGCTTGGTGTTCACCGTAGCCTCGATGGTAAAGCCGCCGGTGTACAGCATCTTCTGGGCGTCCGCTTCCGAGATGCCCTCCTTGGCCATGATGTCCTCCACCACTTCCTGGAACAATGCATCGGTGAAGTAGGAGGTCACGGAGGTGTTCTTCTTGTCGCTGTCGTCCTCTGCCAGCGTCAGGGGCTGGGCGGCGGCGTTGCGGTAGTCCTCCTCGCTGATGACCCCCTGCTGCCACATGTTGTACATGATGAAGTTTCGGCGGTTGATCAGGTTCTCAGGGTTGGTGTAGGGGTTGTAGTTGGTGGGGTTCTTGGTGATGGAAGCGATGGTGGCACACTCCCACAGGGTCAGCTCGCTGACGTCCTTGTTGAAGTACTCGTTGGCCGCCGTTTGAACGCCCTGGATGGTGCCGGTGAAGCTGATGGTATTCAGGTACGCCTCCAGGATGGTCTCCTTGGAGTAACTGCGGCTCAGGCAGAGCGCACGGTAGATCTCACGCAGCTTACGCAGAGCACCCTCAATGCCGCTGGCGCTGTTGTCATCGGTCAGGTTCTTGATGAGCTGCTGCTCCAGCGTGGAAGCACCCTGCTTGGAGCTGTAGATGGGCAGCAGATACTCATTGACCATAGCACCAATGGTGCGTTTGAAGTTGACGCCCGGCTCGTTGTAGAAATCCTTGTCCTCGGTGCAGATGAATGCATACTGCAGGTTGGTGGGGATCTGCTCCAGGTCGGCCCACACGCGGTGGCTGTTGGAGGAGCGCAGGGTGGCATACTCCACCTGTGCACCGGTGTCCGGATCGTTGGCCATGACCACGCTGGACTGGCTCAGCTGGATGTTGTCCAGGTCCAGCAGGTCGCCGTCGTTGGCCGTAGCCTGCACCACATAGAACACCATGCCCACGGCCAGCAGGCTGCCGGCCATGATGCCCAGGCACAGCAGGGTGGCAATGGTGCGGCCGATGAACCGCAGGATCGGGTGCTTTGCCTTTTCCTTCGGTTCCTTCGGAGCCTTTCCGGGCTTCCCGGGTTCCCTGACCGGCTGCTCCCGGCGGCTCTGGCTCACATTTACCTTACGTCCCGCCGCAGACTGCGAAGAACTGCCTTCGCCGCCCCGGTGGATCTTTCTCATCTCATTGCTGGAGATAGGGATCGCCTCCTGACCCATACTGGTAAACTGCAGCGCACGCGGCGCTGTGATCTTCCTTTCAAAAAACCGCTGGTCACCCAGCATACGATACCATATTATAGCACGCCGGCCGGACGCGGGCAAGGACCAATCTTCTGCCGCGGGGCCGGTGCGCCGTTCAATCATGGTCAGTATACCACATCCGGCCCGGCAAAGTACAGCATTCCACCGCAAAAAATGATTTTCCGGCGCGCTTCCGGGCCATACTTCCGGTAAAACCACGAAAGGGGTGTTCCCTGCCCATGCGCAAATTCGGTCTGTGCCTGTTCTACGGGCTCTGTGTGTTCACCGTCGCGTTCAGTCTGTTTTGGATGGCGCTGCCCCGCCTCCCCCTGCCGGAGGCCCCGGCGGACGAAACTCCGCCCATTTCCGGCAGCGTCAGTTCCCTGGTGCAGGCGGCAGCTCCCACGGCGGCGGGCTACTACCTGTGCGACACCGGCGGCCGGGTGGCCGTGTATGCCTGCAATGCCGACGGCACCCCCGGTGCCCTGCAGCAGCTCACCGGCATCTATGTGAACCTTCTGCCCGAAAACGACGTGCTGCGCATCCGGCGCGGCATCCGGGTGCACAGCCTGCCGGAGCTGCAGGCCCTGCTGGAGGACCTGGGCGGGTGATTTTTCTCAGTTTCTTCCAATTTTTATTGACATTGATGCATTAGAATTATATAATCAGAGTATCAAAGCAAAGATTCTTAGTTCCGGGCTTCCGGAGGGAAGGAGTGCATCCAAATGTCTGAACCGGTCAGCATCCGCTACAAGTGCAAGTTCTGCGGCAATCAGCAGAACAAGAGCCTGCGCTCCGGCCCGCCCAACCCCGGCGTCTGCCTCAAGGCACCGGAGGACGGCAAGGGCTGGCATGGCCCGCACAAGTGGGTAGCCGTGCCGCACTGAGCCCGCACCTCATTTCCGGCATCCATCTGCGCAAAACAGCCCCGGACCGAATGGTCCGGGGCTGTTGTTTTTGGGGGGTCAGGCTTCCATCTGCTCCAGCGGCACAAGGTACTCCTTGCGGCACTGCTCGTACTCCAGCATGTAGTCCTTGGTGGGGTTGTGGTGCATGATGCTCTTGAGGGTGTGGGAGTCGTAATCCTCGCCGCCCTCCATGCCGATCATACGCACGGCCACATTGGAGCAGTGGTCGGAGATGCGCTCCACATTGTTCAGCACGTCCAGGAACACCACACCGGTGTCAATGGAGCACACGCCGTCCTTCAGACGGCGGATGTGCTGGTCGCGCAGGCGCTCCACCATCACGT
>OGMZ01000518.1_pt1 | contig 17400 bp, 16 predicted proteins | sample 1573361 | NCBI WGS metagenome assembly OGMZ01 (sample SAMEA2581995, study PRJEB24529) | metagenome | biome: Human gut stool | place: China | collected 2011
CTGCAGACAAAGGTTCCGGAAGCTGTTCTTGTCACCGGGCAGGAAAACGAGGAAGAAACTTTGCTGGCAGAACAGCTGCAGTGGGCGGATGCCGTAGTATTTGGCCCGGGAATCGGAACCGGACAGCGTGCACGCCGCATGACATCCACCGTTCTGGAACAATGCCGCGTTCCACTGGTTTTGGACGCCGATGCGTTAAATATCATTGCGGATCAGCCAGAACTTTTAGAACAGGCAAAGACGGACATTATTCTGACACCGCATCCCGGAGAAATGTCCCGGCTGACCAAAAAACCGGTTTCTGAAATTCTGACCACACTGGAGCAATCTGCCGAAACCTTTGCGAAGCGTTTCCATGTGATTTGTGTATTAAAAGATTTTCATACGGTTACTGCCGTTTCGGATGGCATGACGTATGTAAATTTATCGGGAAATAATGGAATGGCAACGGCCGGAAGCGGAGATGTGCTGGCAGGGGTGATCGGTTCCCTTCTTGCCCAGGGAATGAAAGCAGAGGAAGCAGCATCTCTTGGGGTGTATGTGCACGGGCTGGCGGGAGATGCCGCAAAAGAAAAATGTGGAGTCCGGGGAATGATGGCTTCCGATATCATAGAAGGACTCAAAGAGGTAGAAAAATCATGAAAAAAAATCGTGTTTATGCAGGCATTGATTTAGATGCACTGCGCTATAATATGGAATCCATGCATAAAAATATTAAAGAAGGAACCAAAATTGCCGCCGTCATCAAGGCAGATGCTTACGGGCATGGGGCACTGACCGTAGCAAAAACAATCGAGGACCTTCCGTATGTATGGGGATTTGCCGTGGCAACTGCGGATGAAGCGGAGATGCTGATTGCGGATGGGCGAAAGAAACCGATTCTGATCCTTGGAATCAGTTTTCCGGAACATTATGAGCTCATAGTGGAAAAAGAAATACGTCCTGCAATCTGTGAATATGAGGCGGCAAAAGCTCTTTCGGATATCGCTGTCAGAAAAAATAAAACCTGTCATATCCATATTAAAATTGATACCGGAATGAGCCGGATCGGTCTGCAGGTTACCGAAGACAGTGCAGACCTGATTGCAGGGATTGCAAAACTTCCGAATATTGAGATCGAAGGAATTTTTACACATTTTGCCCAGGCAGATGAGTATGATAAAACCCCAACCCAAAAGCAGATTGCACTTTTTCAGAAGATGATAACAATGTTAGAGGAACGGAATGTTAAAATACCGATCCATCATTGCTCCAACAGTGCCGGAATTGTAGAGATCCCGGAAGCAAATATGGATATGGTAAGAGCCGGAATCACTCTTTATGGTATGTGGCCATCGGAGGAAGTGGCACACAATATTTCCCTTCATCCGGTGATGTCCTTAAAGAGCCATATCGCTTTTGTCAAGACACTGGGAAAAGGGCGTAAGATCAGTTATGGCGGTATCTATGAGACACCGTCAGAAAAAAGAATTGCAACCATTCCGGTTGGCTATGCGGATGGTTATGCAAGAGGGCTTTCCAATAAAGGCTATGTTCTTATTCACGGGAAGAAGGCTCCGATCTGCGGCAGAGTCTGCATGGACCAGTTTATGGTCGATGTGACCGAAATTCCGGAAGCAAAAGAAGGCGATCCGGTGACCCTTCTCGGAAAAGACGGCAGCGAATGTATCACGATGGAAGAGCTTGGCGAATTATCCGGTCGTTTCAATTATGAATTTGCATGTCTGATCACACCGCGTGTGCCAAGAATCTGTATACAGGAATCATAAGATTACACAGATGTCTCCTTTTTGAATAACATATAGTATGAAATCATCTTTTTGAATACATGTGAGAAATATGGAAATACTTTTAGTATCACAAAGTATGGGGTGAAAACGTATGTTGATTCAAAGAGGAGATGTTTATTATGCAGATCTGCGCCCGGTCGTGGGATCGGAACAGGGAGGCGTCCGGCCGGTTCTTATCATTCAGAACAATATCGGGAACCGGCACAGCCCGACCGTGATCTGTGCGGCGATTACTTCGCAGATGCATAAAGCAAAACTTCCTACACATGTCGAATTAAACTGTGACAAATACGATCTGGCAAAGGATTCTGTCGTTTTGCTGGAACAGTTGCGGACCATTGACAAAAAGCGGCTGAAAGATAAAGTATGTCATCTGGATCATCAGATTCTTTTGAAAATTGACAAAGCACTGGAGATCAGCCTGGAATTGTATACATAACTTGACGGAATACAGTTCCCATGGTATGATTTGGAGTATTATATACATTAAAGGAGAAACGAAATGGACGATAGTGCCAGTTCCGGCAGGACGAATATTTTAAAAAAAATTATAGGATTTTTAAACCCGTCTTCCCATGAGGATGATGTGACCGAAGAAGAGATTATTTCCATGGTAAATGAAGGACACGAACAGGGAGTTCTTCGTGCTTCGGAGGCAGAGATGATTCACAATATTTTTGAATTCGGTGACAAAGAAGCCAAAGATATTATGACACATCGAAAGAATCTGATTGCGATCGATGGGGAACTTTCCTATAATGATGCTGTTCCGTTCATCATTGAAAACAATAAGTCAAGATATCCGGTTTATCTGGAGGACATCGATAATATTATCGGTGTTTTACATATTAAAGACGCATTTGCTTTTGCACAGAAAAATGAGGTATTCCGTACTTCCATCAAAGACATTAAGGGGCTGATCCGGGAGGTGGATTTTGTTCCGGAAACATTAAATATTCATACTCTTTTCCAGAAAATGCAGGCAAAAAAGAGCCATCTGGTCATAGTGGTAGATGAATATGGACAGACATCCGGTGCGGTAGCCATGGAGGATATCCTGGAAGAAATTGTCGGAAACATCGAGGATGAGCATGATGAGGAAGAACAGCTGATTCGCCAGAATACAGATGGAAGTTATACCATGAGCGGGTTCGCAAGTCTTTCGGACGTGGCGGAAACGTTACAGATTCCGGTAAATGATGATGATTTTGACACGCTCAACGGTTTTCTGGTTTCCCTGATGGAAAAAATTCCAAATGATGGTGAAACTGCCAGATTGCAGGCGTACGGATATGAATTTTCCATTCGGAAAGTGAAGGATAAAATGATCCGTGAGGTTCTTGTAAAAAAAGCAGATGCAAAGCATCAGCGGCCGGAGGATGATCCACTTGCGCGAAACGGCAAAGAATGATAGAATAAAATACAGGTAATGCTTCTGTACGAATGACATGAAGTATGGATGGTTACAGGATAGAATACAATTTAGAAAAGAGGATTTTAACAATGTCAGGACATTCCAAATTTGCGAATATCAAGCACAAAAAAGAAAAAAATGATGCAGCAAAGGGAAAGATCTTTACCATGATCGGTAGAGAAATTGCTGTTGCGGTAAAAGAGGGTGGTCCGGATCCGGCAAATAATTTCAAACTTGCACAGGTAATCGCAAAGGCAAAGTCAAACAATATGCCGAATGATACCATCGAGCGCGGTATCAAAAAAGCGGCAGGCGATGGAAACAGTGTTAATTACGAGACAACAACTTATGAGGGATATGGACCAAGCGGCACAGCAATTATTGTAAAGTGCCTGACGGATAATAAGAATCGTACAGCAGCCAATGTGCGTAATGCATTTACCAAGGGACAGGGAAGTATCGGTACACAGGGATGTGTATCCTATATGTTCGATGAAAAAGGACAGATTATCATTGACAAAGAAGAATGTGATATGGATGGTGATGATCTGATGATGCTTGCACTTGATGCAGGTGCAGAAGATTTTTCCGATGCGGATGACAGCTTTGAGATCACGACCGCTCCGGAAGATTTTGATGCGGTACATAAGGCACTTGAAGAGCAGAACATTCCGATGGCATCTGCGGAAGTAACCATGATTCCACAGACATATGTGACGCTGACCGATGAGGCTGATATTACAAATATCGGAAGAATTCTTGATTTCCTGGATGACGATGATGATGTTCAGGAAGTATATCACAACTGGGAAGAGTAAAATTACATACTGTAAAAATGCGTCATACGCAAAACAGGGTTTTAAATTAGGAGGCAGGTATGAAGAAAATCTTATTTGCAGCATCAGAATGTGTTCCTTTTATTAAAACAGGAGGACTTGCTGATGTATGTGGGGCTTTGCCTAAAACATTTGATCATAAGGATTGGGATGTGCGTGTTGTTATTCCGAATTACAGCTGTATTCCGGAAAAATACCGCAGTCAGTTTGAGTATGTGACCCATTTTTATATGGCATGCGGTTCTTATATTCCAAGTAAATATGTAGGGGTTTTACAATATAAACTGGATGGAGTCACCTATTATTTCATTGATAATCAGGAGTATTTTAACTGTTTCGTACCGTATGGAGATATGCGCTATGATATTGAAAAATTCACGTTCTTCGACAAAGCGGTATTGTCCATGCTTCCGCTGATCGGTTTCCGCCCGGATATCATTCACTGTCATGACTGGCAGGCCGGACTGATTCCTGTTTATTTAAAGAACGAATTTCAGGCAGATTCTTTCTTCTGGGGCATCCGGTCGATTATGACCATACATAATCTGAAGTTCCAGGGAATCTGGGATGTAAAAACCATGCAGGGACTTACGGGATTCTCAAGTGATCTGTTTGTTCCGGATAAGCTGGAATTTAATAAAGATGCAAATATGTTAAAGGGCGGACTTGTTTATGCAGATTATATTACTACCGTCAGTGATACCTATGCGCAGGAGATTCAGACCGAATATTACGGCGAGGGATTAAATGGCTTGTTATCTGCACGTCATTTTGACATGCAGGGAATTGTAAACGGAATTGATTATACGACTTACAATCCACAGACCGATTCCAAGATTTACATGAATTATGATGCGTCCAGTTTCCGGAAAAAGAAGTATGTGAACAAAGAACGGCTGCAGGAAGAACTTGGTCTGGAAGTAGATAAGAAGAAATACATGATCGGACTCATTTCCCGTCTGACCGATCAAAAGGGGCTGGATCTGATCAATGCCGTCATGGACGGACTGGTAGATGAATTTACCCAGCTGGTAGTCATCGGAACCGGGGAACCACAGTATGAGAATATGTTCCGGCACTACGCATGGAAATATCCGAACCGGGTTTCTGCAAATATCTGTTACTCTGATGATTTGGCACACAAGCTTTATGCGGCAGCGGATGCGTTCTTAATGCCTTCCCGCTTTGAGCCGTGTGGTCTGACACAGATGATTTCTTTCCGGTATGGAACCGTCCCGATTGTAAGAGAAACCGGAGGATTAAAAGACACGGTTCAGGCTTACAATGAATATGATAACAGTGGAGATGGATTTTCCTTTACAAATTACAACGCTGACGAAATGCTGCAGGTGATTAATTATTCCAAGCATATTTTCTATGACCGCAAGCGCCAGTGGAACCAGATGGTAGACCGTGGAATGGCAAATGATTTTTCATGGAATGCGTCAAAATTCCGCTATGAGGGACTGTATAATTATCTTCTCGGTGAATAAAACAGAAAATAATTCATAAGATAAGAACGGATACATTTGTATCCGTTCTTATTTTTATGAATGGCAAAGGTGAAAAAACAATGGGAGATACCAAAAAAGAAAATGATAACATTATTGAATTCGGACAGGCAATGTTACATGCAGACCGGAGAAATACAACCATTTATCTGTTATCAATTATCGGAGAAATTGAAGGACACGAATGTCTTCCGTCAACTTCAAAAACGACAAAATATGAACATGTCCTGCCACGTCTGGCAGCGATTGAGGACGATGAGAGTGTAAATGGCGTTTTGTTATTGCTCAATACCATGGGTGGAGATGTGGAGAGCGGACTTGCGATTGCGGAAATGGTCGCGTCGCTTTCGAAACCTACCGTTTCTTTAGTGCTTGGTGGGAGCCATTCCATCGGTGTTCCGCTGGCCGTTTCCACAGATTACTCTTTTATTGTTCCGAGCGGAACCATGGTGATCCATCCGGTACGGATGAGTGGAACCGTGATCGGGGCAAAACAGACATATGATTACTTTAAACAGATGCAGGATCGGATTGCCGGATTCGTGGCTTCCCATTGTCACGTTTCGGAGGAACGGATGACAGAAATGATGATGAATACGCAGATGCTGACCAAGGATCTCGGCACGATTCTTGTCGGGAAACAGGCAGTGTCTGAAGGCATTATTGATGCTGTCGGGGGAATTTCGGATGCATTTGCAAAGCTGTATCAGCTGATAGGGGAAAATAGTTAAAAATAATTAAAAAAGCTGATGGGTGACATTCTGGTGTAAATATGATAAAATAAAAAGAGTTTTGTATGAAGGAGTGTGTCCAATGGCTGCGGGAAACCGTAAATCATCAAATAAAAGAAAAACACAGACAAAAAAAGAGCGTATGGCGGAAATGGAGAAAGCACAGGCATTTCGCGTGGAAGTAACGTTGTGGATTGTTGTTGCAGCTGCGCTGCTGCTTTTTATCAGTAATCTGGGATTCGGAGGAGCCGTTGGCAAAACCGTCAGCGGCTTTCTTTTTGGTATGTTCGGACTTATGGCATATGTTCTTCCGGTGCTGCTTCTTGTGGGCAGTTTTTTTGCGGTATCGAACCGTGGAAATAAGCTGGCAGCCGTAAAATTGATTGCGGCAATTGTATTTTTGGTCTTTTTATGTACATTTATGGGACTGGCCATGAATGGAAACGACCGGATCCATCCACTTGACGCATATACATATTGTGCAGAACGGCATACCGGTGGCGGCATCATCGGCGGATGTCTGGCTTATTACATGTGTCAGGCATTTGGACTGATCGGGTCTTTTATTATTGACATTATCGTGCTGATCGTCTGTATGGTACTGATTACAGAGCGTTCGGCATTGCGTGGAATGCAAAAAGGCGGCAAAAAGGTCTATGAATCCGCAAAAGAAAGCAATGAAAAGTATCGGGAATACAGGGAATACCGTGCACAGGAGCGGAAAGAACGCCGCATGGATCATAAAGTGTCCGGAGTATCCATCGATACACGGATTGAAGAAAAAGGCAAAAAAAATAAAAAGAGAAAATCGGATGAAATGGGAGAACTGTCGGCACCTGCATTTGATATGATGCCGGATACCACAGTATCTCCGATGCCGGAAAAAATTTCTTCTCCGGCACCAGTGGCGGTTTTAGAAGAACCCGCGGCAGAAATACAGCCGGAGATTTCGGGGGATTTTATGCCGGATACTTTTCCACCGGAACCGTCGCAAGCGGCACCGGTTCCGGAACATATTCCAAAACCGGCAAAAGATGCATCAAAGCCGGCAGAAAAAACACAAAAAAAGAAAAACGAACAGGAAATCCAAAACGAAGTACAGAAAGTAGCACAGGAAATGGAGACGTCGGGTTTGGAACACAAACCGGACAAAGCATATGTTTTTCCATCCATAGATCTGTTGAAAAAGGGAGAAGGGAAAAAGTCTGCCAATACTGAACATCAGTTGCGGGAAACTGCGGATAAGCTGCAGCAGACGTTAAAGAACTTCGGGGTCAATGTCACCGTTACCAACATCAGCTGCGGACCGGCAGTGACAAGATATGAAATTCAGCCGGAAATGGGCGTGAAGGTGAGCAGGATCCTTTCTTTAGCGGACGATATCAAGCTGAATCTCGCGGCTGCGGATATCCGTATCGAGGCGCCGATTCCGGGAAAAGCAGCGGTAGGAATTGAAGTTCCGAACAAAGAAAATGTTATGGTTGCTTTCCGTGACCTGATCGAATCGCCGGAATTTCAGACGGCAAAGTCCAAGATCAGTTTTGCAGTTGGAAAAGATATTTCCGGGAAAACAAAAGTAACCGATATTGCAAAGATGCCGCATCTGCTGATCGCCGGTGCAACCGGCTCGGGTAAATCCGTCTGCATCAATACGATTATCATGAGTATTTTATATAAGGCGAGACCGGATGAAGTAAAGCTGATCATGATTGATCCGAAAGTAGTAGAGTTAAGTGTCTACAACGGAATTCCGCACCTGATGATTCCGGTTGTAACCGATCCGAAAAAAGCATCCGGTGCTTTGCACTGGGCAGTTGCGGAAATGACGGAACGATATGAAAAATTTGCGGAGGCAAATGTGCGTGAAATCAATGGATACAACGCAAAGGTAGATTCCATTGAAGTACCGGAAGGGCAGGAGCGCCCGCAAAAGATGCCACAGATTGTGATCATTGTGGACGAGCTTGCAGATCTTATGATGGTAGCTTCCAATGACGTGGAAGAGGCCATCTGCCGACTGGCACAGCTGGCACGAGCGGCGGGGATTCATCTGGTGATTGCAACCCAGCGTCCATCGGTGAATGTCATCACCGGTCTGATCAAAGCAAATATGCCGAGCCGGATTGCATTTTCGGTGACTTCGGGTACGGATTCCCGAACGATTCTGGATATGAATGGCGCAGAAAAGCTTCTTGGAAAAGGAGATATGCTGTTCCACCCGCAGGGGGCACCGAAACCGATTCGTGTACAGGGAGCATTTGTTTCCGATAAAGAAGTTTCTGATGTGGTGGAATTTATCAAAGAACAAAATGAAACTGCATCGTATAACGAAGAAATTGTACAGAAAGTGGACAGTATGCAGGCATCATCCGGCGGTACCACCGTGTCCATCTCCGATGCGGATGCGCAGGATGACGGCAGGGATGCGTATTTTGATGAAGCAGCACAGATTATCGTAGATAAGGAAAAAGCATCCATAGGTATGCTGCAGAGATATTTAAAAGTGGGATTCAACCGTGCTGCCCGTATTATGGACCAGTTGGAAGAAGCTGGTATCGTTGGACCGGAGGAAGGAACGAAACCGCGGAAAGTTCTGATGACTTCCGAAGAATTACAGGCAGTAAAAGAGGATTTATAAAAAACATTTCAGGAGGAGAAAATTATGAAGACAGATATTCAAATTGCACAGGAAGCAACATTGCAGCCAATCAAAGAGGTAGCCGCAACAATTGGAATTGAAGAAGAAGATCTGGAATTGTACGGAAAGTACAAAGCGAAGATTTCCGATGAACTGATTGCACGAAGCCACAACAATCCGGACGGAAAACTGATTCTGGTGACCGCCATCAATCCAACACCAGCAGGAGAAGGAAAAACGACAGTCACCGTGGGATTAGGTCAGGCATTTGCAAAACTTGGGAAAAAAGCAATGATTGCGTTGCGTGAGCCTTCCCTTGGACCATGTTTCGGAATTAAAGGCGGTGCCGCAGGTGGCGGATATTCCCAGGTTGTTCCGATGGAGGATTTAAATCTTCATTTTACAGGGGATTTTCATGCAATTACTTCTGCAAATAATCTGCTGGCAGCTCTTTTGGACAACCATATCCAGCAGGGAAATACGCTTGGGATTGATCCAAGACAGGTGGTATGGAAACGCTGTCTGGATATGAATGACCGTGTCCTTCGTAATGTGGTTGTGGGACTTGGAAATAAAATGGACGGAATGGTGCGTGAGGATCATTTCGTAATCACGGTAGCATCCGAAATTATGGCGATTTTATGCCTTGCCGAAGATATGAAAGATTTAAAGAGACGTCTGGGACGGATTATCGTGGCATATACGTTTGACGGCAAGCCGGTAACTGCAGAAGATCTGCAAGCAGTCGGATCTATGGCAGCTCTGTTAAAAGATGCGTTAAAGCCGAATCTGATCCAGACACTGGAGCATACACCGGCGCTCGTTCACGGAGGACCATTTGCCAATATCGCACATGGATGTAACAGCGTGCGTGCTACCACAACTGCTTTAAAACTTGCCGATTATGTAATTACCGAGGCAGGATTCGGTGCGGATTTAGGTGCGGAAAAATTCTTTGATATCAAGTGCCGGAAGGCAGGGCTTCATCCGGATGCAGTGGTACTCGTTGCAACGATCCGTGCATTAAAATACAATGGCGGAGTTTTGAAGGATGAATTATCCAATGAAAACCTTGAGGCATTAAAGAAAGGAATTGTCAATCTGGAGAAACATATTGAAAACCTTCAGAAATTCGGTGTGCCGGTCGTTGTCACATTGAATGCATTTGTTTCGGATACAGAGGCAGAAACCGCTTATGTAGAACAGTTCTGCAAAGAGCATGACTGTGAATTTGCTCTGGCAAAAGTATGGGAAAAAGGCGGAGAGGGCGGAATTGCTCTTGCAAACAAAATTCTCGAGACACTTGAAAAGAAAGAAAGCCATTTCCATACACTCTACAGTGATGATCTTGGACTGAAAGAAAAGATCGAGACTGTTGCAAAAGAAATTTACGGTGCCGATGGAGTTACCTATTCTCCGGCAGCGGAGCGGGAACTGAAACGAATTACGGATCTGGGTATGGCAAACTTCCCGGTATGTATGGCAAAGACACAGTATTCCCTGTCGGATGATGCGAAGAAACTCGGAAGACCGACCGGATTTAAGATCAATGTCCGGGAAGTATATGTTTCTGCCGGTGCCGGCTTTGTCGTTGCTGTCAACGGTTCGATCATGACGCTCCCGGGTCTGCCAAAGAAACCGGCAGCTTACGGAATTGATGTCAATGATGACGGTGTAATCACAGGATTGTTCTAAGGAGATAACGGCATGGCAAAGATCATAGATGGAAAGAAGATTTCAGCGGAAATCAAAGAAGAATTAAAGACAGAAGTTGCAGCATATGCGGCACAGGGAAAAAAATGTGCACTTGCTGTCATTCAGGTGGGCGCAGATCCGGCATCCAGCGTATATGTCAGAAATAAAAAGAAAGCCTGTGCATATATTGGAATAGAGTCGCTTTCGTATGAACTTCCGGAAGAAACCACGGAAGAAGAACTGCTTGCATTGATTCAGAAACTAAATGACAATCCAGATGTTCATGGAATTCTGTGCCAGCTTCCACTCCCGAAACATATCTGCGAAGATCATGTGATCCAGGCAATTGATCCGCAAAAAGATGTCGATGGTTTTCACCCGCAGAATGTCGGTGCACTTGTGGTTGGGAAAAAAGGATTTGTCTCCTGCACGCCCGCCGGTATTATCCAGCTGTTAAAACGCAGCAATATTGAAATTGCCGGAAAGCACTGTGTGGTAATCGGAAGAAGCAACATTGTCGGAAAACCGATGGCGCTTCTGATGCTTCGGGAAAATGCAACGGTTACGATCTGTCATTCACGGACCGAAAATCTCAAAGAAATCTGCAAAGAGGCGGATATTCTGATTGTGGCCATTGGAAAACCACGTTATATCGGTGCCGATTATATCAAAGAAGGAGCGGTTGTCATCGATGTCGGAATTCACAGAAATGAAGAAAATAAGCTGTGCGGGGATGTCCGTTTCGAAGAGGCAGAGCAGATCGCTTCTTATATTACACCGGTTCCGGGTGGTGTTGGACCGATGACAATTGCGATGCTCATGCATAACTGTGTAGATGCCATGAAACTTTATTCATAAAACAGATAGGGGATAGATGATGAAGTGTATTTATTGCGGTGAGGAATTAAAAGAGGGGAGTCTGTACTGTCCAAAATGCGGGAAAGCCGTACAGATTGTGCCGGACTACAATATTTACGATGATGATTATCTGAATCAGGTTCTTACGGAAGAATCCCAAAAGATTTCAGGTTCCAGACCGGACAGAAATAAAAAACCGGCACCTGCAGAGACAAAACATCCGGGGAAAAAACACCTCGACCCACGCCAGAAAAAAATTATCTTCCTGGTTCTCGGAATCGTATGCGTGCTTATTTTTGCCCTGTTAATTCTTGGAGCAGCAATCCGTTCCAATCATGCCAATTCCTTCGATTACCAGGTGGGACTGGCAGAGAAAGCACAAAAAGCCGGAGATACCAAAAATGCAATTGCCTGCTATGAAAATGCATTGGCATTGGATAAAAACAGTATTGAAGTCCGGCTGGCTCTGGCAAAACTGTATACCGAAGAAAACGATTATGATTCGGCACTTGTTTTATATCAGGAAGTGATCCGTGCGGACAGGAAAAATCGTCAGGCATGCAAAGGACTGATTGCCATTTATGAGAAGCAGAACAATACCGATGCCATACTTTCTCTCTCCGAGGCTGTGGATGACAGTCTGAAAGATCTTTTCGCCGATTATCAGGTAGAGGGACCACAGTTCAGTTTAAAGAGCGGAAGTTTTGAAAATGCCCAGATACTACAGATGCTTTCCACAAAAGGCTATGAAATTTATTATACGGTAGACGGGTCAGATCCAAAAGAACGCGGATTGCGATACACAGAACCTGTGAAACTGGATGAAAATAATAAAACCTATACCGTAAAAGCGGTATGTAAAAACGAAAAGGGAGTTTACAGTGAGGTAACAGAAGCAAACTATAAAATTTCCATCCCGGCACCGGATGAACCGATTGTTTCTCCGGACGGTGGAGATTTCGGCGTGGAAACTTCCGTAACGATTACCGTTCCGGACGGCTGCAGTGCTTACTATACCTGGGACGGAAGTACGCCGACTGCTGCCAGTCATCTTTATACGCAGCCGATCAAAGTTCCGGAAGGAAACAATATTCTTTCGGTTGTGATCATTGATCATACGACGAGATTAAGTTCGGATGTATATAGAGGAAATTTTATTTATTATTCACAGGACTATACAGCAGAAGATGCTATAGATGATCCTGCAGACAATGCAGAAGAATAAAATAATATAGAAATTGTTAAAAATCAAACAGGGAGTGTGATTGCCGATGCTTTATAACTGCATGGACATATCAACACTCCCTGTTGTGGAAGAGGTGGTTTAATCTTCCAGAAATTCAATCTCATCTTTTGCCATATGGCTGATTCTTGCAAGGGGATACACATCAAATCCCTGAGAAACCAGTTTTTCATGTCCCGGCTGAAATGCTTTTTCGATCAGGACACCTACACCTGCAATGGTAGCGTGCGCTTTGCGGATCAGACGGATGGCTCCGGTAGCTGCTTCTCCGTTTGCCAGAAAATCATCAATGATCAGGACATGATCTTTTTCTGAGACAAACTTAGAAGAAAGCGTCAGTTCATAACTTGTTCCTTTGGTAAAGGAAGTGACCTCTGTCTGGAACAGATTGTCGTTTAAAATCTTAGAAGGCTGTTTTTTTAAGATAATCATAGGAAGACCCATGCACATAGCTGTCATAAGAGCCGGAGCAATGCCGGAACTTTCAATGGTTGCAACCTTTGTGATGCCCTGATCTTTGAAGTGTTCCGCAAAAGCTTCCCCGATGTGCTGCATCAGTACCGGATCTACCTGATGATTGATAAAACTGTCTACTTTTAAGATATCTTCATTGACAGCAATTCCATCTTTTTTAATTCTTTCCTGTAATTCTTTCAATTTCGTTACCTCTCTTGTATTTGTTGATTACAGTATATCATTTTTCACTACAAATTTACAGAGAAATATAGTAAAATAACAACATGAAAATAACAATTATTTGCGTAGGCAAAATAAAGGAAAAATTTTATACGGAAGCCGTCAGGGAATATTCCAAACGGCTCAGCCGCTACTGTACGTTATCCATTACGGAGGTGGCGGATGAAAAGACAAAAGAACAGGCAAGCGAAACCGAAATTGCCATAGTCAAAGACCGGGAAGGGGAGCGTATTTTAAAATCCATCCGCCCGGACGGCTATGTGATTGCGCTGGCGATCGATGGAAAACAGCCGGATTCGATAGAACTTTCCCGTGAAATTGAAAAACTCGGGCTTGGCGGAGTCAGCCATATTTATTTTGTAATCGGAGGATCTCTTGGATTATCCGAAAAGGTTCTTAAGCGGGCAGATGCACGACTCAGCTTTTCGAAGATGACATTCCCCCATCAGCTGATGCGTGTGATTCTGCTGGAACAGATTTATCGTTCTTACCGTATCATGCATCACGAACCATATCATAAATAAAGAAGAAAGGATCATTTGGTATGCAAAAAGCAATACGTCTGGTTACCCGGTTTTTAGCCAAATGCCAGAAAGACAAAATAAATGCTTATTCCGCACAGATCGCTTTTTTTATTATTTTATCCATCATTCCGTTTCTTATGGTGTTTTCTTCCATGCTTCAATATACCAGTATCACGGAGGATATGGTATTTGAAATCATAGAAAGAGTCATGCCGCAGTATGTTGCTCCGTTTCTGGTTACCCTTGTAAAAGAAATCTATACAAGATCCATGGGAATCATTTCGGTCACGGCAATTATTGCCATATGGTCTGCCGCAAAAGGCATTCAGTATATGGCAGATGGTCTGAATGCGGTTCACGAATTAAAAGAGACAAGAAACTGGTTTGTACTCCGATTCTGGGCGGTTATTTATACCATTGTTTTTCTGGTTGCGATTGTATTTACGCTTGTTGTGCTGGTTTTTGGAAACAGTCTGCGGCATTTAGCGGCAGATTATCTTCCGTTTATTGCACATCTCGTAAAAATAATAATCAAATTCCGGGGGCTTATCATGTTACTTCTTCTGATCCTGTTTTTTGACGTGATTTTTACCGCACTTCCGAATACAAAGCTTACCTTTAAAAGCCAGCTTCCTGGAGCCACGGCATGTGCAGCTGCATGGTATGTTTTTTCCTTCGGGCTTTCCATCTATGTTGATTATTTTAATGGATTTTCCATGTATGGAAGCCTGACAACCATTGCCCTGATCATGCTCTGGCTGTATTTTTGTATGTATATTATGATGATGACCGTAGAATTTAATGTATTTTTGGAAGCGTACCGAAACGGATCCCTGAATTTAGAGACATAGGACGGGTTCGCTTTTCATATAGTGAAGTATGAAAAGCCATTCGAATCAAACCAGACACAAAATAAAACAGGAGCATCTCGTAGAACAAATGGAACTGCCAAAAGACATTTTCCTGGGGATGCCGCTTCTTTCCATGGAGGGGAACCGTACACTTTGTATCGTTAACCACCGTGGAATTATAAAATACTGTCCGGAGGTGATCGGAATTGCAACACAATCCTATCATATCCGGATCGTCGGAAGGAGTCTGTCCATCCGGAAATATTCGGCGGATCTTATCGAAATTTCCGGATATATGCAGGAGATCACATTTCTGCCATGATAGAAAGGTTTCTTCGATTCGTCAATGGCAGTCTTTTGGTTTGTGTATGCGGAAGCAACATTTCCCGTTTTTTAAATTTATGTGCACGTCACGAAATTATGTTCTGGAAGATACAGCCGGATTCTCCGACGCAGGTTTCTTTTTATATCCGGTTGCAGGATCTGTATGAACTGCGTCCATATCTGCGGAAAACAAAAACGAGAATCCACATCAGAAAAAGGATCGGCTTTCCGTTTTTCTGGCAGAAATACCGCGCAAGAAAACTTGGAATTTTTGTCCTTTTGTGTGTCATGGCAGGAGTCTGGGTGCTCAGTACGAGAATCTGGAGAATTGAAATCAAAGGGAATTCCTCTCTGGGAGAAGACGCCATTCTGGAATATTTAAGTGCACACAACGTTACCTATGGCATGCCGGCAAAGGAAATCGACAATGATGCACTGGAGCTGTCCCTGCGTCAGGACTTGGAACCGGTGATCTGGGCAAGTGTATACGAAACGGGAACCCGGCTGGTTGTACAGATACAGGAGAAAATTTCTTCTCACGAGGAAACGAAAGAAGCAGAGGGCACCTGTATGGATCTGGCGGCATCTGCGGATGCTACGATTGCATCGGTCATTACAAGGAGCGGGCTTGCCAAAGTGAAAAAGGGTGTTAATGAACAAACAAACGCCATACCCATCTGTGGACGGCAGGAAATTCTGGATGATAACGGGGAAGTGCGGGAATACTATTATAAAAGCGCCGATGCCGATGTATATGGATATACGATGCATCCCTATGAGGACTGGATTTCTTCCAAAATGACAGAAAAAAAAGAAACCGGTAATAAACACAAACGATATTTTCTACAGGTTCTGAATTGGCGTCTGGTAACTCCGGCTTTGCATGCGGAGTATGCATCGGAGCGTTCTGTAACGGATACCCGGCAGTTTTGCCTGCAGGACAGTTTTTATCTTCCGGTTTATTTTGGAGAAATCACAACGTCTGAGCTGCAGGAAAAGACCGTTATGCTGACAAAAGAACAGGTAAAACAGCTTGCCTTGACACATTTTTCACAATTTCTTTCGGAATTGGAAGAAAATGGGGTGCGAATTGTCGACAAAAATGTTATGATTGAACAGATAGATAAAAACTATCATATCTATGGTCAGGTAAAGGGGTGTGAAAAAATCACAACTTTAGTACCAACCGAAAGGAAACGAGAGGAACCTGTAAATGAGTCTGAATGAAGTATCGCTCCGGATACCAACGGAACATATGGCAAATGTCTTCGGACAGTTTGATGCCAATATCAAAAAAATAGAACGAACACTGGGTGTAACGGTTGTTGTACGCGATGATCAGTTGAAAATTATCGGTACTCCATCTGCCACAAGCGGCGCACAGGAAGTGTTTGAACAGTTGTATGAGCTTGCAAAACGGGGAAATGTTATCAGCGAACAGAATGTAAACTACGCACTTGCTCTTTTGCAGGAACACAAAGGGTCTGAGATGGTAGAGATTGATAAAGATGTGATCTGTCATACCATACAGGGAAAGCCGGTTAAGCCTAAAACACTCGGGCAGAAGGATTATGTAGATAATATCCGTAAAAAAATGATTGTTTTCGGGATGGGCCCTGCCGGAACCGGAAAAACATATCTGGCCATGGCCATGGCGATCACTGCGTTTAAAAATGAAGAAGTGGGACGCATCATTCTGACACGTCCGGCAATTGAAGCGGGAGAAAAACTCGGATTTCTTCCGGGAGATCTGCAGAGCAAAGTAGATCCGTATCTGCGCCCTTTATACGATGCCCTGTATCAGATTATGGGTGCGGAGTCATTTCAGAAAAATATGGAAAAAGGTCTGATTGAGGTTGCACCGCTGGCTTATATGCGTGGACGGACACTCGATAACGCATTTATTATTCTGGATGAGGCACAGAACACCACACCGGCACAGATGAAAATGTTTCTGACACGTATCGGCTTCGGCTCGAAAGCTGTGATTACCGGAGATGCCACGCAAAAAGATCTGGCCCCGGGAAGTAAATCCGGGCTGGATGTAGCACTTCGGGTTTTGAAAAAAGTGGAAGAAATCGGAATCTGTAAATTAACAAGCAAAGATGTCGTCCGACATCCGCTGGTACAAAAGATTGTACAGGCTTATGATGATTATGAGTCCAGACAGAGCAGCCGGAGTGCGCGTAAGTCTGCCAGACAGGAGAAAAAATGAAACCCAAAGAGACAATAAACCTCTATCGCGTCATATCGCTTCTGGTGATCGCGCTTGTCACTTTTGGAGTGATG
>OGMZ01000533.1_pt1 | contig 16794 bp, 13 predicted proteins | sample 1573361 | NCBI WGS metagenome assembly OGMZ01 (sample SAMEA2581995, study PRJEB24529) | metagenome | biome: Human gut stool | place: China | collected 2011
CGTTCTTATGCACACCTGGGCGCGTCTGTGGGGCTTCATCAAGAAAGCCGGAACAATCCTGTTCCTTGCATGCGTTATCATGTGGATCCTATCCACATTCGGCTTTGAGAATGGTTCCTTCGGCATGGTAGAAGATACAGAGAACTGCCTGATGGCAATCCTCGGAAGTGCACTTGCATGGATCTTCACTCCGCTCGGATGGGGCAAATGGCAGTGCGTTGCAGCGGCGATCTCCGGATTCTCCGCAAAAGAGGGTATCGTTTCCACAATGGGTGTCCTTGCAAATGTCAGCGAGGATCTCTCCGAGGAGACAGACGTAGTCGCAGCAGCGATCAGAGACTGGTTCCCGACAATGGCAGCAGCCTTCTCCTTCCTTGTATTCAACCTGTTAAACTCCCCGTGTCTGGCGGCGATTTCCACAATGGCCCAGCAGATGCAGTCAAGAAAGTGGTTCTGGTTCGCGATCATTTTCCAGAATGTATTCGCTTACTGCGTAGCACTGATGTTCTATCAGTTCGGTCTTCTTATGGAAGGCGGTTCCTTCGGAATCGGCACAGCAGCAGCCGTTGTTGTTCTTCTCGGATTCCTCTACATGCTGTTCCGTCCGGATCCATATAAGAACCAGAAGAAGGCATCCCGCCGTTCTGTAGCAGCTTAATTTTAGCAGTATTACTTCATTATTCCATAGAAACTCTATAAAAGATCCAGGTCAGAGGCGGACATCGCTTCGAGGCCTGGATCTTTTCTGTTGGAGAACGCATAGCTTATAGAAGGAAGATTGCGAGAGCCGTGCCGGGATCCGGACGGCCTTCGCGGATCAAAGGAGATAAAAAACGATGGAAAATATCGGAAATATTATTCTTGGGATCCTGATCCCGTTTGCAGGGACGACGCTTGGGGCTGCGTGCGTATATTTTATGAGGAATGGGATCCGGCAGAATGTGGAAAAAGGCCTTCTGGGCTTTGCGTCCGGTGTCATGGTGGCGGCATCCGTGTGGTCGCTTCTGATCCCGTCCATGAATCTTTCTGCGGATCTGGGACGTCTGGCGTTTCTGCCTGCGGTGACTGGATTCTTCTGCGGCATCCTGTTCCTGCTGTTCCTTGACGGGCATGTGCCTCATCTTCACATCGGGTGCGACGAACCGGAAGGTCCGTCCTGCACGTTAAAAAAAAATACGATGCTTGTCCTTGCGGTGACCCTTCATAATATTCCGGAAGGAATGGCGGTCGGTGTCATGTTCGCGGGCCTTCTTACGGCAAACAGCGGGATCACTTTAGCCGGTGCGTTTGCCCTGTCCGTCGGGATCGCGATCCAGAACTTCCCGGAGGGCGCGATCATTTCCCTGCCGCTTAAGGGTGAGGGAATGAGCAGCAACCGGGCATTCTTGTATGGAACGCTTTCCGGCGTTGTAGAGCCTGTCGCGGCGCTTTTGACCGTGCTGCTATACAGGGTCCTCGCTCCGGTCCTGCCGTATCTTCTCGCCTTCGCTGCAGGTGCCATGATGTACGTGGTCGTGGAGGAGCTGATCCCGGAGACTGCGGAGGGAGAGCACTCGAATATCGGAACCATCGGGTTTGCAGTCGGGTTTGCCTTGATGATGATGCTTGACGTGGCACTTGGGTGATACAATATGGACGATTGAGTGTCATCTGTCTGCCCGCTGTTCGGTGGAAAAAGGTCAGAAGAATAAAAAGAAAAGTGGATATCCAGAGTCCATGATGTGACTCTGGGATATCCACTTTTTATTTCCGACAATCAGATTTTTCAACACGGATCAGTCAAATTGTCCAAATTACATCTATTATCGGGAATGTTTGCTTAATTAGAATCTCTTCCAGGTACCCCGATAGAAAAGCAACAGCAGCGGGAAGAGCTCCAGACGTCCGGCAAGCATATCAAAGGTCAGAACCAGCTTGGAGAAGTTGGAGAAGAGCCCGAAGTTCTGGGCCGGGCCTACAAGTTCCAATCCCGGTCCGATGTTGTTTAAGGTCGCCGCGACGGCGGTAAAGTTTGTCACAAGATCGAAGTTGTCAATGCCGATGAGCAGCACGGAGATCGCGAAGATCAGGATGTATGCCGCCATGAAGACATTTACGGAGCGGAGGACCACATGCTCCACCGCGCGTCCTTCAAAATGGATCTTGCGGACCTGATTCGGATGGAGATTCTGGGAGAGTTCCTTTGTCAGGGATCGGAATAACAGCACGACCCGGGATACCTTAATGCCGCCGCCGGTACTTCCCGCGCAGGCACCGATAAACATTAAGAGCACCAGGATCGTTTTCGGGACCGTTGGCCAGAGGTTAAAGTCCACGGTGGCGAAGCCGGTTGTCGTGATAATGGAAGCAACCTGAAACGCAACATGGTGGAACGCGAGGAACAGGCTGTCGAAGAAATCCCGGACAAAAAACGTGATGACCAGGATCGACGCGGCGATGATCCCGAGGTACCATCGCGCCTCCTCGCATCGCAGAGCTTCCTTCGGCTTTTTCATATAGAAGAGGAAGTACACGTTAAAGTTGATGCCAAAGAGGATCATAAACACGGTAACGACGCTCTGAAGGTAGGTGGAATAGCTTCCGAAGCTGTCATTTTTGATACCGAAGCCTCCGGTTCCTGCGGTACCGAAAGCGGTACACAGGGAATCAAACACCGGCATCCGTCCCACAAGCAGGAGAATAAACTCCAGAACCGTCAGGAAGAGATAGAGTCCGTAGAGGATCTTTGCGGTGGATTGCACCTTCGGGACCAGCTTTGTGACAGAGGGCCCCGGGCTTTCTGCCTTCATGAGGTTCATATGGTAGCCGTTTCCGGTAAGCGGAAGCAGGCAGAGGAGGAACACGAGAACTCCCATACCTCCGATCCAGTGTGTAAAGCTCCTCCAGAACAGGATGCCGTGCTGAAGCGGCTCCACGGCGGGAAGAATACTGGCACCGGTCGTCGTAAATCCGGACACAGTCTCAAACAGGGCATCCACCGGATTCGTTATGGATCCGCTTAAGAGAAACGGAATGGAACCCATGATACTCATGACGATCCAGCTCAAGGCGACCGTCACGGAGCCTTCCCTTGCGTAGAATACCTTGTTTTTCGGCTGCTTGCGGACAAGGATCAAACCTGGGATCAGGCAGAGGATGATCGTGATGAAGAATGCCAGTGCGCAGCTTTCATGGTAGATCAGGGAGACTGCCAGGGACGGCACGAGAAGCGCCGCCTCCACGTCCAGAATCCAGCCGATAATATAAAAGATCATCGAATAATTCATGGAATCTCTCCTTTATGATTTTAAGATATCCCGGATATCACCGAGACCGCGGTTTGTGGTCACGAGAATCACGGTGTCCCCGACCATGATCATATTCTGACCGCGGGGGGTGAGGATCTGACCGTTGCGGTTGATGCAGCAGATCAGAAGGTTGTCCTTTAAGTTTAAGTCCATGAGCGGCACATTCGTGACAGCGGACTCCTCTTTGATGGAGAACTCCAGTGCCTCGGCACGGCCATCGAGGATCTTATACAATGTTTCCACGTTGCAGCCGATGGTGTTCTGGCGGGCACGGACATATTGTAAGATATAGTCTGCCGTCAGGTACTTCGGGTAGATGATACTGTCGATACCGAAGCTGTCGATCACGTCGTCAAAGGCGATCTTGTTGACCTTTGCAATGAGCTTTGCGTTGGAGTGGAGCTTTCCGTAGAGGGTGAGGAAGATATTCTCCTCGTCAAGTCCGGTGAGAGCCACAAGGGAATCGGCGTAGGTCAGACCTTCTTCCAGAAGAAGATCCCGATCACTTCCGTCCCCGTTTATGATATCAGCACCGGGAATCACCTCGCTTAAGTAATCGCAGCGCTCTTTCCGCTGCTCGATGATCCGGACGCGGAACCCGATCTTTAAGAGGTCCTGGGCCAGATAGTGGGCGATGGTGCCGCCGCCGATGATCAGGGAATTTTTAACTGATTTTGAGCGGAGGCCGATCTTTTCAAAAAACTGGGCCGTATTTTCCAGAGATCCCACGATAGAGAGGATATCCGTATCCTGAAGGACAAAGCTTCCGTTTGGGATCACGACTTCAGATCCCCGCTCAACGGCACAGATCAGGACATCACATTTTAACTGTCTCATGATATCCATGACAGTTTTTCCGCCGAACCCGATCTCCGGCTTTAAGCGGAAGCGGAGAAGCTCGACACGTCCTTTTGCGAAGGTGTCGATCTTGATGGCGGACGGGAATTTTAAGAGCTTTAAGATCTCTCTGGCCGCCGTCAGCTCCGGGTTGATGATCATGGAGAGACCGAGCTTTTCCTGAATGAAACGGATCTCCTTATTATAGAGCGGGTTTCTTACGCGGGCGATGGTGTCACAGTGCCCGGTCTTCTTCGCCATCAGGCAGCAGAGGAGGTTTAATTCGTCCTCGCCGGTGACGGCGATAAAGAGGTCCGCGTTTTCCACACCGGCTTCCTGCTGGATATTAAAGCTGGCGCCGTTTCCAACGATTCCCAGAGCGTCAAACTGGTTGGAAAGATGTTCCACTTTCTGCGGATTCATATCGACCATAACGAGATCGTGGCCCTCGGCGCTTAAGCGCTCCGCAAGGCTCACGCCGACTTTTCCGCAGCCGACAATGATGATCTTCATATGTTTACCGGTCCTTTCAATTAATTACGCTTCCCAGCGTCCGGAAGCGCCGCACGGGAGTACAAGTTTGGAACTTGTAACGGGAAGTCCGATCTCCTCGGAGCTTACAGTTCCGCCGAACTGCGGAACAACGGCTGTTCCGAGCATATAAGTCAGCACCGCCGGGGCGAGACCGGTCGTGTAGGAGTTGATCAGGTAGAATAACGGCTTGTCGGAGAGGAGCTTTGCGCCCAGCTTTCCGAGCGGGTAGATCGCGTCCTCGATCTTCCAGATCTCGCCCTTCGGGCCCCTTCCGTAGGAGGGCGGGTCCATGATGATCGCGTCATAGTGGTTTCCACGGCGGATCTCACGCTCTACGAATTTTACGCAGTCATCCACGATCCAGCGGATCGGCGCGTCCTCAAGGCCGCTGGACTTCGCGTTCTCCTTTGCCCAGGCAACCATGCCCTTGGAGGCGTCAACATGGGTCACGGAAGCTCCGGCTTTCGCGGCTGCCAGTGTCGCTCCGCCGGTGTAGGCGAAGAGGTTTAAAACTTTGACCGGGCGTCCCGCGTTTTTGATCTTTTCGCCAAACCAGTCCCAGTTTGCCGCCTGTTCCGGGAAAAGACCGGTGTGCTTAAAGCTGAAGGGCTTTAACTGGAAGGTCAGACCTTTGTAGTTGATGCTCCACTGCTTCGGGAGACTGAAGAATTCCCACTCGCCGCCGCCCTTGGAGCTTCTGTGGTAGTGGCCGTTCATCTTTCTCCACTGTGGTGCCTTTTTATCGGTATCCCAGATGACCTGGGGATCCGGACGGACCAGAATATATTTTCCCCAACGTTCCAGCTTTTCACCGCCGGAACAGTCGATGACTTCGTAGTCCTTCCATCCATCTGCTATCCACATAATTGTATTCCATCTCTTTCTTTTATACTTTTTCATGATGATCGTTCACGGGCATGAAATGCGGAACGATCTGCATCAGATGAGGAAAAAGGCCTTTTACCCCATCTTTATGCTAACAGTATAATGGATTTGGGGGATGCTGTCAAATAGGAGTGGGGATCTGTGCGGGATGTTTGCGGGAACGGGGAGTTTTTGGCGAGAGGGACGCGGTGAGTATCCGGGCCGGATCAGGCACTCCGGCCCGGATACTCACCGCTGGGAATTGGCTATATAAGAAAGAAGAAAAGCATCTTTTTGGGGTGAGGATGCGGCAAAAGTGTGGCTGGGAGTTAAGAGAATTGAAAGATGGTTTCTATTGAATAATCGGGGAGTTACTGGTAAAATAAAGTCAGGTGAATTATAAATTGAGAAAATATGGAAAATTACATGTTTAAGGAAACTTTTTATATGTGACTGCTGTGATTCATATGAAAGAGATCGATCTTTCCGGTGAAGCTGCGGGGCGGTCGCGTGATTGAATGGATCCGGGAAGGAGACGAGACGGGTGAAGAAGAAAGGCTTGAGAATACTGGCGGCGGCAGCGGTCCTGACGTTCGGATGTCTGACGATGAATGCGTATGCGGCGGAAGGATGGGCGCTGTCTGGGAATAATACCTGGACTTATGTGGATAAAAACGGGAACCGTGTGACGAATGAGTGGAAAAAGGGCGCGGATAATCTCTGGAGATATTTGAACAGCAGCGGTGAGATGGCGGTCAACAACTGGGCGGATAATGATTATTATGTGGATTCCAACGGAATTATGGTCGTGAATAAATGGATGCAACTGGAGAATCCCTACAACAGAAACGGGGAGACATGCTGGTTTTATTTTGGTTCCAGCGGAAAAATGACAAAGGACAGCTGGAAAAAGATCGATGGCAAGAGTTATCTTTTCGATTCTGACGGAGTGATGCAGACCGGATGGTCCGATGACGGAGATTATTATCTGAGTTCCAGCGGTGCGATGGTTACCGGATGGAAATATCTGGAGCCGAAGGACAATGATACGGATCTTTACGGACCGGAGAGTGACGATGGAAAGTACTGGTTCTACTTCTCTGCAAGCGGAAAGAAATACAGCCCGACGACGAGCAGCGACGGCGGGGAGTATAAGGTGACGAAGATCGACAATAAATATTACTGTTTCGACATGGATGGACGGATGCAGACCGGATGGGTATATCTGGAGGGAGATCCAGACAATGCAAGCAAGGATTCGATCGAGAATTGGAGATATTTCGCGGAGAGCGGGATCCAGAATGCGACGCTGGGAGCGGCGATCTCCGGATGGCTCTCTCTGAATCCGCCGGAACAGCTTCAGGACAATGTGGACGAGCCGGTTGTTTGGTATTATTTTGAAAAGAATGGTACGCCGAAGGCCGGTCCGAAGGATGGGAAAGCATCCACAAATGACTTTGTCCGGATCAATGGAAAGACATATCTCTTTGACCAGAAGGGAAATCCGGTCAAGGGATTAAAGAAGGTACAGATCGGAACGACAGGAGAATACACCTCCTACTATTTTGACGCATCCTCCAGAACTTCCGTAAAAGGAAAAGTAACGGTGGAGGAAGGAGATGGAACGAAATCCACCTTCTACTTTAATGAAGGAACTTATGCGGGACGCGGTGCAAACGGTGTGAAGAATGGATCCCTTTATTATATGGGAAAGCTTCAGGAAGCGGACAGCTCCAGCCGGTATGCGCTCATCAGCATCCCGAACGGAAGCAACGGTTACCAGACTTACGTGGTAAATTCCTCAGGACGCATCTCAAAGAATACGACGGTGAAGGACCGCGACGGAAACAAATATAAGGTTAATTCCAGCGGAATCCTGACTGAGATCAACGGCGATGCGGCGAACGCGAAAGAAGAGTACGGCGAGCCGATCGAGCCGGTGTTTGAAAACGATTAAACAGCGAGTAAGAAGACCCTCGGATAGTATTCCGGGGGTCTTACTGTATTAGGGGAACGTATGAAAATAGGATGGAAAATGAAAAAATGGTCTCTGAATCACAAAAATTTGTGATCCGGAGGCCATTTTTGTTTATGCGGCAGAAAATACTGGCAGTCAGCTTCTAAAAACCTGCGAAAAGATGGCAGGAGAGGCTGTCTGCGGATAAAGCCAGTGCCAGGTCACGGGATCAGACTTCCTCACCATTGATCAGCACATGTTTGATCACGACTGTCACATCAAACGGGCAGCCGTCCACGATGACAACGTCGGCATCTTTTCCCTCTTCCAGGGAACCGACGTGGTCAGCGACACCGATATGCTCGGCCGGGTTGATGGTTACGGCGCGGAGTGCGTCATATTCGTCCATACCGGCTTTGATGGCGAGCCCTGCGCAGAGCGGCAGATAGTGGAGCGGAGTGACCGGAGCGTCCGTGATGATGGAGACGTGACATCCGGCTTTTGCGAGAACACCCGGAGTCTCCCAGGTCTTGTTCTGAAGCTCAAATTTGGAAGCATGTCCGAATGTCGGGCCGACAGCCAGCGGGAGGTTTTCCTTCGCAAGCTCATCCACGATCATATGGCCTTCTGTGACATGTTCCAGGGTCAGGCCGACGCCGAATTCCTTCGCGATGCGGATCGCGGTAAAGATATCGTTTGCCTGGTGGGCATGGGCCTTTAACGGGATTTCATGATTTAATACCGGGATCAGGGCTTCAGATTTCTGGTCATATGCCGGAAGCTTCGATACATCGTCACCGGCAGCCTCGACCTTTGCCTTGTAGAGTTTTGCTGTATTTAACGCTTCGCGGATCTTTGCGGCGTTTGTCATACGGCTCGAGATGCCCTGTTTCTGGTAGCAGCGCTTCGGGTTCTCACCGAAAGCACATTTCATGGCGATCGGGAATTTTACGATCATATTGTCAACGCGGGTTCCGACCGGCTTGATCGCAGCGAACGTTCCGCCGAGTGCGTTGGAGCTGCCTGGACCAGTCGCAAAGCAGGTAACACCGGCCTTTGCCGCCATCTTCATACACGGATCAAACGGATTGATCCCGTCGATCGCCTGTACCTGCGGAGTTACCGGATCGTTCATCTCATTGTAGTCATGTCCCTCGTAGCCGATCCCGTAGCCGTCGAGACCGATGTGACAGTGCGCCTCAACAAATCCCGGGTAGACCTGAAGACCGGTGGCATCGATCACCTCGGCGCCTTCCGCAGAGAGATCCTTACCGATCTTTACAATTTTTCCGCCATCGATCAGAATGTCAGCGATAAAGGTGTCTTTTGATACCGCTGTGTGAAGTGTTCCGTTCTTGATACAAATCATGGGAATTCCTCCTTTTTTTGCATTTTTCTCTATCATACCTGCTGAAGTGGATAATTTCAAGACTTCTTTATGTACAAAATATAAAAAACAGTTATTTTAGATGGGAGTTTTCTGAACGAAAAATTTTACATGATAAAGCAGAGACTACGGGAAGACCATGTATTGTAATTGAAAAAAGACAAGAGGGATGCTGGAAGTGCCTGTTCAGGAGTCGATTTCAGGAGAAATAGAAAAAGAGTTCTTCAACGAAAATGATGAAGAACTCTTTTGCATCGGAAGTATATTTCATTCAGTCAAAGTGGCGATATCAAAAAGTAATCAGGACGGACTGCGCCACTATGAAACAACATTCACTGGCGTCCCTTTCAGAAATCCCTTTACGTTTCCGGCAAGAATGGACACGAGTCTCTGTCTCGTCTCGAGACCTTTCCATCCCATATGCGGAGTCAGGATCACGTTGTCGAGCGTGTAGAGCGGGTTGTCAGCTTTCGGAGGCTCAGTCTCCTGGACATCGAGTCCGGCACCGGCAATCTGATGGTTTTCGAGAGCTTCAATGAGAGCCGGCTCGTCCACGAGAGCGCCGCGGGAGGTATTGATCAGGAAGGCGGTCGGCTTCATGAGCGCCAGAGTGTCCTTGTTGATCATATGCTTTGTCTGCGGAGTCAGCGGGCAGTGAAGGGAAACGTAATCACTGTTCTTTAAAACGGTTTCGAGATCCGTATAGTGGACGCCGTCCTCGTAGGCTCTCGGTGTTCTTGTATACACGAGAATGTTCATATCCAGTGCCTTGGCGATTTTCATCACAGTCTTTCCGATATGTCCGGCACCGATGATGCCGAGTGTTTTTCCGTTTACTTCGACATGCGGAACCTGAAGGTTCTTTGTAAAGTTGTCATGGTTTCCGTTCGCGAGCATCTTCATCTGGACCTGCATGGTGGAACTTAAATTTAAGATCATCATGATCGCAGTGTGAGCCACGCGCTCGGAGCTGTAGGCTGGAATGTTGCAGACAGTGATCCCCATCTCACGTGCGGCATCGAGATCCAGGTTGTTGTAGCCGGTCCCTGCTTCACAGATCAGCTTTACGGAAGCCGGGAATTTCCGGATCAGATCGCCGCTCACCGGCATTTCCTTTGTCACGATGATACCAGCTCCCTCAATGCGCTCTAAGAGCTGCTCCGGAGTAGTGTCATCATAGACGGTCACATCGGAAGAAAGAACGGAAAAGTCGAGATTTCCGTCAAAGTTCATCTTTTTCGCGTTTAATACGATACATTTGTCATTCATCAGTAAATCCTCCTGAAAGCTGAATAATTGCAGGATCGGCAACCGGGCAGCGGCGGTCTGGATGTTATCGGTCATTATCAGATTGCTGCGGAAATTGCAGAAACTGTGCGAATATGAATTATATTTATTATATAATGAGTTAAAAAAAAAAACAAGCGACACTGCAGGCGGCATTCGACTCTAAAGCCAGTGGGATTGCGGTAGCCCTATTTCAAAACAGCCCTCCCATTATACATTTTCATATACCCCTTATTATAGAAAAAAGCTGCCCGCAATGGACAGCTTTTTTCTGTGTGATGGGTTTCTATATAAAATAAGGATTGTTGAGGGCGTTTTTACTGTGCTTTCCGCTGCATTTTTGCAACGAGGGCGCTGGTCCTCTGACGGTAGTCGTCGAGTTCGGTGACGATTCCCATGAAAGAGGAGATGAGGTCCAGGGAAGCGCGGAGTGTACTCTGCTCACCCTGCAATACGGCGCGCTTTGTGAGGCGCATTGCCTGCTGCGGTGCCTCCAGGATCTTCTTCATGTAGTTCTCCACGAACGTGTCCAGTTCCTCATCCGGAACGCAGTGGGTCACAAGTCCAAGATCAGCGGCTTCCTTTCCTTTTAAGGTGCGGGCTGTCCAGAAAAGATCAAGAGCTTTGTCACGGCCAACGAGGCGGGGCAGGAAATATGCGCCGCCGTCACCGGGAACGATCCCGGCGTTGAAGTAGCTTTCAGACATGGAAGCGCTCTCCCCGGCGATCCGCACATCGCACATGAGAGCCATATCAAGACCGGCTCCGACAGCGGCACCATGGATCTTTGCCACTACCGGTTTATCAATCTCTTCTAAGAGAAGCGGGATCCGCTGGATCCCCTTCCAGAGGGAATTCTTTCTTGCGAGGGATGTGGAGGAGATATCTTCATGGCTCTCGAAGAATCCGTCACCGGCTGCCATTGCCTTGACGTCGCCTCCTGCACAGAATGCCTTTCCATTTCCGGAAAGCAAAAGCGCGTATACATCATCGTTGTCACGGACATCTTCCAGCGCTTCTGTCCAGAGATGGATCATCTCTTCGCTGAAACAGTTGAGCTGCTTTGGACGGTTTAATGTAATGTGTGCCAGGTGGTCATGTACTTCGTAGATCAAGTCTGCCATAGGATATCTCCTCTCTATTTACTCTCTTTATATACCATATTTTCGGGACGAAAACGGTCCCTTTGATACCAGATTATTCTTTATGATGAGTTCCGGCAACCTCTGATATCATTCTGTATTGTGGAACTGATTTCATTATATGGAATTCGTTCTATGCTGTCAAGAGTATTTCAGCCCTTTTAACGGAAATTTTGCAAAAAAATGCCGCCCGGATGAAAAAAGATCCGGACGGTATCATGATGTGAAATCTTCCTTATTATATATCACAAAGCGGAATTTAAATCAGAAGCTCAGCAAAAGCCAGCCTGCCGCACACAGGATCAGGAGGAACAGGAGGTTGTAACCGGTAAATACGATCATATATTTTCCGGTCTTTGCTCCGGGAACTTCAGAGTACGCGCGGTAGGAGATCACACTCGCGAGCGATGCGATCAGTGTTCCGAGTCCGCCGACATTCACCCCGTAGAGGAGCGGGCGGACGGCAGAGGTAAAGCCGGAGAGCAGGATTGCAGCAGGGACGTTGCTGATACACTGGCTTAAGAGGACGCCGGCCGCAAATTCACGCCCGGAGATCAGCCGGGTGAGAAGAGAGGAGACCGCCGGGATCCGCTCCATGTTTCCGATAAACACAAAGAAGCAGACGAAGGTCAGAAGCAGAAAATAGTCGACCCGGAAAAAGAGCGTGCGGTCTTTCACAAGGACAGCGGCCAGGACAACAAGGAACATCACATGCCAGGAATAGATCCGCACCACGCATCCGAGACAAACGAGAAACAGAGCGAGGTAGAAGATCAGGGATGATCTTTCAGGCAAAATAGTCTCGTCCATGGCAGTGCGGTCGATGGAAAGCGGCCGGTTCTTCAGAAGAAATACGGAAAATACGGTGAGCGGCAGCATGTAACGGATCAGCGTCCCTGCGGAGAGTCCGAAGGTGGAATACAGATACAGATTCTGCGGGTTTCCGATCGGAGTTGCCATACTTCCGAGGTTGGCGGCGATCGTCTGCAGGACGATCACAGGGATCAGAAGTTCCGGGAGTCCGGCCATGTTTAAGATCAGGACGGAAAACGGCACAAAGGTGATCAGCGAGACATCGTTCGTGATCAGCATGCTGGAGAAAAAGCAGAGTGCCGTCAGGGTCAGAGCAAGCTGACGTGTACTTTTCAGTCCGGCGAGCAGGCTGGAGCCGAGATAACGGAAGAGACCGATCTCTTTTAATCCTGCGACAACGGTCATCAGGGAGAATAAAAGAGCCAGCGTGCGGAAATCAATGTAGGAGAGATATTCCGTGGAAGGATGGACAAAGAACATGGAGACGACCGCCAGCAGCGCGGCTGCGGAGAGGACGGGTTCCTTCTTAATAAAAAAGAGCATGATTTTTTTCCTTTCGTATGGTAGGATAGGCATGGACTGCCCGTGTACTGTAACCCATAGATTGCAACAATATTATAAACAGTGGGTTTACTAATGTAAAGGAGAAGAGTATACTGTAAATGCTGACTTTGGAGGGAGAGGTTATCTGTGATCCAAAAGACAGCTTTACGGGAATTATGAAAAAGCAAAAATCGATGAAATAGCGGCAGAACAGGCAGAAGTCCTGGATTGCCGTTAAATTAACGGGAGGAACATTATGGGGAAACAAAAGTTTTCAATTGCCTCTGCGGGGAACCGCCGGGCATTTCTTGACGGGATCCGGGACGGCATTCCGATCGCGTTAGGTTATTTTGCCGTCTCATTCTCCCTAGGCATTGTGGCGAGAAATATCGGAATGACGCCTTTTCAGGGGATGATCACGAGTGCACTGTGCAATGCGTCAGCCGGAGAATATGCCGGATTTACGATGATCGCGGCCGGGGCTGCTTATCTGGAGATGGCGATCGTGACGCTGATCGCGAATGCGCGGTATCTTCTGATGAGCTGTGCGATGAGCCAGCGGATGGACCCGGAGATGCCGTTTTTCCACAGACTTCTGATGGCGTTTGATATCACGGATGAGTTGTTTGGTATCACGATCGCAAGACCCGGTTATCTGAGTCCGTGGTACATGTACGGGGCGATCACAGTCGCACTTCCGGGCTGGGCAGTCGGAACGGCACTCGGCGCACTTGCGGGAAATCTGATGCCGTGGCGTCTTGTGAGCGCCTTCAGCGTGGCGCTCTATGGAATGTTCCTCGCGATCATCATTCCGCCGGCGAGAAAGAGCCGGATCCTTGCAGGACTCATCGCGATCAGCTTTGCGGCGAGCTACCTTGCGGAGAATCTTCCGGTGATCTCATCGATCTCCAGCGGTACGAGAACGATCATTCTGACCGTTGTGCTCTCATCCGCAGCAGCGATTCTCTTCCCACATCCGGCAGAGGACAGCGCGGCTGATACTTCCAAGGAAACAGCGGAAGAAACTCATGTCCATTCTGCAGACGCGGCAAAACAGGGCGCTTAAAAGAAAAAGAAGTTTTTGAAAACTGTCTTGTTAAATTAAGAAGGAATACAGAAAAAACATGGAAAAGAATATTTATCTCTATATTGCGGTGATGGCGGGTGTCTCTTACCTGATCCGTGTCCTGCCGCTCACATTGATCCGGAAACCGATCAAAAATCAGTTTATCCAGTCATTCTTATATTACGTCCCATATGTGACGTTAGCTGTTATGACGTTCCCGGCGATCCTCTCCGCCACAAACAGTACGGTGTCGGCGGCGCTGGCGCTGGTCATCGGAATCATCGCGGCGTGGTGCGGAAGAAGTCTCCTGTCTGTTGCGGTGATCTGCTGTGCGATGGTATTCGTCACGGAAATTTTCTTAGTGTAGCAAAAATACATAAAACACATATATTTAATAAAACAAAAGCAGTTTCGGTATCTGATCATCCATCGATCAAATGACCGTGCTGCTTTTTTCACTTTATAGAAGACCGATTACGGCGTTCTCACCGGGCGTGAAAAAACTGCGAAAAGAGCAGTACATGGCGCAGAAAAACGGAATGTGGCGGTCTGCCAGACCAATGCTTTACCGTCGTAAAATAAATGAGATAAAATCTTATTATCTGAAATTTCATAATACGAAATATATTCCATTTTGGCAAAAGTGCTGATTTTCTGAGCGAAAATTTGGCAATTATTTGGAAGAATCGTACTTGTATTTGTGCGGGAAAGTTGCTATAATCAGTAGCCGTGTTGAGCGAAAAAAAGAGTAATGGCTCATAAAAGCTGATTACATGGAGGTTTACCCATGAAGAAATTATTTGCATTCTGCGCAGGACTTCTGGCGGTCTTAAACCAGACTGCAGTTACAGCGCTTGCGGCAGAACCAGAGGCTGCCGGGGCGGCAGCGCAGACGCCGTTATGGCTTTGTATTCCATTTGCAGGACTCCTGCTCTGTATCGCGGTCCTTCCGCTTGTCAAAGCAGAGTGGTGGGAGGCGCACCAGCCGCACGCAGTTGTGTTCTGGTCCCTGCTTTTCCTGATCCCATTCGCCGTGAAGTACGGTGTGCCGAAGGCGGCGGAGACGACACTGGAATGTATCATAAACGACTACCTGACATTCATCGTCCTTCTTTTCGGATTGTTCTGTGTGTCTGGTAATATTACCCTGTCTGGTGATCTCGCAGGTTCCCCGAGGATCAATGTGGGACTTCTGGCACTCGGAACCTTGTTATCCAGCTGGATCGGTACCACCGGTGCCAGTATGCTGATGATCCGTCCGATCATCAAGATGAACGCGTGGAGAAAGAGAAGACGCCACATCGTGATCTTCTTTATCTTTATGGTGTCCAACATGGGCGGCTGCCTGACTCCGATCGGAGATCCGCCTCTGCTCATGGGCTTCATGCGGGGTGTTCCGTTCTTCTGGAGCTTAAAGCTTTTACCGATCCTGATCTTCAATATGATCATCCTTCTGTTCATCTTCTATCATTTTGATATGAAGGCATATAGAAAAGATATCGCGGCAGGCTTAAAGCCGGATATCAGCAAACCTGGTACTGAGGTGAAGATCCGCGGCGGCCACAACCTGATCTTTATCATTATGATCGTGATCGCCGTTATCTTAAGCGGTACACTGCCGTCCATGCCGATGTTTCAGGATGCCGCAGGAAATGTCCTCGGGGTCCATGTATTCGGAGAAGTTACATTATCCTATCCGGCGATCATCGAGTGTGTGATCATCCTTGTATCCGCATTCCTGTCCTTTAAGACGACGAATGTTTCCATCCGCCGTGAGAACCACTTTACCTGGGGAGCGATCCATGAGGTTGCTGTTCTGTTCGTTGGTATCTTTATCACGATGCAGCCGGCTCTTATGATCTTAAAAGCAAACGGTGCGGAGCTCGGAATCACGAAACCGTTTGAAATGTTCTGGGCAACCGGTCTGTTATCGAGCTTCCTCGACAATACACCGACTTACCTGGTATTCCTCACGACAGCCGGTGCTCTGGGACTTACACAGGGTATGGTGACAGCGCTCGGTACCGTTCCGATCAAGATGCTGGAGGCGATCTCCTGCGGCGCCGTATTCATGGGCGCGAATACTTATATCGGCAACGCTCCGAACTTTATGGTCAAATCCATTGCGGATGAGAACGGTATCCGGATGCCTTCGTTCTTCGGATATCTGATCTGGTCCTTTGGAATTCTTGTTCCGGTATTCATTGTGGATACGCTGGTATTCTTTTTATAGGAAGGGGGAGGAAATATGGCTGCAACGAAAGAAGAAATCAAAGAACTGGCAGAACATATCTATGATCTGGACGCGGAGGTCTATGTCCACCTGGGTTCCTCCCTGGGACGTGTTTTCAACCGTGACAGAGAGCGCTGTGTGAATGAGCTCACCGAGCTTCTGACTACGAGACCGCAGGGACATTTGGTCCGCAGTGAACTCGGACTGATCGCGAACATGGCCCGTACCATCGAGGATAAAGAAGAACGCGCGATGTGTATGACCGAGTACAACCGCATCCTCAATGAGGTTATGAGTCTTCCGACAAGCTTCGCCAGCGGCGATGTGATCGACCCGATTCTCGCGAAGTTAAACAGCTTCAACGTAGCGAACCGTTTCTCCAACGACGACCACCTGATCATCTGCATCAGCTGGACATACGGAAGCGGCGGAATCGATGTCGGCTTCAAGCTTGCAGATAAGCTTCATATTAACTATTACGATGCCGATATTTTCGAGGCAGTATTAAAACGTCTCGATGCGGAGAAAGATAAGACGATCCGTGACGCGGCGGGATATGCCCACGTCTCGGAGGAACTGCAGCAGAGCCCGGCGAGCGAGTTTGAGGCAGTGACCCATATGTCCTTGAAGGATCATATCAAATATTTCAGCCGTTATCACGGCCTGAGCCGTCAGGATGCCGTCTTCTTCAACCAGAGCGACCTGATCTGCGATATGGCGAAGAAGGAAGACTTCATTATCATGGGCCGCTGTGCTGATGCGATCTTAACGAATAACGGCATTCCGCATATCAGTATCTATATCACTGCACCGATCCAGCAGAGGATCCACCGCGCGATCGAGG
>OGMZ01000537.1_pt1 | contig 16672 bp, 15 predicted proteins | sample 1573361 | NCBI WGS metagenome assembly OGMZ01 (sample SAMEA2581995, study PRJEB24529) | metagenome | biome: Human gut stool | place: China | collected 2011
TTGTAATTGATGGTGAAGGTTCAAAGGTTATTTGCAAAGACTAATTTGAAAATTCCAGTTTGCCGCACTCGCTCACAAAAAGAATTTAGCGCAACATGCTCCAATAAGAAAACCAGAGTTGTTTGGCAGGTCTGCCTTGCAACTCTGGTTTTCGTTTTTTTTGTGAGATAATGAGTTACTTGTGCTCGCTCAGCCAGCGCAGAGCGAACCAGCTGTAGGCCGCGCTGCCCTCATAGAGGATGCTGTCGTCGAACTTGACCTTCGGGTGATGCTGGCCGTAGGCGTAGCCCTCCTTGGCGTTGCCCGCGGACAGGAACATGCTGACGGTGGGCACCTCGTGGCTGACGAAGGCGAAGTCCTCGCTGCCGCCGCCCGGCTTGCCGCCCGTGAGCTTGGACATATCCATTGCGCCCTGGCCCACAAGCTCGGTCATATAGGTCATTGCATTCCCGGCGAGGGCGTGGTCCACCACCATGCAGGGGCAGTAGTCGCTGAAGCCGACCTCGGCGGTGCAGCGGTAAGCCGCCGCCACGCCCTGTGCGATCTCAGTCATCCGCTTGTGGATCAGCTCACCGACCTTATTTTCGGGGTCGATGGTGCGGATGGTGCCCCACATCTCCGCCGTGTCGGGGATGACGTTGGAGGCAGCACCTGCCTGGAAGCGGCCGGTCGTAAAGACGCCGAAGCTGTGCGGGTCCATCTCCCGGCTGTTGATCTCCTGCAGCGCGATGTGGATGTGCGCCGCTGCCGTGATGGGGTCGATGCAGGCTTCGGGCATGGAGCCGTGGCCGCCCTTGCCGTGGACGGTGATGTGGTACTGCTCGCAGCCGGCCATCGTGATGCCGCCGCCCGGCACCAGCACCATGCCGGAGGGCAGAGGCATACCAGCCAACACATGGAACATGACCGCCGCATCCACCTTCGGGTTTTCCAGCAGGCCGTTGGCGATCATATCCGGGGAGCCCTGAAAGATCTCCTCCGCCGGCTGAAACTCCAGCTTGACGGTACCTTCCAGCTCCTCTTCGTGGGCTTTGAGCAGCTTGGCCGCACCCAGCATCATGGCCGTGTGCATGTCGTGGCCGCAGCCGTGCATCCGGCCGGGCACCTCAGAGGCAAAGTCCACGCCGGACTCCTCCTGAATGGGCAGAGCGTCCATGTCGCCGCGCAGCAGAATGGTCTTGCCCGGCTTTTTGCCGCCCGCCAGCACAAGGATGCCTGCCTTGCCGCAGTCCTGCGGGGTGTAACCCATCTCGGTGAGTGCCTGCTTGACCAGCGCTCTGGTCTGGGGCAGGTCGAAGCCTACCTCCGGGTGCCGGTGCAGGGTGCGCCGCCAGTTTTGCAGCTGGGGTTCCAGCACGGCGGCTTCTGCCATCAGTTCCTTCGGGTCCATCATTTCAAATCAGCTCCCTTTTTTATCTTGTGTGCACAGCTTGTTGAATGGAATTTTCCACAAAGCTGTTCAGGCTCATGTTGTGTGCCGCAGCAAAGATCACGGCCTGCTTGTGCAGCTCCGGCGAGATGCGGACATTGAAGCTGCCCTTATACGCCCGCTCCGGTTCCTTGTGGGTCTCTTCGCACAGAGTCAGGTAATCATCGACGGCATTGTGGAAATCGCAGACCAGCTCCGCCGCCGTGGTCCCCTCATAGGAGAGCAGCGCACGGATGCCCATAACTTTTCCGTAAAAGAGGCCGTCTTCTTCCGAGAATTCCACGCTTCCCACATAGCCTTTGTATTCCATCGTGTTATTCATAGAAGTCCCTCCTGTTCCAAAATCTGGATGAGCTGCTTCACCTGATATTCCAGCAGCTCTTTTCTGGGGTGGGGTCGGTGCATCATGATGGGCGGATGTTCCTCAGATACGAACATGATCCGGGACCCGCTGGTCCGGCCTTTGTTGGAGCGCTCATAGGCGAAATACCGCAACAGGCTTTCCGCATCATCAAATGTGAATGTCTTCGGTTTCGATTTCAGGCGTTCGATCAGCTTTTCCTTCTGACCCATTGTACATTCACTCCCTGCTTATAGTATACCACGATCGAAAAGAAATGCAACTAAAAACAGTTGCATTCCTCTTTTACAGATCACTGCTCCCCGCCGTCGGAACCATTGGGGTGATACTGAGCGCAGGTGCACTTCTTCCATTTGAGGCCGCTGCCGCAGGGGCAGGGGTCGTTGCGGCCGATCTTGATGACGCGGATGGGCTGGCCCTTGGGGGCACCCTTAGCACCGGGTGCGCCGTTGCCGGGCACGAAGCCTTCGCCGGTGGGCTTGGCCACCTGCTCCCGCTTGGGGGCCGCAGTGCCCGCACCGCGCACCTCGATGGTCAGCAGCATCTTGATGCTGGACTCGCGGATGGAATCGACCATCTGGTCGAACATGTCAAAGCCCTCGATGCGGTACTCGACGACGGGGTCTTTCTGGCCGTAGCCGCGCAGCGCGATGCCCTGACGCAGCTGGTCCATGTTGTCAATATGGTCCATCCACTGGCGGTCTACACACTTGAGCAGGCAGATGCGTTCCAGCTCCCGCATCAGCTGCGGGCCGTAGCGCTGTTCCTTGTCGTTCAGGATGTCCATCCCGCGGTCGTACAGCAGATCGGCGATGCCCTGGACCGAGAGACTGTCGTAATCTGCCACAGTGTAGTGGAAGTCGGCGTCGGTCGTCAGCCAGCCCTGATAGTGGCGGCGGAGCGCACCAAAGTCCCACTCGTCCTTGACGTCACCGGCCAGGAACTGCTTGCAGCTGGAGTCAATGTTCTCCCGCAGCATATTGTGCATCTCGGTGCTGATGTCCTCACCGTCGAGCACCTTGCGGCGCTGGCCGTAGATGATCTCACGCTGCTGGTTCATGACATCGTCGTACTTCAGCACGTTCTTGCGGATCTCAAAGTTCCGGCCTTCCAGCTTCTTCTGGGCGCTTTCGAGGGTGCTGGTGATCATGCGGTTCTCGATGGGGGTGTCCTCGTCCAGCTTGAGGGTATCCATCAGGCTGGAAACGCGGTCGCCGCCGAACAGACGCATCAGGTCGTCCTCCAGGCTCAGGTAGAAGCGGGAAGCGCCGGGGTCGCCCTGACGGCCGGCACGGCCGCGCAGCTGGTTGTCGATGCGGCGGCTCTCGTGGCGCTCGGTGCCGATGATGAACAGGCCGCCGGCGGCGCGCACTTCCTCGGCCTCGGCCTCCACGGCGGGCTTGTACTGGGCGTACAGCTCCTCGAACCGCTTGCGGGCGGCCAGGATGTTGGCGTCCTCGGTGTCACCGTGACCGTTGGCCTCGGCCAGCAGCATCTCCACGGCAGCGGGCTCGGCGTCCTGGGGCTTTTCGGGGCTGAGCAGGTTCTCGCAGAAGTGCTCTTTGCGCATCTGAGCCTTGGCCATGAACTCCACGTTGCCGCCCAGCATGATATCGGTACCACGGCCTGCCATGTTGGTGGCGATGGTAATGGCACCCTTCTTGCCGGCCTGTGCCACGATCTCGGCTTCGCGCTCGTGGTTCTTGGCGTTCAGCACGTTGAAGTCGCGGGTGTGCTTCTGCAGCATCTTTGCCAGCGTCTCGCTCTTTTCCACGCTCACGGTGCCTACCAGCACGGGCTGGCCGTTCTTGTGGCACTCCAGCACCTGCTCGATGACGGCGCGGTATTTGCCGTTCACCGTCTTATAGATGGCGTCCGGATAGTCGATGCGCTGCTTGGGGCGGTTGGTGGGCACGGTGACGATGTTCAGGCCGTAGATCTCGGTGAACTCGGTGGCCTCGGTCTTGGCCGTACCGGTCATGCCGGACAGCTTTTTGTACATGCGGAAGTAGTTCTGGAAGGTGATGGTGGCCAGCGTCTTGCTCTCGGCGGCGATCTTCACGCCCTCCTTGGCCTCAATGGCCTGATGCAGGCCCTCGTTGTAGCGGCGGCCGATCATCAGGCGGCCGGTGAACTCGTCCACGATGATGACCTCGCCGTTCTTCACCACATAGTCGATGTCCTTCTGCATGACACCGTAGGCCTTGATGGCCTGGTCGATGTGGTGGGCCAGGGTCATGTTCTCGGCGGCGGCCAGGTTCTCGATGTGGAAGTAGGCCTCGGCCTTCTTGATGCCGCTGGCCGTCAAGGTACAGGTCTTGTGCTTTTCGTCTACAACGTAATCGCCGTCGGCCTGCTCGTCGGTGGAGACTTTATCTTCCAGCTCCACCACCACGCTCTTGCGCAGAGTGCGGGCAAAGCGGTCCACCTGGGTGTACAGGCTGGAGGAGTCCTCACCCTTGCCGGAGATGATCAGCGGGGTACGGGCCTCGTCGATCAGGATGGAGTCCACCTCATCGACGATGGCAAAGGCGTGGCCGCGCTGCACCATGTTGGCCTTGTAGGTCACCATGTTGTCGCGCAGGTAGTCAAAGCCGAACTCGTTGTTGGTGCCGTAGGTGATGTCGGCGGCATAGGCGGCACGGCGGGCGTCGCCGTCCATGCCCTGTGCGATCAGGCCCACGCTCAGGCCCAGCCAACGGTACAGTTTGCCCATCCACTCGCTGTCGCGCTTGGCCAGGTAGTCGTTCACGGTCACCACATGCACGCCCTCGCCGGTCAGGGCGTTGAGGTAGGCGGGCAGGGTGGCCACCAGCGTTTTGCCTTCGCCGGTCTGCATCTCGGCGATGTCGCCGCGGTGTAGGGCAATGCCGCCGGTGATCTGCACCGGGAAATGCTTCATGCCCAGCACACGCCAGGCGGCTTCGCGGCACACGGCAAAGGCGTCGGGCAGGATGTCGTCCAGCGTTTTGCCGTCGGCCAGCTGCTGCTTGAAAGCAGGGGTCTGGGCCTGCAACTCTGCGTCCGAAAGGGCCGCATACTTGGGCTCCAGTGCCAGCACCTGCTTGACAATGGGATTGACCTTTTTCAGCTCCCGGTCGGAGAAGCTGCCAAAGAGTTTTTCAACAAGGGACATTCGTTACACCTCATACAATAGAATCAGGACGCACACACGTCCGGAAAGGCACATCAATACAATCTATATGATACACCAAAGCAGCAGGGGCGTCAAATCTGCAAGGCTAGTTTAGCCGCTTTTTGCATGAACTTTCTGTAAAAAGATGCTGCCGGGGCGTTCATAAACGCAAAAACCACCCGTGATGCAGCCATCACAGGTGGTCGGTTTTGCATTATAAGCTCTCCAGCAGATCCGGCAGCAGGGCCAGGTCGTCGATGACATGGGGGCAGGCAGCTTCCAGCAGCGCGCGGGACTGGTGCCCGCCGGTGTACAGCACACACTTGGCGCCAATGGCGGCGGCCACTTCGGCATCATGCTGGGTGTCGCCGATCATCACGCAGTGGGCCGGGTCGATGCCGGTGCGGCGCAGATAGTCGGTGCCAAGCTGCACCTTGCTCACGCCGTAGATGTCTGCAAGGCCGAGCAACTCGGTAAAAAAGCCCTGCAGACCCCGCGCGGCCACCTGCTCGATCAGGTAGTCCCGGCGGGAGGCGGAAAGTACAGCCTGTTTCCAGCCGCGGCGGGCCAGCTCGGTGAGGGTGTCCACGGCGTGGGCCATCACCGGGCAGGCGTCCACCCCGGCATTGTAGTGCGCCATAAAGTGCTCTGCCAGCATGGGGTAGGGGTGCCGGGAAAAGTCAAACCCGGCAAGGCGGTAGTAGTCCTCAATGGGGAAGCGGAACAGCTCCCGGTACTGGGCCAGATCATACCGCTGCGGGTAGCCGTGGCTTTCCAGCATCCAGTTCAGGCACCCGTGGGTAAAATCCACATCGTCCATCAGGGTGCCGTTCCAGTCCCAGAAAATCATACCATTTGGCTGCATGGGGCCCTCCTGCGGCAAAGCCGCTTATTCCGCCCCAAAGATCTGGCTCAGAGCGGTGTTGCTTTCAATGATCTTCACCAGCAGCACGCCCAGAACGGTGCAGCTGATCAGCTCGCCGATGCCAACGGAGATGCCGTTGGTGATGCAGGCCAGCCAGATCGGGGCGCTGGAAGAGGGGTCCGGGAACATGACGGCGATCTCGATGCCGATGATCACAGCGTTGAACAGCACCGGGGGCAGGCTGGCAGCCAGGGCCAGGCCCTTGAAGCGGATGTTCCGCAGCCGGTAGGTGACCAGGCAGGCCAGCAGGGTGGCCAGAGTGCCAAAGATCACGTCCACGATGGTGGAGCCCAGCAGGTTTGCCAAAAAGCAGCCCAGCACCACACCGGCAATGTACTCGACACCGAACACGGGCAGCAGGCACAGGGCCTCGGCCACGCGCACCTGCACAGCCCCATAGGAGAAGGGCTGCAGTGCCAGGCACAGCACCACATAGATGGCAGCCACCACGCCGCAGCGTGCCAGTTTACGGACAGAAGAATTCTGATTCATGATAATACTCCAGCGGAAAGATTTTGACCGCACAGGACCGCCAGCCCCTGTGGGTTTGGCCCGGCGCGGTTCGAGACGCACCGGGGAGCCTAAAATCCTAAGTTGCTCTAAAGGAGCTGCGCAAAAAAGCACAGCAAAGGGGAGTATAGCATAAATTGGCACGAAATGCAACAAAAAATGCCATTGCATCATGCAATGGCATTGAAATGTTACCCTCTGGGGTGGCCGGTATACACCAGAGCCACAGTGTCGGGGCCGGTGTTGGCCGACACCACGCCGCCCAGCTCAAACACCACCAGCGGAGCCTTGCCAAAGGCCTTGCGGCAGGCCTTTTCCAGGTCCTCGGCCTGCTTGATGTTGGTGTGGCCGATCATATAGTCGAAGTTCTCCACGCCGTCGGCGCGCTTTTTGCACAGCTCGATCATAGCGGGCACGACCTTGTCGTCGCCGCGCACCTTGCTCTCCACCTTGGTCTTGCCGTCGATCAGGGTAATGATGGGGCGCACGCCCATCAGCTCGCCCATGACGGCAGCCGCAGCGGAGATGCGGCCGCTCTTTTTCATCTGCTTCAGGCTGTAGGGTCCCAGGATGATCTCCATGCAGTTCATCTGCTTTTCAAACTCCTGGATCACATGGCTGATCTCGGCACCGTTCTTCAGCTTGCGGGCCATCTCGCACAGATACCAGCCGAACACCATAGAATAGGTGTGAGGATCCAGCAGGTGGATCTTCATATGGTGCTCCGGGCGCTCTTCCCGCAGCATGCCCTGTGCCATCAGGGCGTTGTTGTAGGTGGAACTGCCGGACTTGTTGATGGGCACGTGGATCACATCGGTATAGCCCTCGTCCACATACTGGCAGTATTTTTCACAGAACTGGATGGGCGTGATGGCGGCGGTGGAGGGCACCCCCTTGGCCAGACGCATCTTGTCGTAGAACTCGGTGTTGGTGCAGCTCTCCCGCTCCACATAATCCACATCGTCCAGCAGGATGTGGAAACTCATGATGTCGATGCCGTATTTCTCGGCCATCTCCTGCGGGATGTCGCAGGAGGAATCGGTCAGGATCGCAATCTTGCTCATAGTAACCTCATTTCCATTCGTAGTCTCGTAAATGTCCGTGGTCCAGAAGCTCCGGGAAATCCCACTGGCGCAGCACCTCGTACACGCCCACGGCCACGCTGTTGGACAGGTTCAGGCTGCGGCAGGTGTCCCGCATGGGCATCCGGATGCAGTGGTCCTGATTGGCGGCCAGCAGGGCTTCCGGCAGGCCGGCGTCCTCCCGCCCGAACACGAGGTAAGCCCCGTCCGGGTAGGCCACATCGGTGTAGCGCTGGGGTGCCTTGGTGGTGAAGTAGTAGAACGGGCCGCTGTTTTTGGCGAAGAAATCTTCCAGCCCGTCGTAATAGGTGATGTCCAGATAGTGCCAGTAATCCAGCCCGGCATGCTTGAGCTTTTTGTCGTCAATGGCAAAGCCCATGGGGCCAACCAGATGCAGGCGGCAGGCGGTGCAGGCGCAGGTACGGGCCACGTTGCCCGTGTTCTGCGGGATGCGCGGCTCCACCAGCACGATGTTCAGGGTCGGTTTATTGTTCATCGTCCGGCCTCCTCAGAACTCGCGCTGCGGGCACAGCCGGGGCAGCAGCGGCTCGAACCAGACGCCGAAGCGGGTGTCCTGGTCGGCGGGAGTCTTCTGGATGGCCAGCGAGACGAACTCGGCGGCGTTGTCGGCGGCAGCGCTCAGGGCGTTGCCCTGGATCAGGGAGCCGATGAGCACCGCACCGTACAGGTCGCCCGTGCCGGGGAAGCTGCGGTCGATGTGCAGCTTCTTGACCACAAAGCGGTCGGAGCCGCTGCCGGCGCAGCCGATGTACTTGCCCAGCGGCAGGCCGGTGACCACAGCACTGGGGGCCAGAGCCGTCAGCTCGTCGGCCAGTGCCTGGGCGGCTGCGTCATCCAGCGGATCATCCACGGGAGTACGCTGCAGCAAAAGCTGCGCCTCGGTGTAGTTGGGCAGGATCAGGTTGGCCGACCGGCACAGCTGCCGGATGCGGCTGATGAGTTCCGGGGTCACGGTGGCATAGGCCTTACCGTTGTCGCCCATCACGGGGTCCACCACCTTGTGGGCCGACGGCCACAGAGCAAAGGCTTTTTCGGCCAGTGCCACCTGCGCTTCGCCGCCCAGGTAGCCGGTATAAATGCAGTCAAAATCCAGGCCCAGTGCATGATAATGCTCCAGAGCGGCCTCGCCGTAGGCACAGCCGTCCAGACGGGCCGGGGTGCCCAGCCCGCCGGTATGGGTGGAAAGCACCACCGTGGGCAGAGCCACAGGCTGCAGCCCCATGACCGACAGCACCGGCAGGATCACCGCCAGACTGCAGCGGCCCACGCCGGACAGATCATGGATGCAGAGGATCTTTTTGGGTTCAACAGGTTTTATCAAATAAGGAACCTCCTTACTTTGTACGGGTCCAATGCAGGCAGAATGCTGCCAAAAGGCAGAACTGCCTAAAACACCATGCTACAGTATACCACAACTTTCTGTACAAAAAAAGCGTATAGTGGATTCTTTACAGGAAATACTACCGCCAAGGGCCCGCACAGCGGGCAGGGAAAGGAGTGTTTGCAATGAAACAGCAGGCAAATCAGGGAGCGTCCGGTATGCTGCTGGGCATGGCGGCCGGGGCGGCACTGGGGGCCGTGGGCGTAATGGCGGCCACCCAGAACCAGCGGCAGCTGCGCCGTACCACCCGCAAGGTGATGAAGGGCGCAGAGAACGCTGTGCTGCAGCTGGACCGCATGGTCGGCGACTTTGTGGAAAAGCACATGGACAGCTGAACCAAAAACAACGCCGTTCCCACTGCGGGAACGGCGTTGTGCGTGTGCGGGGAAACCCTACTTATTCCAGATGCACATCCGGGCAGAGGTGTTGATCTCGCCCAGCAGGCTCAGGTCCATCTGGATGTTGCAGGTCACGGTGAGGGCCTTGTTCACATCGCTGCCGGTCAGCACCGAGGCGGGCAGGTTCTTGATGGTGAGCACACCGGTGTCCTTGGTCACATCGCCGGTCACGGTGCCGTTGTAGGTCACATCGCCGATGGTCAGGCCGGAGAGAGAACCGGTGACGCCCATCTTGGAGACCTGCTTGAGCGGCAGGGTCAGGGTATAGGTGCCGTTGGCCTGCCGGGTGAGGGTGGCGGTGCGGTCGGCGTCGATGCCGCTGTTCGCCATGGATTCCTTATCGGATCGTTCCTTCCAGAATTTGACGCCCACCGTCTGGCTGGACGCAGCACCGGCACCCATGGCCAGCACACACAGCAGCACCAACGAGAGCAGCGCTGCGCCGGAACGTTTCAGGAATGTCGTCATACTACAAATCGCCTTTCTTTCGCCGCAGAGGCGGCCCATGGACCGGCACAAAACATTTTTCCACCGGTTTGTCACCGCTAAAATATCATAGACGAAGCAAAATGTCAACCCAAACAAAACAACCGCCTATCGGTCACGATAAGCGGCTGCTCTGCACGACTTCTCCGTCTCACATGCGCTCGACCGTTCTCCTGGCAGGAGAGCTGTTGGCATTGCGCAGCGATGACGGAGAGGTTCAATGCTTAAATTTCAAAGTTGGGGTCGTCCTTCAGGACATGGATCTCGTCCATGTAGGGGCTCTGCTCCGGGTCCGTGAAGGGCGCTTCCTTGACGTACTTGTTCAGCTGGATGGCGGTACGAGCCGGGTCGGCAATGGTGCCGGCACCGCCGATGCAGCCGCCGGGGCAGCCCATGCCCTCCAGCAGATAGCCGTTGTACTTGCCGGCCTTGGCCAGCATCAGCAGCTTCTTGCACTCGGCCAGACCCTGTGCGGATGCGATCTTCACATCCATGTCGGGGTGCCACTCCTTGATCTTGTCGGCAACGGCCTTGGCCACGCCGCCGGACTGGGCAAAGCCGCGGCCTGCAGCGGAAGCGTGGATCAGATCCTGCTCGGCGGGGTCCACTTCCAGCGAAGCCAGATCCAGGTCCTTGGCCTCAATGATGCCGGCCAGCTCCTCAAAGGTCAGCACGAAGTCCACGTCGGAACGCACGGTGCGGCGGGAGGCCTCCAGCTTCTTGGCGGCGCAGGGTCCGATGAAGCACATACGGGCTTCCGGGTCGGCCTGCTTCATCATGCGGGCGGTGAACACCATGGGAGTCATGGTCATGGAGATGTTCTTGGCCAGATCCGGGAACGCGGTCTTGGCCATCATGCTCCAGGCCGGGCAGCAGGAAGTTGCCATGAAGTTCAGCTTCTCGGGCACTTCCTTCAGGAAGTCGTGGGCCTCGTCCACGGTGCACAGGTCGGCACCGATGGCCACCTCCACCACGTCGCAGAAGCCGATGGCCTTCAGGGCAGCCTTGAGCTTGCCGGTGGAAGCCAGACCCGGGAACTGGTTGACGAAAGCGGGAGCCACCAGCGCGTAGATGCGGTCGCCGCGGTTGAAGCCCTGGATCAGCTGATAGATCTGGCCCTTGTCGGCGATGGCACCGAAGGGGCAGTTGACCAGGCACTGGCCGCAGGACACGCACTTGCTGTAGTCGATCTCGGCACGGCCCAGCTCATCGGAGTGGATGGCACCCATGCCGCAGGCTGCGGCGCAGGGACGCTCGGTCTTGACGATGGCATTGTAGGGGCAGACGGTGACGCAGCGGCCGCACTTGATGCACTTTTCCTGATCAATGGTGGAACGGCCGCTCTCCCAGGTGATAGCCTTCTTGGGGCACACTTCCATACAGGGGTGTGCCAGGCAGCCCTGGCACAGGTCGGACACCTTGACCAGCTTTTCCGGGCAGCGGTTGCAGGCGAACTTGATCACGTTCACCAGCGGGGGATCATAATACTTATCGGCAATGGAAGCGTCCTCCAGACCGGAGACGACGCTGTTGTGCTCGTCCATGCGGCGGGTGGGCAGGCCCATGGCCAGACGGACACGCTCCTCAACGATGGCGCGCTCCAGGAAGATGTCCTTGCGCAGCTTGCCTTCCTCGCCGGGGATGATGGTGTAAGGGATCTTGCGCATCAGGTGGTTTGCCTTTTCACCCTTGACGTTGGCATATGCCATCCGGGCCACCTCGGTGAACACCTGGCGGCGGATCTGGATGACCGTGGTATTGATTCCTCGAAAACTCATTCCAATCTCTCCTTGCTCTGCAGTGAACAACAAAAATGCATCGTTTGCCCTGTCTCCGGACGGCCCGGAGCACACGGCATCCCACGGGAACGTTTGGTACGGCACCACTGCAAACGGTGCCACGCCCCGGATATTCCATCCTCATTTTAGCATAAAGATTCGCTCATGAAAAGAGAAAACCGCAAAATTCGTTAAGGAAATCGCAAATGGATAAAAGTAAACAAATTTCACTTTAAAATTTCAGCAAAGTGTTGCACGCACCCGTTCGCCGTCGTACTGGCCCAGCCGCACATGCACGATCTCGCCGCTCTTGCGGCCGGGGGCGGACACCACCACCGGGATGTACAGCCGGGTGTAGCCGGTGAACAGGGTGCCGGACAGCGGCGTTTCCAGCAGCACGTCATCCTCGGTGCCCTCGTGGGCAGCCAGCACCTCACAGCGCACCTGCTCGGCAAGGGCGTTCATTTCACGGCTGCGCGCCTGCTTTTCGCGTTCGTGCACCTGATCCGGGAAGTCGTAGGCCGGGGTGCCGCTGCGGCGGGAGTAGGGGAACACATGCACCTTCAAAAAGCCGATCTTCTTCAGGAAGTCGCAGCTCTCGGCAAAATCCTCGGGCGTCTCGCCGGGGAAGCCGCAGATGCAGTCGGTGGTAAAGCTCACCGGGCGGCTGCCGTAGGCGGCGCGGATCTGGTCCACCACCTGGGCATACTGTTCGGCACTGTAAACGCGGCGCATCCGGCGCAAAGTGGCGGTGCAGCCGCTCTGCAGGCTCAGATGGAACTGGGGGCACAGCTTGTCCACAGCGGCCAGCCGGGTGATGAACTCCGGGGTGAGCATGTCCGGGTCCAGGCTGCCCAGACGGATGCGCTGGATGCCCTCCACCTGAGCACATTTCTCCACAAGCTCCACCAGATTGGTGCCGGTGTCCAGCCCGTAGCTGGGCAGGGAAATGGCACTGAGCACCACTTCCCGGTAACCGGCGGCGGCCAGCTGGCGCAGCTCGGCCAGAATGCTGCTTTCGGCGCGGCTGCGCACCGGGCCGCGGGCACGGGGGATGACGCAGTAGGCGCACTGCCGGTTGCAGCCGTCCTCCACCTTGATGAAGGCGCGGGTGTGGGTCTCGAACCGCTCCACCGGCAGTTCCTCGAACTGCTCGCCGCGCTGGTGCGGGGTGATGGCCACGATGCGCTCATGGCCGTCCAGCAGCTTGAGCACATTGTCCAGAATGGCCTTGCGGTCGCCGTTGCCGCACACCAGGTCGGCCTCCAGGAACTGCGCAGCCTCCTCCGGGAAGGCCTGCGGATAGCAGCCGGTGAGCACGGTCACGGCACCGGGGTTCTCGCGCTTGGCACGGCGCAGCCACTTGCGGCTCTTCTGATCGCCAAAGTTGGTCACGGTGCAGCTGTTCACCACGAATACGTCCGCCGGTTCGCCTTCCTGCACGATGGTAAAGCCGTTGGAACGGAACATCTGCTCCAGGGCGCCGGTCTCGTTCAGGTTGACCTTGCAGCCCAGTGTATAAAAACAAACTCGCATGAGGGATTATCCTTTCGACAAAAGTGAGTTCAGAAAATTGCAGTATTATTCATTATATAACAGAGCGGCCCCACAGTGCAAGAGCGGATTTTGCCCGGCAGCACGTTCCAGCGCACAAAAACAGGATTTTACAACGGGGCATTTGCAGGCAGTCTGCCGCATACATTGCAGCAGACGAGATCGTGCGGGGAGGGGACCGGAATGGAACGGAGAAATCTGGCATTGCTGTGCGCGGGGGTCCTGTGCTTCTGGCTGTTTGCGCTGGCCTTCGGCACGGCAGAGGGCAGGGGCGTTGCGGTGCAGGCGGAACTGCCCACAGCAGCCCCGGCGGCGGTGGAAGAGGTCCCGGTGGTGGACGCTGCGGCGCAGCCGCAGTTGAGCCTGAACTGCCGGGCGGCCATTCTGGTGGATCAGGACACCGGTACGGTGCTGTACGAAAATAACGCCGATGAGCAGGTGCCCATTGCTTCCATCACTAAGGTGATGACCCTGCTGCTGACCTTTGAAGCCATCCACAACGGGCAGCTCACATTGGAAACAACGGTGCCGGTGAGCGAGCACGCCTACCATATGGGCGGCAGTCAGATCTGGCTGGAACCCGGGGAGCAGTTCACGCTGGATGAGATGATCAAGGCCATCTGCGTGTCCTCGGCCAATGACGCCGCCGTGGCAGTGGCGGAGCTGGTGGGCGGCAGTGAGCCGGCCTTTGTGGAGCGCATGAATGCCCGGGCCGCCGAGCTGGGCATGAAGCACACCACCTTCCACAACGCCTGCGGGCTGGATACCGAAGGGCACCTTTCCACCGCCCGGGACGTGGCGGTGATGAGCTGCCAGATCCTGAACACCTGCCCGGAGGTGCTGCACTATACCGGCATCTGGACCGATACCCTGCGGGGCGGGGCCACCCAGCTGGTGAACACCAACAAACTGCTGCACCGCTACAACGGCATCACTGGCCTCAAGACCGGCACCACCGGCGGGGCTGGGGTGTGCATCAGCGCCAGTGCCGCCCGCGACGGCCTGCGGCTGGTGGCGGTGATCCTGGGGGCACCCTCCAGCAAGGACCGGTTTGAAGCCGCCGCCGCCCTGCTGGACTATGGCTTCGGGGGCTGGCAGGCCGCCCCGCTGCCGGCACCGGAGGTCCAGCCTTTACAATTAAAGGTAAAGGGCAGTGCAGAGGACAGCGTGCCGCTGGATTATTCCGCTCTGCCGCAGACCGTTCTGCTGCCCCGGGAGGGCACGGCGGCGCTGACCGCGCAGGCCAGCCTTCCCCAGCAGCTGGAAGCCCCGGTGGAAAAGGGTCAGACGGTGGGCACCGTGCAGGTATACCACGGCGAGACTCTGCTGGGCGAATACGAGGTGAAAGCGGCCGCCGACGCGCCCCGTATGGACTTTGGCACCGCCTTCAGCCTGCTGTGGGGCAGCCTGACCGGCTGAAAAACCGAAACATACGCTTCAGCGCACAAAAGCGAAAACGGCCCCGCGCGCAGAAACTGTCTGCCTGAACAAATCTGGATGAAGAAACAAAAAAACACTATTAAAATTGTATGAAATCCAAGGATTTTGACCTTGACTTTGCCCGGAGGGAACGGTACACTTATACCAAGACTAGTTCCTCGCAGGGCAAAGTGCCCGGCAAATCGTTTGGAGGTTCGAATACAATGAGTGTTGCACTGAACACGAAACACCTCTCCGGCTTTATCAGCGAAGAGGAATATGCAGCCATCTATCCCCAGGTGGAAGCAGCTCACAAGCAGCTGGAGGCCAAGAACGGCCCCGGCAGCGACTTCCTGGGCTGGATGTATCTGCCCCGTGATTATGACAAGGAAGAGTTTGCCCGCATCAAGGCAGCTGCCAAAAAGATCCGTGAGGATTCCGATGTGCTGGTCGTGGCCGGCATCGGCGGCAGCTATCTGGGCGCCCGTGCCGTGGTGGAGGCCGTGAAGGGCCAGTTCCACAACGAGCTGGAGGGCGGCCCCAAGATCTACTTCTGCGGCAACAGCATCAGCCCCACCTACCTGAACAACATCCTGGACCTGTGCAAGGGCAAGCGCTTCTCCATCAATGTTATTTCCAAGTCCGGCACCACCACCGAGACCAGCCTGGCCTTCCGTGTGCTGCGCGAGCTGCTGGAGAAGGAGATGGGCGTGGAAGAGGCCAATAAGCGCATCTACGCCACCACCGACCGTGCCAAGGGCACTCTGAAGCAGCTGGCCGACGCACAGGGCTGGCCCACCTTCGTGGTCCCCGATGACGTGGGCGGCCGCTACTCCGTGCTGAGCGCCGTGGGCCTGCTGCCCATCGCCGCTGCTGGCATCGACATCGACGAGCTGATGAAGGGCGCAGCCGACGCCATGGAGCGCTTCTCCGTGCTGAGCCCCGACAACGACGCTTACAAGTATGCTGCCATCCGCAACATCCTGTACCGCAAGGGCAAGAGTATCGAGATCCTGGAGTGCTACGAGCCGGACTTCACCCTGATGAACGAGTGGTACAAGCAGCTGTTCGGCGAGAGCGAGGGCAAGGATGGCAAGGGTCTGTTCCCCGCAAGCTGCATCTTCTCCACCGACCTGCACTCCATGGGTCAGTTCATCCAGGAAGGCTCCCGCACCATGTTCGAGACCATCGTGGACGTCAAGAAGCCCGCAAAGGACCTGTTCATCGACCCGCTGGAGGGCAACTTTGACGGCCTGAACTTCCTGGCCGACCAGAACATGAGCGTGGTCAACCGCAAGGCCATGGAAGGCACCATCCTGGCCCACACCGACGGCGGTGTGCCGGAGGTCGTGATCGAGGTGGACGACTTGACTGCTTATAATGTGGGTTATCTGATCTACTTCTTCTGGCGTGCCTGCGCCTGCAGCGGCTACCTGCTGAGCGTCAACCCCTTCAACCAGCCGGGCGTGGAAAGCTACAAGAAGAACATGTTTGCACTGCTGGGCAAGCCGGGCTACGAAGGCCTGACCGCCGAGCTGGAAGCAAAGCTGAAGTAAATCAAAAAAATGATCTCCCGCCGCGAGGCGTGGAAAATACAGGAGGACTGAACTATGATTAAACTGATTGTTGGTACCAAGGGCTCCGGCAAGACCAAGGCGATGATCGACCAGATCAATGACGCGGTCAAGACCTCCAAGGGCAACGTGGTCGTCGTGGAAAAGGGCATGAAGCTCACCTACGACATCGCTCCTGCTGCACGTCTGATCGACCTGGACGAGTACAAGATCGCCGGCGGCGAGATGCTGTACGGCTTTGTTGCCGGCCTGATGGCAAGCAACTACGATATCACCGACCTGTACATCGACGGCATCCTGAAGGTGCTGGACCACGACATCAACCGTCTGGGCGTTGTGCTGGATGAGATGGCTGCCATTGCGGGCGACTCCGTCAAGGTCACCGTGACCGTCAGTGCTGACGAGGCTGCCCTGCCCCACAACGTGAAGAAGTACCTGTAAGTTCCGAACGGTAGGCTTACAACAGGCAGGAGACCGGAAAATTTGAAATTTTTTCGGTTTTCTGCCTGTTTTGGTGTTGACAAAGGCCTTTGTTGGCGCTATACTAACAAAGCAGCCTTTTAGAGGTGTACTATGCAATTTGACCTGAGAAAGTTTATCACAGCCGGCAGGCAACCC
>OGMZ01000560.1_pt1 | contig 15947 bp, 16 predicted proteins | sample 1573361 | NCBI WGS metagenome assembly OGMZ01 (sample SAMEA2581995, study PRJEB24529) | metagenome | biome: Human gut stool | place: China | collected 2011
ATTCGATGAACTCAACGCCGCCGGCAGCGCCTAAGAGGTGTCCGATCATGGATTTTGTGGAGTTGATCTTTACTTTATATGCATGGTCGCCAAGCGCAAGCTTGATGGCCTTTGTCTCGAATAAATCGTTGTGGTGGGTCGCTGTTCCGTGGGCATTGATGTAATCGATGTCCTCCGGCTTCATTCCCGCGTCAGCGATTGCGTACTCCATTGCCTTTGCGGCACCGCTTCCGTCCTCCGCCGGAGAAGTAATGTGATAAGCATCGCCTGTCGCGCCGTATCCGGCTAACTCTGCATAGATCTTTGCTCCACGGGCTTTTGCATGCTCTAATTCCTCTAAGACAACAACACCTGCGCCCTCGCCCATGACGAAACCGTTTCTCTCAAGATCGAACGGAATGGAGGCGCGCTCCGGATCCTCGGAGGTGGAAAGAGCGGTAAGTCCTGAGAATCCCGCAACGCCTAACGGTGTGATGCAGCTCTCAGTTCCGCCTGCTACCATGGCTTCCGCCTCACCATGCTGGATCGCGCGCATCGCCTCACCGATGGAGTTCGTGCCGGATGCACATGCTGTCACGACGTTGATATTTTTTCCCTTTAAGCCAAACTGAATGGACACGTTTCCTGCAGCCATGTTGCTGATCATGAGCGGCACCAGAAGCGGGTTTACACGGTTCGGTCCTTTTTCCAGAAGCTTCTTATATTCCTTCTCAATGATCTGTAAGCTTCCGATACCGGAGCTTACACAGACACCGACGCGGAACGGATCTTCCTTCGTCATATCAAGACCGGAATCCTCGATCGCCTGACGGGATGCCGCTACTGCAAACTGTGCGAAGCGCTCCATTCTTCTTGCCGCCTTCGGATCCATATAATCCTTCGGCTCAAAGTCCTTGACCTCTGCCGCGAGCTTTGCTTTGTAATCCGTCGTATCAAACGATGTGATCGGTCCAAATCCGAGTTTCTTCTCTTTTAATCCGTTCCAGAATGTCTCAACATCGTTTCCGATCGGGGTGATCGCGCCCATTCCTGTTACTACAACTCTTCTCATGCTTTTCGTTCTCCTGTTCTAAATATGTTATCAGCCACGCCCCGCGCAGATGATAACCGAAACATCCGCTGTCCGGCTGTGTGGCCGGAACAGGCGCTTTTTCCAACTGTCTTTTACACGCTTTACATCGCCATGCCGCCGTCCACCTGAAGGACCTGTCCGGTGATATAAGCGGCCTCATCCGATGCGAGGAACGCGACTGCCTCCGCAATGTCCTTTGTCTCACCGAAACGCTTTAACGGGATCTGTTCGCCCATGGCTTTCTTTACGTCCTCCGGCAGCACATCCGTCATCTCTGTACGGATAAATCCCGGAGCAACTGCGTTTGCTGTGATCCCACGGCTTCCAAGCTCTCTTGCAACAGATTTGGTGAGTCCGATGATGCCCGCCTTGGAGGCACAGTAGTTTGCCTGACCTGCATTTCCCATCCCTCCGGAAACGGAAGAGATATTGATGATCCGTCCGCCTCTCTGTTTTAACATCTGGCGGGAAACATGCTTGATACAGTTGAACGCACCCTTTAAGTTTGTGGCGATAACTGCATCAAAATCGTCCTCGGACATCTTCATGATCAGGTTGTCTTTCGTGATTCCGGCATTGTTCACCAGAATGTCGAGACGACCGTATTTTTTTACGATCCCATCGATCATTTCTTTGGATTTTTCAAAATCACTGATGCTGCACTGCATGCTCTCCGCCATTCCGCCGTTTGCTGTGATCTCGTTTACGACTTCCTCCGCTTTTGCTGCGGAACCGTTATAGTTGACGATGACGGTCGCGCCGTATCCAGCCAGTGTCAGAGCGATCTGACGGCCAATTCCGCGGCTTGCACCTGTCACAAGAGCGATCTTTCCTGTTAAATTCATGTTTCCCTCCGTGTTTCTATCTGTCAGCCGCCAGGTTTTTGTCTCTGACGACATTATTTACTAATTTTTCTTTCGATCACTCAGTTCAGCTTCTCCAGATCTTCAAATTTCTCAATGTTGATGACCGTCGCCTCCCGGTTGATCTTTCTGATAAATCCGGCCAGTGTCTTTCCCGGTCCGATCTCAATAAACCGGCCAACGCCGTCCGCCAACATGGTCTCCACGCTCTGCTGCCATCTGACAGAAGAAGATACCTGGCGTGTCAAAAGCGGCTTTACGTCCTCTGCCTTTGTCACATAAGCGGCTGTCACATTCGCCACATACGGGATCTTTGGCTCAGATACCGGAATATTCTCCAGAAACCTTCCAAGCTTCTCCCCAGCTTCCTCCAAAAGATAGGAGTGGAACGGTCCACTGACATTAAGCGGGATCACACGTCTTGCGCCTGCCTCTTTTAACTTCACCGCCGCGGTCTCCACCGCCTCCTTGAGACCGGAGATCACGATCTGACCCGGGCAGTTGTAGTTTGCGACCTGCACATTCGGAATCTCGTCCACAACGGCATTGATCTCATCTGCCGTCATGCCGAGGACAGCGCTCATTCCGCCGACTCCAGCCGGAACTGCCTCCTGCATGAGAATTCCTCTCTCCCGGACTGTGCGGATCGCGTCATCCGCCGTCATAACGCCAGCTGCCACCAGTGCGCAGTACTCGCCAAGGCTTAAGCCAGCCGCCACATCCGCATGGATGCCGCGCTCCTCCATCACCTTCATCATGGCAACGCTCGTGGTCACCATTGCCGCCTGCGTATACTCCGTGATGTCCAGACGGTCATTTTTCTCAAAGCATAACTCCGGAACGGAAAAGCCTAAAAGCTCCGTCGCACGGTCAAATACTGCCTTTGCAGTCTCCGAATTTTCATAAAAATCCTGGCCCATGCCGCATACCTGCGCGCCCTGTCCCGGAAAAATAAATGCTGTCTTTCCCATGATTCTCCTTACTTCTGACATCCGCCAAGCAGCTTATCTGCCTGCTCCATCATCTCATCGATCATTTCCTTACATGTCTGCTCTTTCGTTACAAGACCTGCGATCTGACCTGCCATGACAGTTCCGTTTGTGGTATCGCCTTCCTGAACGGCTTTCCTGAGAGTTCCAAGTGTCAGATACTCAAGCTCCTCAAAGGATTTTCCTTCTGCCTCAAGTCGGTTATACTCTCTTGTCATCTGGTTTCTCAAGCAGCGGACCGGATGCCCGTGGGTTCTTCCTGTTACCGCGGAATCGATATCCTTTGCCTTGATGATTCTCTGCTTATAATTTTCATGAACGATGGATTCCTTTGCGACAACAAATCTTGTTCCCATCTGGACTGCCTCAGCGCCCAGCATGAAGGCCGCCGCAATTCCTCTTCCATCACCGATGCCGCCTGCTGCAATGACCGGGATGGATACCGCATCAACGACCTGCGGAACGAGAGTCATGGTGGTCGCCTCACCGATATGTCCGCCGGATTCGGTTCCCTCTGCAACGACAGCATCAGCGCCGCCGCGCTCCATAAGCTTCGCAAGAGCCACAGAAGCAACGACCGGGATCACGATGATCCCTGCTTCCTTCCACATCTTCATGTACTTTGCAGGATTTCCGGCTCCTGTCGTAACGACCTTCACGCCCTCTTCAACAACCACCTTCGCCACATCATCCGCATACGGGCTCATTAACATGACATTAACGCCAAACGGCTTCTTTGTCAGTGCTTTCGCCTTACGGATCTCTTCACGGACAACCTCTCCCGGCGCGTTTGCGCCGCCGATGAGGCCAAGACCTCCTGCCTCGGAGACAGCGGCAGCAAGATGATGCTCAGCGACCCAGGCCATACCGCCCTGAATGATCGGATATTCGATTCCCAGCATTTCTGTAATTCTTGTCTTCATTTTTATTGCTCTCACTTCCTGAAATCTATCTGTCGGGTATTGCCCGGAATTATCTTTATATCAGTAAAACGCGTCATAGACGCGTTTTTACTCTGGTTTATTCGGTTTGATTATTCCTCAACACCTTTATCTTTTAAGTACTTCATAACATCGCCGACCGTTGCGAGATTCTGAAGGTCCTCAGCCGGGATCTCTACGGAATACTCATCCTCAAGAGCCATAACAAGCTCAAATAAGTCAAGGGAATCTGCTCCAAGGTCATCCTTGAAGGAGGTTGCCTCTGTGATGCTGTCTGCGTCTGTGCTTAACTGCTCTGCGATGATTTCTTTCATTTTTTCTAACATGATTTGATCTCCTTTAAATGTTCTTATTGTTTGTATTTTATGAGTTTTTACAATTTTTTGTTTTTTTAAATTATTTCTTATTATGTAGATAACTTCTCCTGATTTCTGGATGAATCAGATATCTACCACTCCATGAGCACTGCACCCCAGGTCATTCCGGCTCCGAATCCTAACATGATGATCTTGTCGCCCCGTTTCAGCATATCCTTCTGGATCATATCGTCTAACAGTAACGGAATCGATGCCGTTGATGTATTTCCAAACTGACTGATCGTCATCGGGAATTTCTCCATCGGCTCCTTCAGGCGTCTCGCCGCTGCCTCAATGATCCGCTCATTCGCCTGATGAAGAACATAATATTTAATGTCTTCCTTTTTTGTCCCGGTCCGCTGTAAAAGCTCCATAACACTCTCCGGCACCTTCCGCACTGCGAATTTAAAAACTTCCTGTCCATCCATGGTCATAAATCCGAGCTCCGGCTTTGTCCCTGTGAGAAAGTTTCCGACGGTTCTCGAGGTGCAGGCGAGAACATCACCCTTTGTTCCGTCCGCTCCCATCATCATGTCAATGATTCCGGTCTCTTCCGCTTTTAAAACGGCTGCCCCTGCTCCGTCTCCAAAGAGGACACAGGTGCCGCGGTCACTCCAGTCTGTCACTTTGCTGAGGGTTTCCGCCCCGATGATCAGCGCCGTCTTGTAAATTCCGGCTTTAAAAAATCCTTCCACGATATTCATGGCGAAAATAAATCCCGCGCATGCCGCCGAGATATCGAAGGCAACTGCATTCACTGCCCCGATGGCCGCCTGAACACTGCAGGCATCGCTGGGATAATTCCGGTCCGGGGACGAAGTCCCGAGAATGATGATATCCAGCTCTTCCGGGGCAACTCCTGCTGCCGCAAGCGCCCGCTCAGCTGCCTTCGCCGCCAGATGGCGCGTTCCCTCTCCGGAGGAGATCCGGCGTTCCCGGATTCCGGTCCGTGTCCGGATCCACTCGTCATTCGTGTCCACGATCTTCGCCAGATCGTCGTTCGTAATCAAATTTTCCGGCACATACGCGCCGATTCCAGCAATTCTGGCTGTCATCATCTTCTAAATCCTGCCATTTCATTGATGCGAAGAAACTCTTCCCCGCAGTAGTTTTTAATTTCAAATAGTTTGATATTCAAAATGTTTGATTCTAATGGTAATAGATGTCTGCTGTTTTGTCAAGTGAATTTTTTTAATCCGGCCCGGACGTTCCGTTCCATGATATATTTCTGCTTTCTGCAACCGTTTTTCTTCTCTTCTGGACTGTTAAAATTCCTTCCGCCTTTGGCTACACCCACCTTGGCGACTGCATGATCATCCTGACCGTCTGCTTATTTGGCACAAGACGCGGCGTCCTCGCCGGTGCCATCGGCGCAGGTCTCTCCGATTTTCTCGGCGGCTACGCGGTATGGGTTCTCCCGACCATGGTATTAAAAGGTCTCTGGGCGTTCATCGCCGGAACTATCGCCTACAAGCTTCTGCCGAACTTTAAATATTCCTGGCTCGTCGGTGCTATCGTCGGCGGCATCGCCCATATTATCGGCTACACCTTAGTAAAGATCCCGCTCTACGGCACCGTTGTTGCCTTCGGTGAAATGTTCACCCTGTCCATGCAGACCATCGCAGGAATCGTCCTCGGCGGCGTGGTATACACGATCCTTGTACAGTCCCCGGCGATCAGAACATTAAAGGCAAAATTTGCGTAAAATTTAGACCCGTCCTATTAAAAAATGACTTCCGACTTTTCTAAGTATCGGAAGTCATTTTTTGTGCTGTACTCGATTATTTCCTTCATTTTATCATTATCTCCATCATTTTTGCCCGGAGTGATGGAGATAATGATAGAAATATGAGAATGCGGTGTGCCATTTTTCAATCACTGTCATTTAAACCCATTGCGCCACACTGCTATTGCCAAAATAATAGCGCAAGCATATCTTAATATTTCAGATACATAATAAATCTTATTTCCATTTACCTCAGCGGCCTCCTGTGCAAATTTCTGCTCAATAAGCCCTCTTACACCTAGTTCTATAAGAAGTGCCATTACTAATCCCAGCGAAAACATTCTCATACCTTTTGTATAGCTATATAACGATAATAAAAACACTACTGAAACGCCTAAGTTACATAATGTTAACCACATTTTTTTCTTCATATAGATCGCCCCCGCTATGCTGATTGTTTCCGTTTCATCTACTTGAATTATATCATTTACCCCCCCCCATTTTTCAACCATTTTTTATCTTCTTGCTGTATTGTTAATATATTCGTTATTTTTTTGTTATTTGTCTGTAATTTTTCACAAAAAAGAAGACGTACCACCCGTCATCTCACTCAATAACCAGCGACACATCTTCTTCTCGAATTCCCTATTCCTGCTCATCCAAAAGCATCTGATACACATCCCGCTTTCCGATCCCGCGATCCTTCGCCACAAGCTTCATCGCCTCTTTTTTCTCGATCCCCTGTGACAGATAAACATCCATGTGTTCCGTGAGCGACATGGCTTCCCAGATCTGTTCTTTCTCTTTTTTGATCTCTTCCGGGCTCTTTCCCTCAATCACGATGACACATTCGCCCCGCGGTTCCTCCGTCTCAAAATGATCTAACGCCCCCTGAAACGTGGTTCGGAATGCCGTCTCGTACTTCTTTGTGAGTTCCCTGCAGATCGTGATCCTCCGGTCACCTAACGCCTCAAGAAGCTCCTCCAATGTCCTTACCAGACGATGCGGCGCCTCGTAGAGGATGATCGTCCGCGTCTCCGACTTTAATTCTTCCAGAATTCTCTGCTTTTCCTTTTTATCGGAAGGTAAGAACGCCTCGAATGCAAACCGTCTTGTCGCTATTCCGGAGATCGTGAGCGCCGTAATGCATGCCGCCGGTCCAGGAAGAGAAGTCAGCTCGATTCCGGCCTCATAGCACTGCTTTACAAGCTCCTCGCCCGGATCCGAGATTCCCGGTGTCCCAGCGTCCGTGATCAGTGCGATATTCGTGCCTTCCTTCATCTTCTCAACGAGAACTCTCGCCTTTTCCACCTTATTGAACTCATGATAACTGGTCATCGGCGTTTTGATGTCAAAATGGTTTAAGAGCTTGATGCTGTGTCTCGTATCTTCCGCAGCGATCAGATCTACCTCTTTCAATGTATTTAACACCCGCAGCGTGATATCGTCCAGGTTCCCGATGGGCGTTGCACATAAATATAATTTTCCCTGCATGACCAATTCCTCCTGCTGCCCGATGTTACTTTTTCACCGACAGCTTTTTATCTCAACATTTCCGTAACGCGAGTTTACGGATGGTTCCATTCCGGCTTGGCAAGATCCGCGACTATTCCTACATTATCCGGAGCTTTTCGTTTAGAAAATTCCTGTCATTTTTCCGTCTCATCCGCCTAAAGAACCCTCACAACAATTTAATACCCGTAAATCGAATAGATCTCATCTGTATACACGCCCGGCTCCTTATAAACGATCACCGGCGCCTCGACCTTCATCCAGGCTCCGCCGCCGCGGACCGCCTCGATGAGGACCATGTTCGCATCCTTATCCTTAAACGGATGTACCATTTTCATCCGCTTCGGCTCCAGCTTATACTGCTTCATCGTCCCGAGGATCTCGATCAGACGGTGCGGCCGGTGGACCATATACATCCTTCCGCCCGGTTTCAGGACCTTCGCGCCTTCCCGCACAACATCCTCCAGCGTGCAGAGGACCTCATGTCTCGAGATCGCCTTTACTTCCGTCGGGTTCTTTAACCCATGAGCGTCATTCATATACGGCGGATTTGTCGTAACGACATCAAAGGAAGCCGCTCCGAAAATCCGGCTGGCTTCCTTGATATCTCCATGTACGATCTTGATTTTTTCTTCCAGATGGTTCAGTTTCACACTCCGCTCTGCCATCTCGGCGATCTCATCCTGGATCTCAAGCGCCGAAAAATGTTCTCCCTCCGTCTTTGCGGAAAGAAGAAGCGGAATGATCCCCGTCCCGGTTCCAAGATCCAGTACCCGCTCCCCGGGCTTTACAGCAGCAAAACCGGAAAGCAGCACCGCGTCCATACCAAAGCAGAACCCATCTGTCTTCTGGATGATCTGCAGTCCATTTCTCTGAAGATCATCCAGACGCTCATTTTCCTTTAACTCAATCGCCATCGAGTTTCGATTTCCCTTCTTTTTTCTCCAGTGCCTCTAACTGCTTTAACTCCGCATCGTTGGATGACTGTTTTTCCCGTCTCTTTTTCGGCCGGAATTTCAGCTGATCCACCTTATACTCACGGATCTCCTTCTCATCGTTATTTACCGTCACGATGACCTTCACGAGCTGGCGCAGGATGCTGACGCTGTGGACTTCACCCTTTAAACCGTCGTCCGTCGTCACATAGTCGCCGATATTCGGAAGTCTTCCGTTCAACTCCTCGTATGTGTCCTCCTCGTACTTTAAGCAGCACATCAGTCTGCCGCAGACGCCGGAGATCTTCGTCGGATTTAAGGACAGGTTCTGCTCCTTCGCCATCTTGATCGATACCGGGATAAACTCGGAAAGATACGACGCACAGCAGAGCGGTCTTCCGCAGATCCCGATCCCGCCGACGATCTTTGTCTCATCGCGGACACCGATCTGTCGGAGCTCGATCCTCGTCTTAAACACGGACGCCAGATCCTTTACCAGCTCACGGAAGTCGATCCTTCCGTCTGCCGTAAAGTAGAACAATACTTTATTGTTGTCAAACGTGTACTCCGTGTCGATGAGTTTCATGCTGAGGTTGTGTTTCTTGATCTTCTCAACGCAGACCTTGAAGGCCTCTTTTTCTTTCTCCTTGTTGCGGCGCTCCGTCTCCTCATCCGCCGGTGTTGCCATGCGGATCACGGATTTCAGCGGCTGGATCACCTTTTTATCGTCCACCTCGTGAGTTCCGAGCACCACATATCCGTACTCCACGCCTCTGGCCGTCTCGACGATCACATGATCGCCTGTTTTAATCTCATTTTCACCAGGGCTGAAATAATATACTTTTCCCGCTTTCCGGAAGCGGATCCCGATTACTTTCGTCATTCTTTGCTCCTTATGACGGGTTCTTCATGGTCAGCAGGAGTAATTCCATCGCCAATTCCATATTTACGTTTGCGTTCAAACGTGTTCTCGCTGTGTCGATCGCCGCAAGGATCGCTTCCAGACCGGCATAGTCGACTTTTTCTCCCGTCTCATTGATCATTTTATATTCATCTTTGAAGATCAGCAGGTTCATGTCCTTTGTGACCTTGAACATGAGCACGTCCCGGTACCAGAGCTGCATCAGATCCAGCACCTCGCCGATATCAAAGTTCTGCTCTTTCATCTCGCGGATGCAGTCTAAAAGCATGGAAATGTCCATCGTCCTGACATTCTTTACGAGGACCATGACCTTCTGGAAAAGCTCCTTGAATTCATCCGACGAAGCCAGATGAATCGCCTTTCCGAGATTTCCCCTCGCAAATGCAGCGCAGATATCCGCATCCTTCTCCGCGATATGGAGATTCTGGGTCAGGTAACTCTTGATCGTGAAATCCTTAAGCGGCTTTAACTTCATCTGGACACATCTGGAGAGGATCGTCGGAAGAAACGCCTCCTGGTTCGTCGTGATCAGAATGATGACCGCGTAGGACGGCGGCTCTTCGATCGTTTTTAACAGGGCATTCTGCGCCTGGACCGTCATTTTTTCCGCCTCATCCACGATATAGATCTTATAATAACTGCTGTACGGACGGATCATGATCGTATCATTGATCTGTTCCCGCACATCATCCACGCCGATACTTCCCGGCTTTTCATGCGTCACATAGATGAGATCCGGATGATTTCCGCTCATCACCTGCTTGCAGGAATGGCACATCATACACGGCTCACTTCCGCCTTTTTCGCACAGGAGTGTCATCGCAAACGCATTCGCGATCGATTTTCTTCCCATGCCGGCTTCTCCCGTCAGGATATAAGCATGTGAGATCTTATGGTTCTGGATCGCCTTTTTAAAGTGATCTTTCACCATCTCATTCCCGAGGATCTCTTCAAATCCCATGATCTTTTCTTCTGACATAGCCGCATCCCTCCTCATCCTGTTGGTTCCGTCAGTGCTTTTTACGCCGGAGCTTTCCGGTTCGAACAGAACATTTAACTGTTCCCGCTAACGGTATTTCCATTTTATCTTACCACAAAATAACGCCTATAAAAAGTTATTTATCCAAATCCCTTAGGATTTCTTCCAGGCACATTTCCATATCCGTGTTCTGATATCTCTTCGTAATTCCCAAGCGTTCCAGATTTTCCTCTGAAAAATCTTTTTCGTCTGCAAGGTATCTCCGGCAGACTTCCCGATAATTCGGCTTTTTCTGGTTTTCCTCGCGTTTGACGGCCCTGAGAAGCCGGATCCCGTCCGGGACCTCGATATAGACCGGGACCATCTTTCCCGCTTCAAAATAGGCACACATCTTCTCGTAAGATTCCAGTGTCCCGATCATAAGACAGGACTCGTCGTCGGCAACATCAAACTGCCCGTCATCCACCGTATAGTAAGTCCATGGACCGGCGATCGTCTGATAAGTTCTCGACTCGATCACCTTTCCGGAAGCCAGCTGCCGCTCCAGCTCCTCACGATCAGTAAAGAAATATTCCACTCCGTCCGTCTCGCCTTCCCGGATCGGTCTTGTTGTATACATCGTCACCGTCCGCAGCTTTGGTCTCCGTTTCAGTATTTCCTTATACAGTGTATCTTTTCCTGTCGCACTCTTTCCAAGAAGATAATATATCCTGCCCATTTGTTTCTCTCAGCCTTCTGTATTATAATTTTTATCCCTGTCAGATAAGACTTTTCGATCGAACTTTTACAACCACTTTTCAGGTTCTATCTTTTCATTGTATCAAAATCAGAGGTCCCGTGCAACCGTTGTTTCCATCCTCGCTCGATAATTTCACGGGATCCGCGTCTCCACTTATACGATGTAAGAATTCCTGTTCCTGCTTGGAAAAATAATTGAATCACTAACGATTTCCTTCCCCAGCAGCATACTCATCAGCATCCTTTATGAACAAGCCCTGGCGTCTGGCATGTTAAGATCACGTCCGCATCCGGATCAGCCGGCCCCTGGACAAGAAGTCCTGCTGCCTTGTACGCCACGATCTTCTCCACGATCACATCCGTGAAGACCTCTCCCGGTGTGATGATCGGGATTCCCGGCGGATACAGGTACACAAACTCCGCAGATACCTTTCCGACCGTATCCTGAAGCGCTGTGCGCTCCGTATCGGCATCCATTGCCTCACAGATGAGCGTTCTCCTGACCGGGTGCGAAACTTTGGATTCCGTGGCTTCTGGAGTCTCACATCTTTTTTTTCCCTTTGACTCACCTTTTTCTTTTTGCTGTTCAGACTCCACGCAGTGTCTCAGCGCCCCGTCAATCTCCAGCAGCGCCGTTCCAAGCCGCTCAAATCCTTCCTCCGTGTCCATCAGCGACGTCATCGCGATCACATACTCCGGTGCTGTCATCTCCATCTCAAGATGGTATTTTCTCCGCAGTGTCTCCGCCAGCTCTTCCCCATGAAAATCCTCTGCGCGCATCGTGGAAACCACGATCTTCGACGGATCCCATCCGGCCACAGTCCGATATTTCCCACAGATTTCCCGGTCCAAGACCTCAAGTACCTGAAGTCCTTCCATCCGCTCCATAAAGTGCTCCAGTCTTTTCTCATACCGGACCATCTCATTTCTTCCGTCCCCGTCCATATACCGGATGCACCGCTCCATCCCAGCCATAAAAAGGTATGACGGGCTGGACGTCTGAAACATGGACAAATACCTCGAAATTCTGTCCTGATCCACAAGTTTTCCCTTCACATGAAGGATTGCCGTCTGGGTAAAGCATGGCAACGTCTTATGAAGGCTCTGGATCACGATATCCGCTCCGTATTCCAACGCCGATTTCGGAAAGCTGTGACACTGATCTGCATACTCCAGATGCGCCCCCTGCGCCTCGTCGACGATCAGCGGGATCCCGTATTCATGGGCCGCATCTGCGATCGCCCGGATATCCGACACCACGCCTTCATAGGTTGGGGATGTGATGAGCACTGCCTGGATTTTCGTGATTTTTCCTCTCACATTCCCCGAATTTCCCGCACAGCGCATCGCATCCTTTTCAAGCGCTTTTCTCACGTCCTCCGCACGGATTCCTCCATTGATCCCAAATTCCGTGATCTCCTCCGGATACAGATATTCCGCCTCCAGCCGGTTCAGGCAGATCGCATGGTACACCGCCTTATGACAGTTTCTCGCTGTCAGGATCTTTCCGCCGTTTTCCGTAGTCGCAAAAACTGCACTTAAAATCCCGCATGTACTCCCATTCACAAGATACCAGGACCGGTCCGCCCCATAGATCGCAGCCGCCTCATCCATGGCGTCCTTCAAAATTCCTTCCGCATGATGCAGGTTGTCAAACCCATCGATCTCCGTGATATCGATCCCATACGGGTCCGGAAATCCCCCCGGGATCCCATCCGGAATCTCCCGTCTTTTATGTCCCGGCATATGAAATGGATACGCATCCGATCCCGCATATTCTGTCAGCCGTTCTAAAAGTCCCGGCTGTTTTTCTTTTCTGTAATTCAAAATTTTTATTCTCCTCTTTCCCATCTGCCTGCAAACGAACTGGAAATTGCCCGTCAAATTCGCATCCTCATTCATTATAAAGTATTTTTCTCTTTTTGCTCCGAGAGAAGTTTCTCAATCTGCGACTGTCTGATAAGAATTGCATTCACCTTATCGTAGAGGTCTTCGATCATGATCTCAGTCTTCAGGTTTACCTTATAATCGTTTTCAGCACGCCGGCGGTCTTTTTCCTCCTGTCGGTTCTGACTCATCATGATCAGCGGTGCCTGAATGGCTGCAACGCAGGACAGGACAAGGTTCAGCAGGATAAACGGATATGCGTCAAACGCTTTTGACGCAAGAATCGTGTTGATGACCATCCACAGGATCAGCCCACCTGTAAAGGAAAATATAAACGCCCAACTGCCTGCAAATTTTGCGATTGTGTCAGCTGCCCGCTGCCCGAGCGTGTACTTTTCTTTCTCTTTTTCAGGACTGACTGAAATCTTACTGTCTGCTAAAAGGTTCAAAACTTCCTCATCCGTCATATCGTGCCGGATGTCCTTCAGCACTTCTTTCAATAATTTTCTGTTCTCTTTCATGATAATCCTCCAAATTTTTTGTTTTTCATATAATCAAAATTTGTTGACTGATCACTTATCCTTTTCCAATGAAGTGAGAATTGCAAATCCCATGACAACACTCGCAAAAATTAGGTCGAGCTGATGCCAATTCATGATCTCATATCCCAGCGCACTGCCGAGGTATCCTATTTCAACTCCGGAAACATATCCCAAATCTCCGCGACTTCACCCCCGGCTGCCTGATAAAAACTGTAGCTGCCGTAAGCCATCGAATCGCATCCGTCCGATGCCAGTCTCACCGTTATCTGTGTCCCATCCGCCTTTGTAAGCGTCAGGATCCCGTTATACGGACAGTCTTTCTCTTCATCAAAAGATGCCCCCGACAGGATCTCCTCCAGCCTTTTTAACAATTCCGGATCCTGCAGCGTCTCGGATATTCCCACGACTTCCGAGTCAGCTTCCACGTCAGCAGAATCTTTGCTCTCCAAGCCTTTCTCCAGCTCTTTGGAAATCGGGATCACCTCAAGTTCCGCACTTGTAATTTCTTTCATGTCTTCCGTTCCGACCGTCTGAAATTCACATTTTTCCCCTGCTATTTTTAATGCCGGAACCGTGATCTCATCCGGATCCGGGTTTTCTAACTCATAAATTTCCTGGCTTGCCGCATATGTGATCCCATCTATTCCATACATTACCGGATCAATGATCTCATCCGAGCCGGTGATCTCTTTCTCCTGATCCTCAGTCAAAGGAATATATTCCTCCAGTACCTCTGCAGCTTCAAATCTTCGGACGGTAAGATATCCGCCGTCCTCCGGTGGTGACATCCGCACACCGCGCTCCTTTACAGTCTCCAGATACCGGACCCCCTCGTCACCGTCACAGAGGCTATATGTAAACGCTTTTCTGAGTTCTTCCGGTTCTTCCATTCCGCTCGGAACAAAAAACAGAACATCCTTTGCTTCCGTGTAATACATTTCATAAACATTTTCGAAAGTATATACTTTTTCAAAAATATTTTCGTCCTCGTTCCACTTTTCAGCCTCGATCACATCATCAATGCTGTAAATGCTGAGATCTTTCAGCGGATCCTCCTTGCCTTTTCGAAATCCCAGGACATACCCGTAACCATTTTCCGTCTCCCGTCCAACAAAATCATACGCATCCCGGATCTCTCCGCCGCAGGATGCTGCCTTTTCCGGATCCATATCCGAAAATTTATGATCTCCATCAAAGGATTCCAATTCTGTTACGATCCACCGACGTTCTTCCTCCGAAAGTGGCTGAAAGGCCAGATTTTCCCTCTGATCTTCTTTTTCCGTTTCAGGACTATTTCGTTCCTCTGTCTGTGGCTCACTCGGATCTTCTACCGGAACAAAAGCCGGCGAACACCCTGTCAGCCAGATTCCCAGTCCTAAAGCTGCCGTCATCATCCAAATCTTTTTCACCTTGCCACCTTCTTTTTCCAAAACTGAACTCGCCTGTCACTGAACTTGTTACCGATATTCTATCATCCATAATTTTTTCACACAAGCGAGCACCCCCATATTTAAGGAAACTGTAAACATGTTATCATTTTGTTATTTTCATAAACAGGATTTTTCACTGTAAATTTCATTCCAGTATTTCTTCTGTAACTATCGGCAGAGTATGATATAATATATTTATTCACCCTTATGTATCTTTTGGATACAGCAATACAAGCGTATTTTCATCGTTCAATACGCCAGAAAGAGAGGATCCTATGAAATACAGAATTATTGGCACAACTATCCCTGCAGTTGAGATCAAATTTGATGCTCCAGGCGAAACCATGTACACACAGTCCGGCGGAATGTCCTGGATGTCTGAAGGGATTTCCATGTCCACAAACACACGCGGCGGATTTATGAAAGGTCTTGGCCGCATGTTTGCCGGTGAATCCATGTTTATGGCCACCTACCGTGCGGATGCTCCGGGTGCCACGATCGCATTTGCGTCAACTGTACCTGGTCAGGTTCTTCCGATCGACGCGGCAGAAAACGGCGGCATGATCTGCCAGAAAGGTGCATTCCTCTGCGCACAGGATTCTGTAAATCTTGATGTCACCTTCACAAAGAAATTTACTTCCGGACTGTTTGGCGGCGAAGGCTTCATCCTTGAATCCATCTCCGGTTCCGGAATGGTCTTTCTCGAAATCGACGGCGATGTTGTCGAGAAACAGCTTGCACCGGGCGAAGTGATCAAAGTTGATACAGGAAATGTCGTTGCGTTCGAGAAAACCGTAAAATATGAAGTTGAGACGATCAAAGGCCTTGGAAACATCTTCTTCGGCGGCGAAGGTCTCTTCCTCACAAAGCTTACCGGTCCTGGCCGTGTGATCCTTCAGACTCAGAATATCGCTGATTTCGCCGGACGCATTGCACAGTTCATTCCGACAAAATCAAACTGATCTTCGACTTTCAACAACATATACTTTAACCTAAAAAAGGGGCTGTCGCACTAACGTGCGGCAGCTCATTTCATATTCCCAACACAAAACGCC
>OGMZ01000612.1_pt1 | contig 14818 bp, 13 predicted proteins | sample 1573361 | NCBI WGS metagenome assembly OGMZ01 (sample SAMEA2581995, study PRJEB24529) | metagenome | biome: Human gut stool | place: China | collected 2011
TGGAATCGTTGTGTTTGAGCCATGCATTCACATTGCCCGGATTCAGCTTCAAGTCCTTGTAAAGACGATAATTCGTCAATTTCTTTTTTTGTTGAAGTTCCAATACCCGGCGATGAATCAGTTCTTTTGTGTCATTGTCCGCAAGGGCGGCATCCCGCACCGAGCAATAGCTGCGCCAAACCTTCAAATAGCCTTCCGGCAGTTCTGATGATTGCTTTTCAAGAAGCACCAGCATTTGCTCCAGCGAATAGAGATTAGAAAGTTGCTCATATTCCGCAGCAATCGTGCTGTTTGCGGTGTAGCGGAGCAGCAGTTCTACTTTATTAAATGCCAGCGCATAGAGAAACAGCGGTTCTTTCAGGCGGGGATTCTCGCTCAGACAATCTGCCAGCCTATGAATACTAGCCGTCTGCACCCCGGAAAGCTCTGCCACATACTGCTTCAAGAAACCCTCAAATGTCAGCTTTCGCATGGCCTCCACCTCTCCACATACTCCTGATAACGGATATAAAAATCCCGATACCGCCAGTCGTTCAAGATGCTGGCTTTCAGTTCATCTTCATCCGTTGCAAGGTGTTCCAGCAAGTCCCAATCCAACGAATTCCGCACAGCCTCACTCTCTACGTCTGCTTTGTCAGTGTCCCGAAAAGAGCACAGCTTTGCAATCACCAAGTCCTCCAGACTGGGTGTATAGAACTGCACCTTTGTACCACCAAAGGGTAGCGGCTGAAGCCGGTCTTGGAAGTTATACGGGAAATTGTCGATGTAGGCTTCCACATCGGTGTTGATGTCGTACTTGCCAAGCAAACTGTACAGTTCTTTCGGAACACTCAAGGCATCAATGTCATGAGTAGCGCGGGTCAACTTGCCCAGCAAAATGAACGCACTGCCGCCCACAATTACCATCTGATAGCGGTCGTTATTGTCGATCATCAGGTCTGCGTCTTCGTCCAGACGTTCCAGACGCTTGCGGAGATCATCTAAAATCATCTTTCCCATAAAACAGCCTTTCGTATTTTCAATAATAGTATTTTCTAAAACCATTTTACAGGAAAGAAATCTGATTGTCAAGCACATCACCTAATTTCAGTTGCCAGTCCAAGATATTGTAATCTTCCTGCCCACCGTCTCGCAGCGGACTTCCATCCAGCTTTGCAAACCTTTAAGCGCATCACACCATTTATGGAAGATTTCTCCATTCCTTTCTATTTGTTCATCCCATCGAACTATCATCCCATAATCCCCAAATTCAAGGTACACATGAGATAATACATCCTTAGGCTCCATATCACCATCATAAGGTTTTTTCGCAAAGCGTTTAATTGGCTCAATCGTATCCAGCAGGCATAACATAAACTGTAATGGGTAATTTTTGATGGATAGCTTGTTTTCACCATGTTCCGTATGCAAAAGCGGGCTCAATCCATACGCTCGATATAGCTCTGCATTATCACTCATCCATAAGTTATGGCAAATAATCGCATCTGCTACATATGCCGCATGAGAAATTTGTCCTATATGCCATATAAGGCCATTACTTACCTTCGGACAACGATCTTTGGCGTTCCAATTTTTCAAAAAGTTTTTTACAAATCGATCAAAGAACAGATATCCTGCTAAAATACCGTGCTCACACGATCCACTATTAGCACGATAATAGAAATAGTTCTTTATCAAATTTTCCGAAAATCTTTGAGAAATATTGTTCTTTCGATATGGGAAGTTTTCATATGGCGAATATGTAATATCGAGTTCTCCCAAATAATATTCTAGGTTCTTCTGTCGCTCTGTTGGATTCCCCCGTATCTTCGCTTGTTCTATACAACTTGCAACATCATGATACAATGCCGTCAAATACCACGTATATAGATAATTGTAGCTTGCCTTATTATCTTGCTTATACCATTCCTCATATTCTTGTTGGGGCAAAAAAGTTTGCAAGGACTGCTCAATTCTCTTTTGAATTGCTGAATTATTTTCGATAAAAGCCATTCCCGCTAAATATAGCGAAACGGTATGTAGATGTTTTCCTTCGCTCAAATATTTATCAAGAAAATCGAACATCATACATTCATCTTTTCCACCCAATTTATAATGCTTAGAGATAAACTCTTTGCAAATATCATGTTCATCACTCACACTCTTCATTTGAATTATCTCATCAGGGATTTTAATTCTATAATACGATTCTTCCCCACTTTGAATTAAATTTTCAAATAAATCATATATTGTTTGCATTTGATATTCTCCTTTTCATCCTACCCACATAGCAGGACGAACTCCACCGAGTTTATCAACATCTTTTCCAGTTGCAAGAAGATAGCCGCCTTCAGTTACTATTGTTGCACGATCAGCTTGTGTTCCCGGCGTTCTTAACCACCACCAGTCCTTCATACTTCTTTTTTCTGTTGAAGCAAAATATTTATTTGCCTCGTAAATACTTAGAACAAAAATTTTATCTACCGTGTCATTTCCTGCTTCTATATTATTAGACGAATTGTTTTTATTTTTCAGTAAATTCTCAGAAATCAGTGTTTTCTCCTGTTCAGTAAAAAATTTTGCATAAAAATCTGTATTCAGCCACTTTCTCAGGTATGAATCTTCCCATGTAATTCCTTGCAATGTCTGATGATATTTTTTATGTGCTAAAATATTCTCACTCACAATGAGCTTTTTTCCATTTTCCTCAGCTAAAACAATCCACTTGATCTCTCCATCAATTTCCAAATCACCATCATTACACCTACCCAAAGTAACAGCATCTCCAAGTCTTGCCGTCAAGACACGCTGGCGTTCAACATCAAACTTCTGCTTTTCAATCAGTTCATCTACATTCTTATATCCTAAAATACTTTCAAATAATTCATTTGCTTTAATATAGTCTTTCTGCTTTTGAAATTCTAATGCTTCTGCATAGATAGCTTCTTTTTCTTCAGCAATTACTTTTTCTTTATGTGCATTGTACAAATAAATTGTTATCGCGCTCCCAAACGCAATCGTCATCATCACTATTCCTACGATTGCCAACTTTTTCTTGATTTTTTTAATTCTTTGGAGTTGCTCATATTTTCTAGTTTTATCTAGCTTTACAATGCTTTTGTATTCACTTTGTACCTCTCGATATTGGGCCGTTTGAAACCGATTTGATTTTTCTTGTGCATTTACGATTTGTTTTTCTATTTCTTCCCGAATTTTGGAAATAGTCATATCCTCACTTATAATTTCAGAAAAGCCCGCTCCTGTAAGTTCGTCCTTTAACTTGTTTATCAAAGCTGCATTTCGGCTTACATCTGATTTCTGAAACACCGACTGCAACTTTGTACTCCCACAATATGCTAGAAGATTCACCAGCTTTTCTGAAGTATTAAAACCACACTTATTTTTATTAATCAGTTTCTCTATTCTTTCCAACGCAATTATTCTTGTCCGGTAGTAATTATGCAGATACTCCCGCTTTTTTTGTAGAGTAGCTTCAATTGATACCTCTGACGTACTTGATATGAGATATCCCACTAAGCATTTACATGGCTGTGACATAACAGCTGTTCCCATAATTCCGAACATTCCGAACTCATCCATTATGTCCTGTGGAAGTGCCATAAGAAACGGAATCTCCATCAGCCCAACTACAAGTGTCAATCCAACCACTTGCTCAAAAAGTTCAAGACTTCCTTTTTCTTGTACTTTTATTGTCATACGCATACAAATTATAATCAATGCTATTATGCTTCCAATGAACGGCATCATTTGGAAGCCATCTTTGAAAATCAAAACCATTTCAATAATGGAGGCTACAACAAATCCTAAAGCAAAAAATCCCTCTATTAAATACCCTATCAACATCCCCATCTGATTATCTCTCCTTGTCGCTTTATTTGTTCAGCACCATAACACTTGCATCATCCATCGACCCATTTTCTACAGCCTGCTCTATCAGCTTTTTACAGAACTCCACCTTATCATCTGCCGCACAATAAATATCTTCCATTTCGTCAATGCTTACATGGTCATGTATACCATCCGATGTGACAATCAGCGTATCCTGTCCTGAAATATCAATCTGTTTCAATTTCAGCAAAGCCGTATTGTCTGCACCAAAACAGGCTGTGATCTCATTTTTACGCTCAAAGGATTCCGCCGTGAAAGAGTCCAGTTGTCCGGTTGCCAGCAAGTATTCCAGCGTGGTATCATCCCGTGTCAGTTGCTTCAGGTATTTTCCGTTGACTACCGCATACACTCGTGTATTGCCCACATAAGTAATTTTTGCAGAATCTTCGGTAAAGTCCACCATGGCCAATGTTGTTGCCATCCCAGCAAGGGCTTCATCCGTCCGTGAGCGTTCAATCAGCTTTCGATTGATTTCCGTCAAGTTTTTAATCGTGTGGTCACATTTTCCCAGTTCCTCCACAACGAATTGGGATGCCACCGCACCGGCATTATTTCCACCAACACCATCTGCAACCGCTACAAAGCCCTCTGTACACTCACATTCATATATGCCCACAGACAGAATGTTCTGATTCAAAACCACCCTGTCCTCATTCTGGGCTTTCTGTTTGCCTTTTTGGGTTGCCGCATAGATTTTCATCATTTCACCTCAGGAACATTTCAACTCCGGCGGCAGCGCATCCGCTTGGATCTCATCAATTTTCAGAGTGGCATCCCCAAAGATCTCGTGGTCAAACAGATAGCGTGCTAGCGGGTTGATTAGGTAGTTTTCCACAATATTGCCAATGCCACGGCCGCCGTTTGACAGGTTTGCCAGTGCCTTTTCTTCTAGCGTCTGATAGGCTGCATCCGACAAGGACACCGCAATGCGCTTTTCGCTTTGAAGATTACGGATAATCTTGTCCACCTGCGATTTCAGAATACGAACTGCAACTTCCGGACGGATATAATCGAACACAACAATATTTTCACCGATACGATTCAAAATTTCCGGGCGTCCCAGATCCAGTTTGAAATAATTCTCGATAGCATCCCGGACACGCACAGACATCTCCTGATACGGCATATCGCTGGTCACATTGGCCTCCCGTGTACCGTCTGCACCGCGCGTATAAATGCCAAGATTACTGGTAAATATGATAATTGTTTCCGAAAAATAGACAGTATTGCCCTGTCCATCCGTCATGCGGCCATCTTCCAGAATCTGAAGGAACTTATCCAGAATCGAGGGGTGTGCTTTTTCGATTTCGTCAAACAACAGGATAGCGAAGGGGTTCTTTTTGACTGCATTTGTGAGCTGACCACCTGCTTCATAACCAACATAGCCCGGAGGCGCACCAAGCAGTTTCTGGTCGCTATGGCTCTGGGAATATTCGCTCATATCAAAGCGGATGCAGCAGCTTTCATCACCAAACAAAAGTTCTGCCAACGTTTTGGCTGTTTCTGTTTTGCCCGTACCGGTAGGACCCGCATAAAACAAGACACCCTTCGGGCGGCTATGCGACGAGCCCTGCAAGCCGGACATCCCAGTGATGGCACGCTTGATAACATCCAGCGTTTTGGAGATTGCATAGTCCTGCCCTTTCACACGGGCTTCAAAAGTCGTTTTTGCATTTTTGATTTCTTCCAACTGCAAGGTCTTCCAAGGATTCTCCTTGATGCCGTACTTATATAGGTCGATGACATCGCACATATCCCGCACCGCAATGCGTTCATTTTTGCAAAGCCTGCGCAGGCCGTTGATCTCCGTGAAGCTGAAACCATCTGTCAGCGCCACAAATCGATCCTGAATCTTTTCCAGTTCCTCTGGGTGTGCGGCATAATACTCTTTTTCTACCTCATAAATATCTTTTGCAAAGAAACTGGGGAAGTTTGCTCCCTTCACCAGCACTTCCCGTTCTTCTCTGGATGGGTATGTAACTGTAATCGTTTTGACATTGGGATTTTGCAGATAGAACCATGCTGGCAGGTCGTTCGTTTTGTTCACGATCAGCACCAGCAGATTTTTTAGGATGCTGCCGTTTTCTGTCCGCACATCCTTCGCTTCCAAAGATGCTTGTAGCAACAGAGTAAAACTATCCACTTCACTCTGGTCCATATTATCCGGTTTCACGATATACCGGGATGCAAAGTTCATGATAATAACAGATGCTTCCCGATTTTGGGTCAGCGCAGCGTAGGCAATATCCGGTGCTGTATTACTTCTGCCTTTGAAAGCACCCTTGATGGTATGGTTCTCAACCGACGCATTCACCAGCTTTGCGAATACTTTGGTATATTCTTCCTCGCAGTTATTATAAAAGCCCCGCAAACTATCGTAAAAGATAATATTCTGGTAGCCAGAATCCTTGAAAAAGAAATGCAAATACTCCGAAAGGCGCAAAATGCTCCCCTTCGGGGTACTTCCTTCCTGCGGATACTGGTAAGAATCCAGCACATCACCCTCTAAAATTAGCAACGGCTTTATTTTTGAAAAGATCTCTAGTTCTTTGTGCCATTTTGAAATGTAATCATTCATTTTTTCTTCCATATAATATTAAGAATATTAAACATCCATGCCACATTTTGTGTTCTATTAAATTATATTCTCAAAATATACTTCAAGCGCCCACAAAAAATCGCATAGAACGAGTTCTTTTGACGTTCTTACTGTCGTGTTTCAATATACAGCAACCCTTTTATCAACTATTTCCGCGCCAAGTTTTTTTATACTTTCAGGGAGAATCAGTTTTGTAATTGAGGTATTTTTAAACGCCCTTGTCTCTATATATTCGATACCATTTTCCAAAACAACATTATTCAAATTTAAGCATCCAGCAAAGCACATATATGGAATCTTTTTAACATTTTTAGGTATTCTAATCTCTTTTAGTCCCGTTCCAGAGAATGCAAATTTCCCAATCGTTTCTAGTGATTCTGAAAGTTCCACTTTTTCCAGATGCACACATTCCCAAAAAGCATACTCTCCAATGTATTTCAGCGTATTAGGCAGCTTAACTTCTACCATTCTTTTATTTTGAAATGCATTTTTCCCTATTCCCACCACTGCTTTTTCATTAATTTCCGATGGTATTACACATATAGTCTTATTCTCACTATTCATAGTGATTGATTGTATCTCAATTCCACCAGGCACTTCTTTGTACCGATACTCACTTTCGCTCACTATGGCCGATTCATAAACAGCCCGATTCAATGCTTCTTTAATCTTTTTGTCAAGTGAGCTTTTTTCTGCCGCAGCTCGATTCACCTCATCGGTTAATTGTTTTCCGTCAAATGTTTTTTTCACCGAAACGGTATTCATCAAATTCGTCATCATTAATGCTCGCTTGCACTGTTGAATATACTGTCCAATCTCGTTTGTACGATTTATATTTTCAATTGTTTCAAGGGTTTCTTTCAGTTTCGCATTTTCTTTTTTCAGTTCTTCAATTTCCTGTTGGAGCTTTTCTATCTCATCCATGCACTTCACCCTACATCAAATCACGTTGCATCTTATATACGTTATTCATTGCATATAAAAGGCCATATACCTGCTTTGTATATATCGCATTCAGTACTCGACCAAGCCGTTCTATCAAAATTTCTCTTTTTATCGTCGGAACTTCAGCTATCTTTTCAATATCCTTTGAAATCTTAGCATCAATCGCAGCTTTTTCGGCAAGCAACATTTTTTTCTTTTCCCGTTGCTGTTCAAGATTCAGTTTTGTTTTGTCAGAGACCGTATTTATAAGATCAGCTATCAACAGCGCACTTTCCTGTTGTTCAAGAATTCGGCTTATTTCAATTGAACGATTGATGTCTGCCCCCATCGGTGAACGGTCAAGGCTTGTTATAACGGCAATCGTTCTTTCTAACTCTTGTATTCTTTTTCTCAAGTATCGGTTCTCATTTCGAATTTTTTCCAATTCATCCATAGGTGTGTACCTTATACATTCTTAAATTCGCTAAGCGGTTTTACTGGAATTCCCTTTAATCTCGCCTGATTTTGAACTGTACTGCCTGCCAAGCAATATATAACAACATCACCAAATATTCTGTACGGCATAGACTCAAACTCTGTACATTTACCAAGTATGGCAATATGTATATTCCCTTTATTATTGAAATCATGGCAATCAAATGCATCCCGCTCAATTTTCTTTACACTAGCGGGAATAATAATACTCTCCACACCCGAATTTTCAAACGCATTCCATTCAATTTCTTCAAGTTTCTCTGGCAATATAATTGTCTTCAAAAGTTTACAATTATCAAAGCAACAGCTAGGAATCACGACACATTTTGAAGGTATTTTTATTTGTCGAATAGCTGTTCCAGCCAAACATCTAAAACGGAGTTCTTTCAGTGACTCTGGCAAATTAATAACCGCTAACTGCTCACAATCGAAAAAAGCATCATTTCCAATATATTGAAGCTTCTCCGGCAAAATTGCCTTTTTGAAAATCATTTTTGAAAAAGCTTCCTTTCCAATACCAATAACTGTCTTTCCTTTAATTTTCTGCGGAATTATCAGTTCCTCACCCACATCAAACCCATTGAATCCTTGAATTTCCACTCCGCCGGGCACATCCCGATATGTAAACTGTTCTGCCAGATCATCTTCAGCAGGTGTATTCCGTGCAGATGCCCGGATAGCTTCCTCAATTCTGGCATCCATTGCTGCTTTTTCTGCCGCCAGTTGGTCAAGGACTTGCTGCTGCGCATCCGCATTCAGTTTTTGAGTGCCTGCCACCGCATTGACCAGCTTACTTGCGGCAAGTACACGCTGCCGCTGAGCGATATACTGCCCCATCTCACCGGACTTGTTCATAGCTGCAAGAGTGGCAAACGTATCTTCCAGATACTTCACACGCTTTTCCAGCGCCTCGATTTTTGCTGTAAGTTCAGTATATTCGCTCATGTTGACCTCCTGCATCGTTCAAAAAGAGAACTCTTTTTTGTGGATTCCGACCGACACCACCGTGTCGCCCACAGTAAAGTTCTGAATCTGGTTCTGTCCGTTTTCCAGATAGTTTGTGTACTTTGCTCTCAGTTGCTCCTCCAAAATCCGGATATTCTGATTGTCCGACCCACGGAGAAAGCACCCGTTGTTTCGTTCCTGAAGATATGGCCCATCAATCAAAACCGAAATCCCGGTCAAATCTTTTCCTAGCAGCTCATCAAATGTATATCCGGAATATACCAGAATATCCGGGCTTATAGTTTTAAGTTTCTGAATCAGCTTCATGCAGGCATCAAATTGAAAGAGCGGATCACCGCCTGTCAGGGTAAATCCATCCACCGGGTAGTGGTCCGCAATTTTATGGACCATCTGCATGATCCGCTCCTGTGACACCTGATACCGCTTCTGAAACTCCCACAGTTCCGGGTTGCTGCATCCTTCGCAGCGTCTGGGACAGCCACAGAACCAGATACCGATGCGCTTTCCGGGGCCCAGCACTTCCACCGGGTACAGAATTCGTGCAATATACATCAGATTTTCCTTACCAGAAGATACGCCGCTAGTTCTTGCCGCTTTCCATCCTTGCAGAAGCCGCCCAAGCCGACCTCATCGCCATCTTTGACCTCAACCGCACTTCCAATCTGCTGGTCATTCACAAATGTCGGATTGGTGCTACTCAGATTTTCCAGATAAAGTTTCCCGTCCTGTATATAAAAACGGCATTGTTTTCGGCTCACATAGCTCTTTCCAGCCAGAAAGCACTGCAGTTCATGTTCTCGCCCTACAACGACCTCGTCTTCCGTAATGTCGTATGCAAAGGTTCTGTCCAGACTGGTCAACCGATACTTTCCCTGTGCTGCTTCCATCTCCGTGGGTAGAACGTCCGAAATATCCTCTCCGCAGGCACTGCACTTGCGGGCATTGGATGGGTTTTGTGCCCCGCAATCGCAGATACGGACAAGTACCTTCGACGGTTCTTCCAAAGGCGAAGTTTCTGGTTTCGGTTCATCGTCTTCGTCCATAATGCGAACACCCATCAAATCCGCCGAGCAGTTCTCGCAGTCCATCAGGGAAGGGGCGTTTTTCGCCCCGCAAAATGGACAAATCTTGAATTTTGACACAATCGTTTTTTACTCCTTCAAATACCGTTCCTTACCTTGCCCTATGCCACTGCGTCTATTATTTGCCTTGAATGTATCAATAGGTGCAGTTGTTTCATAATCCGATACGTTGATGATCTGCGCATAGTCTTCGGATGGAGGAAGCAGTGCCAGCCGACTTTTCAAAACCACGCCTTTCGCTTCCAGCCGCTTTTCAATCTCTGAGAAATCATCGCAGAAAGATTCCATAGATTCGCACAGTTGTTTGGCCTCTGCCGCATCCGGCAAGCGGTCATCCGTGTCCAATCCACCCAGTTCCATGGTGATTTTGCCGTCATCGGCATAGGTCACGTTTACCGCCGTTCCATCCTCGTAAGCGTACAACTCGTTGGTAAAGTGCCGTCCGTTCTTTTTGTGCACCTGACGCTGACCGATCACATCATAACCCATTTCTGCCATCACTTCGTCAATGCTCTGGCTGATGTAGGCTCGTTCATCGTCCTCTGCAAGCTGCTGTTGGAGCCTCTCTATCTCTTTTTGCAGCATTTCCAGCCCTGCCTGACAGCAGCGCGTTTCTTTTGGCTCAACCTCTGCGGACAAACACAGCGCCTCATAGCAGGCTCTGGTCTGTGAGTACACCTCAAAAATCCTCTCATACGTAACGATTTCTTTTTGGCAATCGGCAAGCAGCGGCATCACAGTAATAGCCGCAAAGTTCTTCAAGTGTTCTTCATCCTGCAATTTTTCCAAAGCAGATTTCGCCTGCTCTCCCCGTGCAAAAAGGTCATCTGAGATTTTCGGCTGTGCATCCAGCACTTTGGTCAACTCGGCGCAAATTTTTGCTTTCAGGTTTTCTGAGCTATCAACAATTTTTTCTACCGGAGCAGGCGATACATCATTTTTCACAGAGAATGCGTCCGCAATGCTGACACCAAAATAGCGTCCAAGTGCCTCGTCATTTTCTTGCGCCGCTTGCTGGATCTTCTGTTGAAGCAACGCAATTTCCGCTTGCCTTTGCTTGATCTGCGTGTAGACAATCTTCACATGGGCGGCATCCTTCGATTCCACGTTCTGAGCAAGCACAACAGTACTTTTAACCGTTTCTTGCATTTCCTGAATCAACCGCTGCAACCCATGATCGTTTCCAGTTTTTACAGCAAGTTCCTTTGCAACAGCCTGTTCCCGACCGAACGTGCTGTTTTCTTTTTGTATCTGTCCAAGCGTATTTTTCACCCAGATACAGTTCTCTTTTCGCTCCTGCTCAATTCTGCGCTGTTCTTCAATGGCTCTCCGCTGGGCAGCGGTCAATGTATATCTTGATGATTTCGGGCCAGACATTGCGTTCAACTTCTTTCAATGTAACAGTATTTTTTCTGGGGAACATCTAATTTTATATATCGCTCTTCTAGTTCTCTTGCCGATTTGCTGGATGGTTCAAGCAGTTGCAACAAGTTTATAACGCTTGATTCGTTATTGCTTTCTCGTGTAACCTTATACTTCTCATTTTCCTCTGCTGCTTTTTCTGCCGCCAAAATTGCTTGCTCCGCACTAAGCTTAAATTCTTCCGTAAAATCCGCAACCGAAAAACGAATCCTTCCGTATTCCATCGTATCATAGCGATAATTGATTCGATAGTTGTTTCTATACCGAAGATCCATACTGCCATCCTTGCAAGTATGGAGCCAGGTGTGCCGTTCCTCACCCTTATCAATGCACTTGGAATCCGTTCCAACCGCATTGCTCGAATAGCTTTGAGTCTCTAAATTAAAATAAGCTCGTTCACGGTCACGTTGCACGTTCACTCTAAAGCAGCTTCTTTGCAGCGCAGTAACAAATCTTCCTTCCAGTGTGAATACCAGAATCGTTTTAGAAAAGATGCAAAAGCAGTAGTCCATCAGGTGTAACATCACAGGTTTTGTTTGAGACCGAAAATATTTCATCTCAATGGGCATCGACACCTCTGTTACCGTTTTCCAATCAAGATTTCCCATGTTACGTACTTTCTGGCTTTTCCCACTCTCCACAATAGAGTTGCGAATGTCTTCAAGTTCTTGAGAAGTGGTTTCATTCAGAACAATTTTTCGATTATCCTGCGGCTTCTGTGCATCCAGCAGTTCTTCCTTTAGCGTTCTCAGTTCAGGCTCTTTCTCTTTCAAGTATTCAAGTTTTCGTTCATCTGTCACATATCCATTACAGTACAAAATTTCCTGAATTTTACTTCTTAACTCTATAATTTTTTGCTCTTGTTCCTCCGCTTCCCGAATGTAAGTTTTCACGCAGAATACCACTTCCGAATCCACAAGCGGATTGTCAATTTCTGTTATACTAGGAACATTACTTTTCGTCACTTCATCCTCAACTGTATATCGTTTTACAATTTCTGAAATTTCATCTTGAATACGTTTTTTGTGTTCTCGCTCTTTTTGCTCTTGCTTCTCCTTGGATGTAGTCACTGCTGCTTTAACTAAGAATACTACAACTCCAATGTCAAAGACAATCGCCAGCAATGCACAAACCCACGCAATTCCATTGTCAGCCAAATCGCCAAATAGTTCCCCAGATAGCAAAAGAACCTCTCCAGCCATTATCATCAGTCCTATAATAAATGACAGACATCCTGCTCCTGCTTCCACCTTATGATATCCTCCACTTATAGCAACGTCTTTTTCCACTGTTCAATCTCATCGCTCTTACCCTGTGCAATCAGCCATGCCTCAAACTGCGGGTCAAGAGAATTATCCACACCGATAATATTTTTACAGAACACATCGAACTTATCAAAGGAACTCGTAAGCAACGTATTCATATGCTCTGCCAGCACATCGATAGAATCAAACTGTTTACCAGCCAGAACAAATCCACGGTCTCCAGAAATCAGATAAGCCAACAAATAATAATTAAGCGCCATCGTTTTGGCATTTGCTTTATTCAGCCGCACCGAAGATTCAATGGATTCCGCGCCTTTTACCTGTGCCTCGCTGAACTTATGAGCCTTCATATACGAAGAAATCAAACCATAAGACAGCATTTCATTCCACACAGGGCATTCATCTACATTGCCACTACGCAGCTTTTCCATTAAATCGGTTCCAAAAACATTCAGCGATTCATACTTCTGATTTTTCCAGAAAAACGTGTTCACATCTGGAGACATTTTGTACAAAAGTTTCCAGAATGCAACATCTTCATTTTCGCCGCGCTTTGTTACACTGTCCTCTGCGTCCATGCAGGCTTCTGCAATTTCCGGGTCACAAGCCATGAAAAATCCGGTGAGCAATCCACGATAGAGCTGCTTTTTGCCATTGTCCCAATCAGAGGCTAATGCCTGCACCAGTTCTGTTGTGTCTGTGTACAGTTCACCTCGGAATTTGTAAGCAGGGATCCGGGCCGTATTAGATTCAATGTTAGCCTCACCCGGAATCGGCTGATATTTTCCACTGCACCAGTTGCAGACTTCTTCGTAAGTCCAACGGCGATTGGGATTTTTCTTGTCATTGCGGTTGGCAAGATCACTGTATGTCAGTCCTGCAATCAATTCTTTCAGTGCTTTCGGCATCTCATCCGGGAACGGAATCTTTTGGATGGACATATACTGTGTAATTTCATCGTTTGACATCCCCGCATACGGAGTGCGCCCACAGAACAGCTCGTAGAGCGTAATGCCAAGCGAGTAGTAGTCCGATTCTTCCAGAAAAACGCTGCGGAATGTTTCTGGTGCAGAATATTCTGGCGTCATTCCGGTTTTGGTAACAAGCACTGTCCTGCCATCGTCAATCACAGAGCTGATACCGAAGTCAATAATGGCAACATCCCGACCATTATCAAGCCGCATAATATTGGAAGGCTTCAAATCCTTATGGATCACACCGATTTTGTGTAGTTCTCTCAATGCTTCATTGATGCAAGGGATCACAGTTTCCCGTAGCTCTTGGTACGAAAGCCTTTTACCCTGAAGGCTTCCGTTCTTATAGTACGGCAAAATCTCTACCGTTTTTCCATCGACCATTCCAGTATCAATCATATGCGCAACATACGGCGATTGGATTTCCTTTAACGCCTGCATGACTTCGCTTTTGATTGCAACATCTCTGCGGTAAATTTTTGCAACATACGATTTTTCTTGATAGTTGCACAAGTACAAATCAGCTTCACCCGATACAACATCCAGCGGTTTCACCACAGAATATTTTCCCAACAGCAACTGTTCCTGCACTTGTGCTTCAATCTCATGCGCCTGCGCAAGTTCTGAATTGACTACCGTTTGCGATGCCATTTCCTCTTTCTGGCTTGCTACATTCGGATTGACTTTTGTTACCGCATTCAGGATTCTGGCAAAAGGATTGATTTTCGTTTCATTGCCCATTTTGGTTTCTCCTCTATCTATCGTATTCATCTCACTGGATTGAAAAGCAATTTTTGTTTTGCTTTCATTCTACCACGTTCTGCATCACATCTCAAATTTTGAGCAAATTATTTTCAGCTTCTGTAAGGATTCACAAATCCGCTATGCAGATTTTGTGATGCTCGCTAAAGAATTTGATGTAGCATAGGCACAATGTGTTCATATAAGTCCTACTATCACCACTTTACCACAATAAAATTCGCAAAAGCATCTTGACGAGCCGTTTAATCTATGATAATCTCTGTCACAAATCCCACTGCTTTTGTGGATTGGTCCAGAACCATCCACAAAATGTGGTCGTGTTCATTTTGAACACAGCCACAGAAAGTGGTTGGTTATCACCGTGAGACCCACCACTTCCGTGAGGAAAAGTCCACGAAAGAATTTACCGCCCCGCAACACACCCGATTCATTTTGCCGCCG
>OGMZ01000624.1_pt1 | contig 14472 bp, 10 predicted proteins | sample 1573361 | NCBI WGS metagenome assembly OGMZ01 (sample SAMEA2581995, study PRJEB24529) | metagenome | biome: Human gut stool | place: China | collected 2011
TGCTTGTTGGAAGTATTCCGGCAGCAAGTGATGATGAAAAAGAGAAAAAAGAGATGAAAGACCGCGTAAAGGCAAATATTTTAAATATTCTGTCCAAAGAGTACGGTGTGGACGAGGAAGATTTTCTGTCTGCGGAGATTGAAGTTGTCCCGGCAGGGGCTGCCAGAGATTACGGCTTTGACCGCAGCATGATCATGGGATACGGACATGACGACAGAGTGTGTGCTTATCCGTCTTTTGCGGCAATGCTTGAGATTGAAAAGCCACAGCATACCAGCGTATGTCTTCTGGTAGACAAAGAGGAGATCGGAAGTGTCGGTGCATCCGGCATGCAGTCCCATTTCTTTGAGGACAGTGTGGCAGAGATCATCAATCTGCTTGGGGAATACAGCGAATTGAAAGTGCGCAGAGCGCTGCATAATTCCAGAGTGCTTTCTTCCGATGTATCTGCGGCATTTGATCCGAATTATCCGTCTGTGATGGAAAAACGTAACTGTGCTTACTTTGGAAAGGGACTTGTCCTGAACAAATATACAGGAGCCAGAGGAAAATCAGGTTCCAATGATGCAAATGCAGAGTATATTGCAAGACTGCGCAGAATTTTTGATGATAATGATGTATCGTTCCAGACATCAGAACTTGGAAAAGTAGATCAGGGAGGCGGCGGAACCATCGCATATATTCTTGCAAATTATGGCATGAATGTTATTGACAGCGGAGTTGCCGTACTGAATATGCATGCGCCATGGGAAATCATCAGCAAAGTGGATCTGTATGAGGCATTGCACGGCTATGTGGCTTTCCTGAAGGAGGCATAATGGATCAGTGGCTTGAAGAAATCAGGGCGGCATTGCCTGAGCTGGTCGTATATCAGCAGGAACCGATGAAAAAACACACGACATTTCGCGTGGGAGGTCCTGCGGATCTTTACGTGTGTCCAAAGAAACAGGAACTTTCGGTAATTCTTGGCCTGGCTAAAAAGAAAGGGCTTGCAGTGACCGTGATCGGAAACGGAAGTAATCTTCTGGTTGGAGACAAAGGAATCCGTGGACTTGTTATTGAAGTCGGGGCACAGATGAATGCGGTGGAAGTGCAGGGAAATATCCTGCGTGCGCAGGCAGGTGCCCTGCTTTCCCAGGTGGCTGCAAAAGCGGCAGCTGCCGGTCTGGGCGGCATGGAATTTGCTGCCGGAATTCCGGGAAGTATGGGCGGTGCAGTGACCATGAATGCGGGTGCCTATGGCGGAGAAATGAAAGATGTCATCCGGCAGGTGACAGTGCTTACCCCGGAGTGTGAGCAAAAGGTACTCTCACGGGAGGAACTGGATCTGTCCTACCGGCACAGCTGTATTCCCAAGAATCATTTTCTGGTACTGGAGGCAGAGTTGTCCCTGACGCCGGCACCGGAGCAGGAGATCCGTGCAAAGATGGCAGAACTCAGGAAAAAACGTGTGGAGAAGCAGCCGCTGGAGTATCCAAGTGCAGGCAGTACGTTTAAGCGTCCGGAAGGCTATTTTGCAGGAAAACTGATTATGGATGCCGGACTGAGAGGCTATGCAGTGGGGGATGCCCAGGTTTCCGAAAAACACTGCGGATTTGTGATAAACAGAGGAAATGCCACCGCAGCAGAGATTTTGCAGCTGATGAAAGATGTACAGGAACGTGTGAAAAAACAGTCTGGTGTGACACTTGAACCGGAAGTGAAAATGATAGGAGAGTTCTAGATGAGATTTGTAATTGTGACGGGCATGTCAGGAGCCGGAAAAAGTACAGCAATGAAGATGATGGAAGATATGGGATTCTTTTGTATCGATAATCTTCCGATTCCGCTTCTGGATAAACTTGTGGATTTTGCAACAAATTTTGATACGCAGATGAAAAATGTGGCGATCGGAATTGATGCGCGGAGCGGTGAAAATCTGGATAAAGTGCAGGATATGCTGGAAATTTTAAAAAGTAAGGATGTCCAGTATGAAGTGCTGTTTCTGGATGCAGAGGATGCGGTTCTTGTAAAACGCTATAAAGAGACCCGAAGAAGCCATCCGCTGGCACAGGGGGAGCGTGTGGATAAGGGAATCATGCGGGAACGTCAGAAAATGGAATTTCTGAAAAAAGAAGCGGATTATATTATCGACACCAGCCGTCTGCTTACGAGAGAATTAAAAACAGAACTGGAAAAGATCTTTGTGCAGGATGAAGAATTTAACAGTATGTATGTTACTATCCTTTCTTTTGGATTCAAGTATGGAATTCCGGCAGATTCTGATATCGTCATGGATGTGCGGTTTCTGCCAAATCCGTATTATGTGGAAGAACTTCGTCCAAAGACAGGAAATGATGTGGAAATCCAGCAGTATGTCATGAAATATGATGAGGCAAAGATCTTTTTAAACAAGCTGGAAGATATGGTGACATTTCTGATTCCACACTATATTTCCGAGGGTAAGAATCAGCTGGTAATTTCCATCGGATGCACCGGAGGAAAACATCGTTCCGTCACACTTGCCAATGAATTGTACAAGCGTCTGAGTCAGAAAAAAAACCGGGAATACGGATTGAAAATTGAACATCGTGATATCGGGAAAGATGCGCTGAGAGGAAAATAGGATGTCGTTTTCGAGTGAAGTAAAAGAGGAACTGGCAAAACAGTTCGGACGGAGCAGACATTGCCAGATCGCAGAACTGGCAGGAATACTGGAACTGGAAGGCATGCTGGATGAAGAGGGAAAGCTTGTAGTTTCCAACGAAAATTCTTTGCTGCAGACAAAATATGGTCTGCTGTTGCAAAAAATATTTGGAGAGAAACAGGAGGTTTTACAGATCATGCAGACACTGCACTGGGATCAGGAACCGTACCGGTCCCGGAAAATAAATCACCGGAGAGCGGATGGGATGCTGGTGCAGCAGACATGCTGTAAGAGAGCATTTATCCGTGGAGCATTTATGGCAGCGGGATCGATCAGTGATCCGAATAAATCCTATCATTTTGAAATTGTCTGCCATACGCTTGAACAGGCACAGCAGCTGAAAGAACTGATGGAATTTTTTGAGGCGGAGCCTAAGATTGTAGAACGCAAAGAGCGTATGGTGGTTTACCTGAAAGAAGGTTCACAGATTGTGGATCTGCTGAATGTCATGGAAGCTTATGTATCTTTGATGAATCTGGAAAATGTAAGAATTTTAAAGGAGATGCGCAATTCTGTTAACCGCAAGGTAAACTGTGAGACCGCAAATATCAACAAAACGGTGAATGCAGCAGTGAAACAAATGGAAGATATCAAACGGATCCGGGATACGATAGGGTTTGACAACATTCCAGAACCGCTGGCGGAGATTGCACAGGTACGTCTGGATTATCCCGAGGCAACTTTAAAGGAACTGGGAACTTATCTTGATCCACCGGTCGGAAAATCGGGAGTGAATCACAGATTACGGAAACTTGCCGCAATTGCGGAAAATCTTATATAAAGGGGAAACTATGTATGAGCCAGAAACTGTTATTTATTTTTAATCCGCATGCAGGGAAAGGACAGATTAAAAATCATCTTGTAGATATTGTGGACATGATGGTGAAGGCAGGATTTGACGTGACAATTTATACCACACAGGCACAGGCAGATGCGACGCGCAAGGTGGTGGAAGAGGGTGCGGGATATGACCGTATTGTCTGCAGCGGGGGTGACGGAACACTTGATGAAGTGATGACCGGGCTGATGCAGGCGAAGCTGCATATTCCGATTGGATATATTCCTACCGGAAGTACAAACGACTTTGCCAATTCTCTTGGAATTCCGAAGGAGATGCTAAAGGCAGCAGAGCGGGCGGTTGGACAAAACAGATTTCCATGCGATATCGGAGATTTCAATTCGGATACCTTTGTCTATGTAGCAGCGTTTGGTCTGTTTACAGAGGTTTCCTATAAGACATCCCAGCAGCTGAAAAATATTTTCGGGCACGTGGCGTATATTATGGAGGGTGTCAAACAGCTTCGGGACATTCCATCGTTCCGTATGCAGGTGGAATATGACGGAAAAGTGTTTCAGGATGAATTTATATACGGAATGGTTACCAATTCCGTTTCTGTCGGGGGCTTTAAGGGAATGACCGGAAATGATGTAAAACTTGATGACGGTCTGTTTGAAGTGACTTTGATCCGCAATCCGAAGAATCCGATTGAGCTGAATGAAATCCTTGCCTGCCTGACAAATATGATTGATGATTCGGATCTGATTTATTCGTTTAAAACCGATGCCGTACATATTACGGCGAAGGAAGAAGTACCGTGGACACTCGATGGTGAATTCGGTGGAGCACACCGGGAAGTAGTCATCCGAAATTTGAAGCAGAGAGTTGAAATATTTTGTTAAAAAATTAACTTTATTTTTTGGAAAAAGTGTACTATAATCTAGGTAACTTATGATTAGGAGGAAATACAAATGTTAGTATCTGCAACAGAAATGCTGAAAAAAGCAAAAGCAGGCCACTATGCAGTTGGTCAGTTCAATATCAATAATCTGGAGTGGACAAAGTCCATTCTTCTTACCGCACAGGAATTAAAGAGCCCTGTAATCCTTGGTGTATCTGAGGGTGCTGGTAAGTACATGACAGGTTTCAAGACCGTAGCAGCTATGGTTAAGGCTATGGACGAGGAACTCGGAATCACAGTTCCTGTAGCACTTCACTTAGATCATGGAACATACGAAGGATGCTACAAGTGTATTAAAGCCGGATTCACATCCATCATGTTCGACGGATCTCATTATCCATTTGAGGAGAACCTTGCAAAGTCTACAGAATTAGTAAATGTAGCACACAACTTAGGACTTTCTATCGAGTGTGAAGTTGGTTCCATCGGTGGTGAAGAAGATGGTGTTGTTGGTATGGGCGAGTGCGCAGATCCAGACGAGTGCAAGACAATTGCAGATCTGGGCGTTGATATGCTGGCTGCTGGTATCGGTAATATCCATGGTAAATATCCTGCAAACTGGCAGGGATTAAGCTTCGAGACTCTTGATGCAATCCAGGCAAAGACTGGTGTTATGCCATTAGTTCTTCACGGTGGTACAGGTATCCCTGCAGATATGATCAAGAAAGCAATCTCTCTTGGCGTATCTAAGATCAATGTAAATACAGAGTGCCAGTTATCTTTCGCAGATGCTACACGTAAATACATCGAGGCTGGTAAGGACTTAGAGGGCAAAGGATTTGATCCTCGTAAGCTTCTTGCTCCTGGTGCAGATGCTATCAAAGCTACTGTTAAGGAGAAAATGGAACTGTTCGGTTCTGTTGGAAAAGCTGAATAATAGAACATGTACAAAAGGAAGTGCCGCATGACACTTCCTTTTTTTCATTTCATAGGAAAAAGGCTGGTATGCCTCATACAAAGAAATTAGAAAATGTACCTGTTTTGTAGTAGAACTGGAAGAAGTAGACAAAAAAGAAGTAGATTTTGATAGAAAAACGTCAAAATGTATAAATTATAAAAAAATTCTAAAAAGAGGTTGCATTTTGTGTTGGAAAGAGGTATCTTAGTTTCAGATTAAACATGAGTTAAGAACGAGGGCGTTCCAATATAGCTATTGGAATGCCCTTTTTTAGTAAAATGACTGATGTTTGGTGAATAAGCGTACAATCAGGGGATTTGATTGTGAAAAGAAAGGATGTTGTAAAAAATGAGTGATTATTTTAACGTTGCAGACATTTTTGGCGAGAACGTATTTAATGACACGGTCATGCAGGAACGTCTTCCAAAAAAAGTTTACAAGAAACTTCACGAAGTTATGGATGAAGGAAAAGAACTTGATCTTGAGACCGCAGACGTCATCGCACATGAGATGAAAGAGTGGGCCATTGAAAAAGGTGCAACCCATTATACCCACTGGTTCCAGCCATTGACTGGTGTAACGGCAGAGAAGCATGATTCTTTTATCACAGCACCGATGCCAAATGGCAAGGTTCTGATGAGCTTTTCCGGCAAGGAATTGATCAAAGGTGAGCCGGATGCATCTTCTTTCCCGTCTGGTGGACTTCGTGCCACTTTTGAGGCAAGAGGATATACAGCCTGGGATTGTACATCACCTGCTTTCGTTCGTCAGGATGCAGCAGGAGCAACACTTTGTATTCCAACTGCTTTCTGTTCCTACACCGGAGAGGCATTGGATCAGAAAACTCCGCTTCTTCGTTCTATGGAAGCGATCGATACACAGTCCATTCGTCTGTTAAGACTGTTTGGAAACACGACTTCAAAGAAGGTAACTCCTTCTGTTGGACCAGAGCAGGAATACTTTATTGTAGATCGTCAGAAGTATTTACAGCGTAAGGATCTGATCTTTACCGGTCGTACTCTTTTCGGGGCAATGCCTCCAAAGGGTCAGGAAATGGACGATCACTATTTCGGAGCAATCCGTGAGAGAATCGCAGCATACATGAAAGATGTCAATAAAGAACTCTGGAAACTTGGAGTATCTGCAAAGACACAGCACAATGAAGTAGCTCCGGCACAGCATGAGCTGGCACCAATTTATGCAGAGTGTAACGTAGCAGTTGATCATAACCAGATCATCATGGAGACCTTAAAGAAGGTTGCCGGACGTCACGGTTTACAGTGTCTGCTTCATGAGAAACCATTCGCAGGTGTCAACGGTTCCGGAAAGCATGACAACTGGTCCATTACAACAGACGATGGAATCAATCTGCTTGAGCCTGGTAAGACACCACATGAGAATGTACAGTTCTTACTGGTACTTACCTGTATCTTAAAGGCAGTTGATGAGCATGCAGCACTTCTTCGCGCAGCGGCAGCTGATGTGGGAAACGATCACAGATTAGGAGCAAACGAGGCACCGCCAGCGATCCTGTCCATTTACCTTGGAGATCAGCTTGGAGACGTATTAAATCAGCTGATCAGCACAGGTACAGCAACACACAGTCTGGAAGGCGGAAAGCTGGAGACAGGTGTAAGAACACTTCCGGAACTGACAAAGGATGCGACAGACAGAAACAGAACATCACCGTTTGCTTTCACAGGTAATAAATTTGAATTCCGTATGGTTGGTTCTGCCGACTCTATCGCTCCTGCAAATGTTGTATTAAATACTATCGTTGCAGAGGCATTTTCAGATGCCTGTGACGTTCTTGAAAAAGCAGACGATTTTGAGCTTGCAGCACATGATCTGATCAAGAAATATGCTATCGAACATCAGAGAATCGTATTCAACGGAAACGGATACTCTGATGAATGGGTTGCAGAGGCCCAGAAGCGTGGACTTCCAAATATCAAGTCCATGGTAGATGCAATTCCTGCATATACAGCTCCGGAATCTGTAGCTGCATTTGAAAAATTTGGAGTATTTACCAAGTCTGAGCTTGAATCCCGCGTAGAGATCGAGTACGAGACATATGCAAAGACCATCAATATCGAAGCAAAAGCCATGATTGACATCGCTGGAAAGCAGATTATTCCGGCTGTTATCAAGTACACAACAGAACTTGGACAGTCAATTGCAACTGTAAAGAGTGCATGTGCATCTGCAGATGTCAGCGCACAGACAGATATTTTGACAGAGACATCCTCCCTGCTTGCTGAGACACAGAAAGCACTCAAGAGTCTGGAAACTGTTACTGCAAAGGGAACAGAAATGGGTGAAGGTAAGGAACAGGCTGTATATTACAGGGATGAGGTGAAATCTGCTATGGATGCACTCCGTGCACCGGTAGATAAGCTTGAGATGATCGTTGACAAGGATTTATGGCCAATGCCATCTTATGGAGATCTGATCTTTGAAGTTTAACCCAAAGATTTAAGGGACATTTTTTACAAACATCTTATAAAATAAAAAAGAGACATTTTTTCAGAACCACGAAGCTGTGGAATTTTGGAAAAGTGTCTCTTTTTCTATAGAGGGAGGAGATTGTTATGGATAAACAACAAATTGTAAGTTTTATCAATGAAAATATGTTTGGCATCTGGTTTCTGATCGGTGCCGCACTGGTATTCTGGATGCAGGCAGGCTTTGCCATGGTAGAAACCGGTTTTACCAGAGCAAAGAATGCAGGCAACATTTTGATGAAGAACCTGATGGACTTCTGTATTGGTACCGTAATGTTTATCCTGATCGGTTTTTCATTATTGCTGGGAGAAGATGTTCTTGGTTTTATCGGAAAACCGGGATTTGATATCTTTACCAGTTATGCAAATTTTGATTTTTCGAATTTTGTGTTTAACTTAGTATTCTGTGCAACTACAGCAACGATTGTATCAGGTGCTATGGCAGAGCGTACAAAATTCTTATCCTACTGTATTTATTCAGCAGTAATTTCGGCATTGATTTATCCGATTGAAGCACACTGGATCTGGGGCGGCGGCTGGTTATCACAGCTTGGATTCCACGATTTTGCAGGTTCCTGTGCCATTCATATGGTTGGTGGTATTTCAGCACTCATCGGTGCAGCAATGCTTGGACCACGTATTGGAAAGTTCTCAAAAGATAAGTCTGGGAAGATTACAAAAGTCAACGCATTCCCGGGACACAATCTTCCACTTGGATGCCTTGGATGTTTTATTCTCTGGTTTGGCTGGTATGGATTTAATGGCGCTGCATGTACTTCCGGTTCACAGCTTGCCAGCGTATTTCTTACAACGACCGTAGCTCCGGCAGTTGCAACAGTTGTATGTATGATCTTTACATGGCTTAAATATGGTAAACCTGATGTATCAATGTGCCTGAATGCATCACTTGCAGGACTTGTAGCAATTACCGCTCCTTGTGATGTGACCGATTGTTTCGGTGCAATCTGTATTGGTTTTGTTTCCGGTTTACTGGTTTGCTTTGGTGTATGGCTTTTGGATTATAAGCTTCATGTGGACGATCCGGTTGGTGCGGTAGCTGTACATATGATGAATGGTATCTGGGGTACCATCGCCGTTGGTTTATTTGCTACGAAATCTGCTCCGGGAAATGACTCGGTTGTTGGTCTCTTCTATGGTGGCGGATGGAAGCAGCTTGGTATTCAGTTATTAGGTTTTGTTACGGTAGCTGCATGGACCGCAGTTACAATTACGATTGCATTTGTTGTAATTAAGAAGACCATTGGACTCCGTGTGAGCGAGGAAGAAGAAATTGTCGGTCTTGATTCCATGGAGCATGGACTTGCATCTGCTTACTCAGGATTCTCCATCATGGATGTTTCCAACACAATGACCATGGATGTCAATGAAAATACAGATCTGGGTACACCGGAATATGCACAGGCTTCTACGGCAAAGAGAGATGCAGCAGTCAAGGTGGTTTCCACCGTGCCAAAGGATGCAACCGGCATGTACAAAGTGGTTATTATTGCAAAGCTTTCCCGATATGATCATTTGAAGAAAGCAATGAACGATCTGGGTGTTACGGGAATGACCTGTACACAGGTTATGGGTTGTGGTATCCAGAAAGGCTCCGGCGAGCGTTACCGTGGTGCTGAAGTCGATGCAACCTTACTTCCGAAGATTAAGGTAGAGGTTGTTGTAAGCAAGATCCCAGTAGATAGCGTAGTGGCTGCAGCAAAGAAGGCACTTTATACCGGACATATCGGAGATGGAAAAATCTTCGTATACGATGTGGCAAAGGTTGTCAAGATTCGTACCGGTGAGGAAGATATGGAAGCCTTACAGGATGTTGAATAATTTTGCACTAATCTAATGGCTAGGTTAGTGAATCTAATCCCCTTAGTTTTAGTATACATCAACAGCGGACCCCTGGCGAAAGCCGGGGGTTTTTGCTGTCGATAAATAAAACTTTCTATTGCACATATTATTTGGTATAATATATGGATAAAAGAATTTATATTATTTCTGCGGGGAGAAAACTATGAACTATGGAAGAACTTCTTTGCGCCGGAGAGCAAAACAGCTGGACGCAAGAGGAACGAGAATACGTCATAAAATCGGAGTCATACTGGGGAAACTTCTACTGATTGGAATCATTGTGGGAGGCTGTGCGACAGTGAGTTTTGGAGTGGGTGCATTTAAAGGAATTCTTGCATCCGCACCGGATATATCCGAAGTGGATGTCATTCCAACGGGATATTCCACGAAAGTGCTTGCGGCAGACGGAAGTGAGACAGCAAAATTAGTGGCAGCCGGATCCAACCGGCAGTACGTGACAATTGACCAGATTCCGGAGAATCTGCAGCATGCGGTAGTGGCGATCGAGGATGAGCGTTTTTATGATCATAACGGTATTGACCTGAAAGGAATTGTCAGGGCACTGGTGGCAGATGTCCGGACCAGAGATTTCAGTCAGGGAGCAAGTACGCTTACGCAGCAGCTGATTAAAAATAATGTGCTGAGTGAGCAGTGGGCAAACGAAAATGACAGTAATATTTCCAAAATGGAAAAGATGGAACGTCAGGTACAGCGGAAAATACAGGAACAGTATCTGGCAATAGAGCTGGAAAAAAAGGTAAATGACAAGAACTGGATTCTGGAAAATTATCTGAATTCCATCAACCTTGGAAGCAATACCCTTGGGGTTCAGGCAGCAGCACAGCGTTATTTTGGGAAAGATGTGTCAAAGCTGACACTTTCGGAATGTGCGGTTATTGCCGGAATTACAAAGAATCCGGCAGGTTACAATCCCATTCTTCATCCAAAGGAAAATGCAAAGCGCAGAAAGAATGTGCTGGATGCCATGAAAAAACAGGGATATATTTCGCAGAAACAGTATGATAAAGCGATGGCAGATGATGTGTATGGCAGGATTTCCGAACACAATGATGTGAGGGAAGAAACCATGAACACATATTTTGTGGACGCGGTCATTGATGATGTTTTTGATGATCTGGTAAATATCAAGGGCTATTCGGAGTCAGAAGCATACAAGGCAATTTATCAGGGGGGATTGACGATCAAGTCCACACAGAATCTTCAAATCCAGAAAATCTGCGATGAGGAGGTGGCAGACAAAGCCAATTATGATGCGGGTACCAAATATTCATTCTATCTTTCTTTTCAGGTGAAGGAGAAGGATGGTACAATAAAAACATATACCAATCAGACAATGCTTTCCTATTATAAAAAGAAAAACAAAAGTCAGAATTATTCGATCAATTTTGCATCGGAGGAGGACTGCCGGGCTGCAATTGCACAGTACGAAAAAGATGTCCTCGGGAAAGGGGACAAGCTGGTAGAAAATTCAGAGTATATTTTCATTACCATGCAGCCACAGGTGGCGATGACGATTATGGATCAGTCGACCGGAGAGGTACAGGCTATTGTCGGCGGACGTGGAAATAAGGCGGGAAACCGTACCTGGAACCGTGCAACAAAGACCTGCCGGCAGCCGGGATCTACTTTTAAAATCATTGCATGCTATGCGCCGGCACTTGATGCCGGGGGAAAAACGCTGGCATCCGTGCAGGATGATGCACCATTTACAGTCGGAAATAAAACATATAATAATTACTCACATACATTCGGAGGTTTTACAAGCATCCGGAAAGCAATTACAAAATCCATCAATATTGTGACTGTAAAAACACTTCAGGATATTGGCGTGGATCTGGGGTATGAATATGCAGAAAATTTCGGATTTTCTACGTTGACCGATACGGACAGAAACCTTGGAATTTCTCTCGGAGGCCTGACACAGGGGGTGACAAACCTGGAACTTACTGCAGCTTATGCTGCAATTGCAAATCAGGGAGAATATAACGAACCAAATTTTTATACCCAGGTGCTGGATCATGACGGCAATGTTCTTCTTGACAAAACACAGACAAAGGAACAGCGTCAGGTAATAAAAGAGGATACCGCATGGCTTCTGACAGATGCCATGAAAGATGTTATGACGAGTGGAACGGGTATGAGGGCTTATTTTGGAACCGGAATGGCTCAGGCAGGAAAATCCGGTACGACAACGCTGAACAGGGATGCACTGTTTGCCGGATTTACGCCTTATTACACCTGCGTGGTATGGGGCGGATATGATGACAATTCCATTCAGTCAGCTACGGGATATCCAAAGAATTTGTGGAAAGCCGTGATGAAGCGGATTCATGCAGATCTTAAGGCAAAAGATTTTGAAAAGCCTTCCGGAATTACACAGGCTGTTGTCTGTGCAAAATCCGGACTTCTGCCGGAAGCGGATGTCTGTGATAAAGACCCACGTGGAACGCAAAGTTATACGGAATATTTTGCAGAAGGAACGGTTCCGACCGAGAACTGTGATCATCATATTTCTCTGCAGATCTGTGAGGCATCGGGAAAAGTTGCCGGAGAATACTGTCCGGCAGATCAGGTTGTGACAAAAACTTATATTGTGGGTGCCGAAAAGGGCTCGGCTGATTACCAGTACTGTGCGACAGAGAAATTTTTAAATGGAACATGCAATATACACGATGCCGAAACGCAGGATGAGGAGAAGCCGGAAGAAGAACCGGCAGATCCACCGGATGATGCAAAGCCGGAAGAAACACATGAACCGGAACAGATACCGGAGAAGAATGAGGAATGATACAAAGGAGAATAGGATATATGCGAGTGGTCTATACCGGAGGAGAGGGTGAAATCACAGAGAAGAAATCTCATTTTATAGCAACGGTAAAACCTGTCCAGTCAGAAGAAGAAGCGGTTGCTTTCATTAATGAGACAAAGAAAAATGGGGGGCGTGTGATCTGCGTGGGTACCACCAGTTGCCGTACCGTTGAGAGCGCAGCGGACGAGCAGGGCATGGTACAGCCCGGCTGTGACAATACCGAGATATTCATTTATCCCGGATATCGTTTCAAGGTGCTGGATGCACTGATCACGAATTTCCATCTGCCGGAGTCCACACTGGTAATGTTGGTATCGGCACTTGCGGGAAGAGAACATATCCTGCACGCCTACGAAGAAGAAATCCGTGAAAAATACAGATTTTTCAGCTTTGGAGACGCTATGTTCATCGCTGACTTAAAAGGAGAAAAATAGTGGAAGAAAGAAGACGAAGCAAGCGTACAGAAATGAGTTCCACCCTGATGGTAAAGCGCCTGGACCAGGGAGACATGCGGGAAGTCAGCATAGACATCGTAGATGTATCTCCCAACGGAGTGGGCTTTTTGTGCAAGGAAGTGTTAAGTATCGGTGCAGTGTATGAATCGAAACTGAGGATTTGGACGCATGAAGTGCTGCATGCGTTCTTACAGATCGTCAGGATCGAAATGAAGGGAGATTCTTATACGTACGGGGCTGTCTTCATCGGAATGTCGGAGAGTGATGCGGCAAGAATCCGCGTATACCAGACGATTAATGACGATGAAAAACAATAAGAAAAAAATAGCAGTCAGTGTTGTGGCTGCTATTTTACTTGTACTGTTATATCTGTTGATTTTCGCTTTTTCTGGTCAGGACGGTGAGGAATCAGGCTCACTGAGTTCTATGATCTCGGAAAAATGTGCGGAGCTTCTGAATGCTATTTCCGGGAAACACTGGACACAGAATGTGATCGACAGTATGGCAGCTTATTTTGAACATCCAATCCGTAAACTGGCTCATTTCTCCGAGTATGCATGCATGGGAGTGCTGCTGTACGGTGTGTGGAGACCCTGGAAGGAGAGGAACCGGAAACTGTATCTGCTGATCGTACTCTGGGTGTTTGTCTCCGCCGGAGCGGACGAGTTCCATCAGTTATTTGTCCCAGGACGCTATGGGTGTTTTGCGGATGTGGTGCTGGATACCTGTGGCGGTGCGTTTGGACTGCTCGTATGTGGCTGTGTGGAGAAAATAGTGCGGCGAAGGAAACAGAAGCGGAAAGATAAGGAAAAAGAGATCACTTTGTAGGTGATCTCTTTTTGTGTAGTGCGATGAGCCAGGTACAGGGGTTCTACTTCCTGTTGTGCAGACTGTAGCCCTTTTCGCAAAGGATCTTTGTGGATCTCTCGATGGCTTCTTCCTGATAGAATTCAATGCGCAGAACGCCGCCTTCGTACTCTCGGTTATGGACGATGCCGATGTTTTTGATACTGATATTTTTCAGGGCAAGAATCGTAGCCACGGCGGCAATCTCACCGGGTTCGTCGGCAATGTCAATGGTGATTGCATAAGAAGATTTTAACGGGCCGCTGGCAGTGTTAATGAAGGAATCCCGGTAGATTCTGGCACTGTCGAACAGTTCATACAGGTCATCACCGCTTTTGGCATTTAATTCCTGCTGGATCCCCTGCAGGGAAGCAATGTAGGAGGACAACAGTGTCGAGATATTTTCTGTATTGGTCAGGCAGATCTGCTGCCATACCGCAGCGGAAGAAGAGGCAATTCTGGTAATGTCCTTGAAACCTCCGGCAGCGATCATCTTCATCAGTCCGTCCGCAGAATCCTTGTCCCGCACCAGATTTACCAGAGATGCGGCAATGATATGGGGGAGATGACTGACAGCTGCAGTAACGTAATCATGCTGTGCCGGCTCCAGAATCAGAGGGATGGCACCCAGCTGCTGTACAAGATTTTTATAAT
>OGMZ01000627.1_pt1 | contig 14432 bp, 12 predicted proteins | sample 1573361 | NCBI WGS metagenome assembly OGMZ01 (sample SAMEA2581995, study PRJEB24529) | metagenome | biome: Human gut stool | place: China | collected 2011
TAATATTGAAATTTCTTTTTCCAATCTATAAATTCTTCCTATTCCACAATTTAAACCATTAATATTTTCATCTATTATTTTAGATTCTTTTATCCCTAATTGTTTTAATATATAATCATTCAATCCATTAAAAGCTGAGTCTAAATTTGTATGAAGAGTATATAAATTTATTCTATTCTCTATTAATTTTATTATTTTTCTTCCTAATATTGTAGAATTATCTATACTCTTTACTCCTTTAAAAATCATAGGATGATGAGTTACTATCATATCAACACTATTTTTTATAGCATTATCTATAGCTACTTCAGTAGCATCCAAAGAGATTTGTATTTTTTTTATTTCTCTCTTATTATCTCCAACTAGTAATCCTACATTGTCCCACTCTTCTGCTAAATTTTTAGGAAATTCTTTTTCTAATTCTTTTATTATCTCTTTTGTTATCATAAAAACATCTTTCCTTCCATTGTTGATAAAATTAAAAGAGCTTGTTCAAATATAATCTCTCCTTTTCCCTTTTCTATTCCTAATTTTTCTTCAATTTCAAAAATAGAAAATCTTCTCTCTACTCCAAAACCAAAGTAATAATTTAATACCTCTATTTGTCTTGAACTTAATCTATTTTTTAAACTTGAAAACTCTGTTAATTTTTCCATTAATTTTTCTCTCTTATCTATTGCATCTATACTTGGAAGTAAATCTTCTTCTGTTAAGTAAACTTCAGTTTTATCTTCTACCTCTTCATGTTCATGCCCTACTTTTCCAAAATTTTCTCTCTTATCTTTGAAAAAACTTTTAAATTCATTTTTTATATCTGTTATTTTATTATTAATAAATAAAACTATCTCTCTTATTATCCAATATTTTTTATAATTTTCAAAATCTCCATGTTTCTCGCCATTATAATTTTCTATCCCTTTTATAAGCCCCATTGTTCCTTCTTGTACTACATCAAGATAGGCTACTCCTTCTCTTAAATAATTAAAAGCAATAGAAGCAACTAATGGTAAATTTTGAACAATAAAATCTTCTCCTTCTGGATTTTCATTTGGAGTTATACTAGCTATCTCTTCTAAATAATCAATTACACTCTCTTCGCCTAAAATATCTAAATCTTCATCTTCTAATTCTTTTAATGCCAATTTTGAATAATCTAAAACTAACTCTTTTTTCTCTTCTAAAAACTTAAAAAAATCTTCATCATTAAAATATTGCTTTACTACTTTTTTTTCAAAATCCATTACATTTATCTTATCCATTTTACACTCCTTTTTAAAACCTAAAAAGAGGCTGACATCAATATTTTTCAGCCTCTCCCCTTTGCTATAGTTATACTTTAAAATCTTCTAATTTTTTTCTTCTACTTGGATGTCTTAATTTTCTAAGAGCTTTTACTTCTATCTGTCTTATTCTCTCTCTTGTTACTTTGAAAATTTTTCCTACTTCTTCTAGTGTTTTAGGTGAACCATCATCTAAACCATATCTATATCTTAAAACTTTTTCCTCTCTACTACTTAAACTATTTAGTACACCATCTAATTGTTCTCTTAATAGTGATCTATTAGTTAATTCATATGGGTTTAACATTTTATTGTCCTCTACGAAATCTCCTAATTCACTATCTTCCTCACTACCTACCGGAGTCTCTAATGAGATCGGATCTTGGTTCATTTCTTGAATAGCTTTTACCTTTTCAACCTCCATTCCAAGTCTTTCAGCTAGTACTTCTGGTGTAGCATCTTTTCCTGTTTCTTGAAGGTATATTCTAGCTTCTTTCTTAATTTTATTGATTGTTTCTATCATATGAACAGGAATTCTTATAGTTCTTCCTTGGTCTGCAATAGCTCTTGTTATAGCTTGTCTTATCCACCAAGTTGCATATGTTGAAAATTTATATCCCTTTGTATATTCAAACTTCTCAACTGCTTTCATAAGTCCTATATTCCCCTCTTGTATTAAGTCAAGTAGTTTTAGCCCTCTGTTTGTATGTTTTTTAGCAATACTTACAACTAGTCTTAAGTTAGCTTCTATTAGTTGTTGACTTGCCCATTCATCTCCTTCTAAGGCTCTTTTAGCATATTCTAACTCTTCATCATGACTTAATAAAGGAATTTGTCCTATTTCACGTAAATACATTTTTATAGGCTCATCCACTTTCATATCTCCAGAAAGAGTAAATAAATCATCACTTATATATTCATCATCACCAATATCTTCTAAATCATCAGGATTAAAATGATCAAAGTCATCATCAAAATCATCCAATTTTCCATCTAAAACATCATCAAAATCATCATCATCTAAAAAATCATCTTTTTCAAAAAGGTCTATATCTTCATCTTTGAAGTCATCAAAACTATCTTCATCAAAATTTTCTTCTTCCAATTCCTCTTTTTCTTTTTTCTTAGCTGCTTTTTTAGGAGTTGATTCTTTTGTTTTTTTAGCTTTTGCTTCTTTAGTTTTTATTTCTTTAGCTATTTTTTTGTTTTTATCAATATCTGCTTGTCTTATTATCTCAATTCCTTGGTCCATCATTCCAGTTATTAATTGTTCTATTTTATCAACTGGAAAATCATCTTTAAGTCCATCATTAATCTCTTCATAAGTGATGCACTTGTTTTCCATAGCTTTTCTAACTAAGGCTAGAACCTTTTCATTTTTTATAAACTCTCTCATTATTTGAGCCTCCTCTAAATAACTTATAGATTAATTAATTATCTCTTTAAAATTATCATAAATCTCTTTTATCTCATCAAAACTATTTACTCTACTTAATTTTATCTCTAATTGTTTGATTTTGTTAGTAAGTAATAGCCCTTCTATTAAATCCATACCTTTTACTTTTCTATAACTACTATCTATCTCTTGCTTAAACCAAGATAGAAATGTTTCTGTCAGTAATTCCTCTATTTTTTTATCATTAGAAATATTTTCTATTAATGTACAAATCAATAATTGCCATTGCTCTAACTCTTCTGAAGTTAGCTCAAGATTTTGAGAGAGATTCAAAGTACTATCTTCTCTATCTATCTCTTTATGTTGTATTAAGTATTGAAAAACCTTTTTAGTTAAAGAACCTTTTATATTTTTATCACTAAAGTATTTAAAGTACTCTCTCTTAGCTAATATTAAGAAGAGAGTATCTTTTTCTACTCTATTAATAATTTCCGATTTTTCCCCTATATTTATATTTACTAAATCTTCTTCAAATTTCCTTGATTTTTTTCTATTTTTATCTATTAAAATTTCTTTTAATATATTTTTATCTACATCTATCTCTTTAGAAAGCCTATCTAAATAAAGTGTTTTCTCTAATTCTGTCTCTACACATTGAAAAAATTCTTTAAACCTATTTATAAAATTTTGTTTAGACATCATATTATTTAAGTCATAATCCTTTAAATAATATTTAAACAAAAAATCAAATATCTCAACTGAATTTTTTACACACTTTAAAAAACTCTCTTTTCCAAACTGCTTTAAATATTCATCTGGGTCTTTAGCCCCTTCTAGCTGTAAAATTCTAATATTAAATCCTAAACTTTTAAGGATAAGTCCAGCCCTTTCTGTTGCGGATTGTCCTGGTCCATCTGAGTCAAAAGATAAAATTATATTGGAAGTATATTTTTTTAATAATACTCCTTGCTCTTCTGTTAAAGCAGTTCCTAATGGAGCTAATGCTACATCAAAACCATATAGATATGCTGATAGTACATCCATATACCCTTCCATTAACATAGCATAATTCTTTTTTCTAATTACTCCACTTCTTTCTAAACCATATAAATTTTTTCCCTTTTTGAAAATAGGTGTATCTGGAGAGTTAATATATTTAGGAGTTTCCTTATCTTTTTCTAATGTTCTTCCTCCAAAAGCGATTACATCTCCCTTTATTGAAAAAATTGGAAATATTATTCTATTTCTAAAAGTATCATAATTATTGCCAGTATTTCTCGCTCTTTTTTAACCTAATTTTAATAAATCTTTGCTTTCATATCCCTTTGATACCAAGTAATCATTTAATTCACTCCATTTATTTGGAGCAAATCCTAATCCATTTTCTTTTATTACTTTAGGATTCAATTTTCTATTCGATAAATACTCTAAAGCTTCTCTTCCTTGATTTGAAAATATACTATTTTTATAAAAAAGATGTGCTTCTTTCATTATCTCATAGTATTTTTCATAACTCTCCTGTTGCTTTAAATTATTATTTTCTAAACTTTTTATGGGGATTGCATATTTTTTAGATAACTCTTCTACTGCTTCTATAAAACTTATCTTTTTATATTGAGAATAGAAAGAAATAGGATTTCCTCCAGCTCCACATACAAAACATTTACATATATTTTTACTTGGGCTTACCATAAAGGAGGGAGTAGTATCAGGATGAAATGGACATAAACCTTTATAATTAGCTCCAGATTTTTTTAACTCAACAAATTCTCCAACAACTTCTTCTATCTTTAGAGAATCTATAAGGAGGTCTATATCTTCTGACTTATATTTCATTTTCTCCCTCCTTTTCATTTTTTATACAGTTTTGTAATCTATTCAGCTCTATAGTATAATACATTTTCCAAAATAAAGCAAATAAAAAATTAATAAAAAAGAGAGTAACCTTTTTAGGTCAATCTCTTTTCTATTTTTAGATATATTTTTTCATATCCTCTTGTGCTTTACTATTTATATAATCTTCTCTTACACTATCTTTTACTTCTTCAAATTTAGCTTTTTTATATTTTATATCCTCAGTTTTATTGAAAATATATACTTTTTCATCTAAAGTTATACTCTCTACTTTATCTTTAGGAGCATCTAAAATATATTTTGCTAAGTTCTCATTATATCCTAATCCTGATATATACCCAGCATTATTTATTTTAAATTTATTAGTTTGAACAACATCTGCTCTACCTTTTCCGATATTTTCAAAAGTTATCTCTTTTGAAGTAAGTTTATTTTTTAACTCTTCTATCTCTTTTTCTTTTGAATTAATAGTTGCTTCTGAAACTTTAGGAATTATTAAGATATGACTAGCTTTTGCTTTTGACTCTTTATCATTTCTATCTTCTATTAAAATCAAGTGATATCCAAATACTGTTTCTACTGGTGTAGGATATACTTTTCCTACTTCTCCTTCAAATACAGCCTTTTGGAATGGTTCTACCATATCCCCTTTAGAAAACCAACCTAGTTCTCCTCCATTTCCAGCACTTGGTCCTTGTGATAACTCTTTTGCTTTATCTTTAAAGTTTTCACTAGTTAATGTTTTTAAAATCTCTTCAGCTTCAGCTTTTGCCTTTGCTTTATCTTCAGAAGATGGTTCTATCTTCACTATAGCTATATCTGCTTGTGCACTTGGGAATGTATCATATTTTAGACTATTTTTTTCAAAATAAGCTTTTAAATCCGCATCAGTTGGTTTTATTCCTGATTTTATATTTTCAAATAATCCCTTTTGATATTGAGCAAATTGATAATCTACTGGTAAAGTTTCATCAGCAGTTACCCCTCTTTTCTTAGCTTCATTAGCTATTTTTATTTGAGAGTCATAGTATTTTTTTGCTTCTTCTTTAGCTTGATCTTTATCTAAGTTTCCCATAAATAACATATTTAATGTTCTCTTAGCTAAGTCTACATTTGTAATTACAAAACCATCTTTTTCTATCTCAGTTTTTTCAACTAAATCTTGATACTCTTGTGATATATCTTCTATTTTAGCAGTTTCTTTTATTTTTTCTAAAAGTTTTAAGTACTCTTCCATACCTTTTTGCTCTTTTAGAGATTTTATAATATCCTCTTTAGCTTCATCTAAGCTTTTTTCACTATATATAGTATTTTTATTTTCATTGTAATTGTTTGTTATCTCTTCTTCAGTTGGTACTATACCCTCTTGTATTTTTTGGAATGTTTTTTCTATTAACATATTATTTTTTATCTCGTTTTTAAAAGTTTTTTTAGTATAACCTTGTACAGCTAACATTCTTTTAAATTGTTCTTTATTTCCAACTGAATTTTCTATTGCTTCATATTGAGCATTTACTTCACTATTTGGAACTTTTAAATTTAATTCCTCTGCTATCTTTAATGTTAAGTTTCTATTGATGACATCATCAAAAGCAATGACTTCTATTAAATCCTTATCTAGCTTATCTCCTAGATATCTTGAATATCCTTGAGTTAAGTTTGCCTTTGTTTTTTCTACATCAATTTTTGAAATTTTATCTCCATCTAATTTAAAAGCATAAACATTGGCTCTACTATATGAGCTCTTCATATTCATATATGCTAACATAGCTGATGATGCTATAAATAGTATTGTTATAAACCAAATAAATGGTTTGATATGTTTACGAAATTTTCTTATTGCCATTTTTTCCTCAGCCGAAGCTGTCCCCTTTCTTAGTTGTTTAACCTTTTAGCTTCTTTCTATTTGAAATCTAAACCATATTTTCTTATTTTCTCATAAAGAGTTGTTCTTCCAATTCCTAATAACTTAGATGTTTCTTGTTTGTTCCATCTAGTTTTTTGAAGAGCTATTGCAATTACAACTTTCTCAACATCAGCTAAGCTATAAATCTCTTGCTCTAATATATCTTTTAATGGTCCTACTCCAACTACTGTTTTATTTTCTACAGTATCAGATTTCATTTTGATTTCTAATGGTAAATCTTCTACATCTATTACTTTATCAGTTGAAAGGATAACCATTCTCTCTATCATATTTTTTAACTCTCTGATATTTCCTGGATATGAATATTCCATTAAGTATTTCATAGCTTCTCCTGAAATTACTGGAGTATCTCTATGTAATTCTCTTACTATTTTGTTTAAGAAATAGTTTGCTAGTAATGGAATATCCTCTTTTCTCTCCCTTAAAGGTGGAACTTCAATTGGGAAAGCTGTTAATCTATGATATAAGTCTTTTCTAAATCTTCCCTTTTCTGTCTCATCTTTTAAATCTTTGTTACTAGAAGCTATAAATCTTACATCTACTCTTCTAGTTTTATTTCCACCAACTCTTTTTAACTCTCCATACTCTATTACTTTTAATAATTTAGCTTGGCATTTTATATCCATAGCAGAGATATCATCTAAGAATATAGTTCCTCCATCTGCTTCTTCTAAAAGTCCTTTTTTACTAGAGTTAGCTCCTGTAAAAGCTCCTCTCTCATATCCAAATAACTCTCTCTCCATCATTTCTTCTGGAATTGAAGCACAGCTTACAACTATATAGTTATTCTTTCTTCTATCGCTTTTCTTATATATTTCTCTTGCTATTATCTCTTTTCCTAATCCATTTTCTCCAGTAATTAGTACAGCTAGATCACTTTCAGCAACTTTTTCTACTAAGTTTTTAACATCTTTTATTCTTGATGACTGTCCTACTATTTCACTCTCTTCTTCAAGACTAGCTAGCTTCTCTTCTAATTTTCTCTTCTCTTTTAACATTTCTAGATTTTTTAATGCTGGTAGAATTATTCTGTTCATCTCTTTTAATTCTACTGGTTTCATTAAATAGTTATATATATCTGCATTTTTTAATTCTTGTATAGCTGTTTCTGTTTCATCTTCTAGTAATCCTACTATTACAAAATCTTTTCCTAATCCACTTAATTTTCTTTTTGCTTCAGCAAAGTTAAACCAAGTTAAATACTCATCTAAAAGAATAATATCAAAGTCACTCTCTCTTAACATATCAAGAGCATCTAATAAATTATTAAAAGTTATTATTTCATATTGCTCTGATAATTCTTTTCTTATTTGTTTCAAAGTTTCTTTTCTCTCCGAAATTGCTAAAATAGCATTTTTCATATATTACCTCCAATTTTATTTTTATAAATAATCGTATTTTTTGCTTTTATCTTATACATGTATTATAATAGATATTTTGTATTTTTTCAAGACTATTTTTTTTATTTTGCACATTTGCCCATTTTTAGAGCATTTTTACAATACTAATTATTTTGTAAGATTAAAAATATCATTTGTAGTAATAAAAATAATAAAACCAAATAGAATTAGCATACCTACCATGTGTACTCTTTCCTCTATTTTTTTATTTACTCTTATTCCTATCATTTCTAATAGTACAAAAATTATTCTTCCCCCATCTAAAGCAGGCAAAGGAAGTAAATTTAAAACTCCAACATTCACTGAAAGTAATGCCATCAACCAAAATACAATACTTGCTCCTTCTTTAGAAGCTTCTCCTATTACTTTGATTATCCCAATAGGTCCGCTTATCTCTTCACTTTTTACTTTTCCTGTTACTATCATTTTTAACCCTGATAATGTATCAGTTACTATTTTTACGCCACTTTTTAAACTTAATTTAGAAGCCTCTAACATAGTAAATTTTTCAATACTATACTCTGGTAATACTCCTAACATCTCTCTTTTACTATTAGGGTCATATGTCAATGGAACTACTAACTCTTTTATCTCTCCAGCTCTTTCAACTTTCATTGAAACTTTTTCTTTTTTTCCAAGCTTTTTTAAATTATTTCCTATATCACTCCAATTATTAATCTTGTAACCTTCTATTTCAAGTATTCTATCTTTAGGTTGAATATATTCAACTGCTTTTGCCTCTTTAAAAACATTACCTATAATAGCTTTTTCACTTGGAACATATTTCCCATTTGAATATATTGAAATAAACATTATTAAAAGCTAATAAAAAATTCATAAATACTCCAGCTATTAACACTATAAATCTTGCATAAGCTGGTTTTGAATTAAAGCCATCTTCTACTTTACTATCTACTTCCATTCCCTCTATATTTACAAAACCACCTATAGGAATAGCTCTAAATGAGTATGTTGTTTTCATTGTATCATAGGAGTATACCTGTGGTCCCATCCCTATAGAAAATTCACTTACAGGCATCTTAAAAAACTTAGCTGTCAAAAAATGTCCTAGTTCATGAATAAATATTATAACTCCTAATACTAAAATTGCTATTAGTATATTCATTCTACCTCCATTTATAAAATCTCTTTAACTAATGTATAAATCTCTTCTCCTATTTCCTCTATCGTTTTTAATCTCTTATTCTCTACACATTTTATCTCTTGCCAATTATATTTTTTAGCTATGTCACAAGCATTATCATAAGATTTCTTTAAATAAGAGGTATCTTTTTCATGTATATCTTTTTTCTCCTCTCCAGTTATCTTATTTTTCCTTGCTTCCATCAATTTTACAGCCATCTCTGTTGGCATATTTAAAAATATTACTAAATCTGGTTTAGGAATACCCATCTTATTATACTCTAAGTCCTCTAACCAACCTAGATACTTAGATTTTTCATCTATATTTTCTATTTTTGATGCCTGATGTACCATATTGGAAGTAGTATATCTGTCTGTTACAATTATACCTCCAGCATTATAAAAACTTTCCCAATCCATCTTATATGAAGCATATCTATCTATTGCAAACATTGTAGATACTGGATATGGATTTATATTTAGAGCATTATCCCCAAAAGCTCCAGCTAAATACATTTTTACTGGCTCACAAGCTGGACTTTCATAATTAGGAAAAGATATTTTTCTTACTTTCTCTACCTCATTTGCTAATCTTTCATAAAGTTTTTTAGTTTGTGTTTCCTTACCACTTGAGCCTGTTCCCTCTATTACTATTAATTTTCCCATATTACACCTCATAGTTTAAATATACCCATTCTCTTGTTTCTGAGTCTACTTTTTTTATTATCTCTACTCCATCAATTTCTAATGGAATATGTCTCTCCATAGCCTTTTCAATTATCTCATAAATAGTTAAAAATTTTATTTTTCCTTTCAAAAATAGCTCCACTGCTACTTCATTAGCTGCATTTAAAACTGCTGGCATTGTTTTTCCAATTTTCCCAGCCTTAAAAGCTAACTCTATTCCTTTAAATGTTTGATGATCTGGCTTTTCAAATGTTAAAGTTGAAACTTTTGTAAAATCTAACGGCTCTAGAGCAGAACTTGCCTCTCTCTCTGGATATGTAAATGCATACTGTATAGGTAACTTCATATCTGGAGCTCCTAATTGTGCTATTACAGCTCTATCTTTAAATTCTACCATAGAGTGAATTATACTTTGTGGATGAACTAATACCTCTATATCTTCATAGCTTACTCCAAAAAGCTCATGAGCCTCTATAACTTCTAATCCTTTATTTACAAGTGTTGAAGAGTCTATTGTTATCTTTTTACCCATAGCCCAATTTGGATGTTTTAGAGCTTGTTCAACAGTTACATCCTTTAACTCCTCTCTTTTTTTACCTCTAAAAGTTCCTCCACTTGCTGTGATTATAATTTTTCTTACTTCTTCTCTTCTTCCACCTAAAAGAGATTGAAATATTGCTGAATGCTCACTATCTACTGGTACTATCTCTGCCTTTGGATTTTCCTTTAATAACTTATTAATATATGGTCCTGCTGCCACCATTGTTTCCTTATTAGCTAAAGCTATTCTCTTTCCTTTTTTTATTCCTTCTACTGTAGCCTCTATCCCAATAGCTCCACTAACTGCTGTTAAAAGTATATCATAGTCATCTTTTAATGCTAACTCTTTTAACCCTTCATCTTTACAATATAATTCTATATTAGGAAACTCTCTTTTTATTATCTCATATCCCTCTTCTGTTCCTACTGAAACATATTTAGGTTGAAATTCTCTTATTTGTTCAAGTAAAAGTTTATGATTTCTATGTCCACTTAAACCTACTACTTGAAATTTTTCATTTGACTTTCTTACTACTTCTAAAGCATTTGTTCCTATACTTCCAGTAGAACCTAATATAATTATTTTTTTCATAATATCCTCCTAGAAAAAATAGGGCGAGTTACCTCACCCCTAACCTATAAAATTATAAATTTCAAAAGATAATACATTACTGGAGCTACAAAAAGCATACTATCAAATCTATCTAATATCCCTCCATGCCCCTTCAATAATGTCCCTGAATCTTTAACTTTAAACTCTCTCTTAAACATAGATTCTCCTAAGTCTCCTATCTGTGCTACAGCACTGATAAAGACTCCCAAGATTGCTACATTTAGAATATCCATACCACCTTGGACTAACACAAAATATTTATCTAATAAAAATAGAGATAAAATTGTAAATAGTGTTCCTCCTATTGAACCCTCTATAGATTTCTTAGGACTGATACTATTAAATCCTCTATTAAAAAATTTTCTTCCTATTCCCATACCTACAAAATATGCAAAACTATCACATACCCAAACCATTATCTGAGCAGTTAAAAGCCACTTACCTCCATTAGGTAATAAACTTATCAATAAGATATGTGAAAATAAGACACTTGGATATAAAGCTCCTAATACAGTTTCTCCTAAATCTACACTTGAATCTTCTACCCTATTTTGAATAACTCTAAAGCTTATAGCTATAATGGTGCATAGAGCTATGATTCCCTCTATTCCGAAAGATATCATATTTAATTCTTTAAAAAATATTACATTAGGAATTATTAGTGCCAATATTATTCCCAATAATTTGTGTGGTTTTTTCCCACCTATCTCTGCCATCTGATAAAACTCATAAGCTCCAATTCCTACAATTATATTTGTAAATACTAATAGCGGTAATCCACCATAGTATAAAACTCCTATCAAAATAGGAATTCCAATTAGAGCCACAATTATTCTACTCAACATTATTTTACTCCTCCAAAGCGTCTATCTCTTTTATTAAAAACTTCAATAGCTTTATCTAATTCCTCCTCATTAAAATCAGGCCACAATGTATCTGTAATATAAATCTCTGAATAAGCTATTTGCCATAATAAAAAATTAGAAATTCTTAACTCTCCACTAGTTCTTATTAAAAGCTCAGGATCTGGAATATCATTATATAAGTACTTTGAAAATTCATCCTCGTTAATACTCTCTTTCCCAGATTTTAAAATTTTATTTATAGCATCTACTATTTCAGCTCTTCCTCCATAATTAAAAGCAATATTAAATGTTAAACCAGTATTATTCTTACTTTTTTCCTGTAAATTACCTATTGCTTCTAAAAGAGAGCTACTAACATTATCCTTTCTCCCAGAAACCATGAATCTAATATTATTTTCCATTATATTTTTTTCTTCATTTTTTATATAACTTTTGAAAAGAAACATCAAAGCACTTACTTCTTCTTGACTTCTCTTCCAGTTTTCAGTTGAGAAAGCATATACAGTAAGATATTTCACTCCTATTTTAGCAGCATGAGTTATAATTTTTCTAAGTGCTGCTGCTCCCTCTTTATGTCCAAAAGTTCTTGGAAGTCCTCTTCTTTTTCCCCACCTCCCATTCCCATCGATTATTATAGCTATATGATTGGGTATTTGTTTTTCCATATTTTCACCTCTCTATACTTTGTAAATTGTACCATATTTACACAAATTTTTCTACCTATTTGTTTTTCTGGACAAGAAAAAAGAGTTATCTAAGACTCTTTTTTCTTTCAATAACTCCTTACAAATTATATTTTTCTATCTTTCTATATAATGTAGCTATTCCTATTCCAAGCTCTTTAGCACACATATCTTTTCCCTCTTTAGAAGTTCCATATTTTTCCAAAGTTTGTTTTATCATCTCTTTCTCTAAATCTTCTAATGTTGAAATATTTTTTCCTTTTAATATATTATTTTTATCCTTAGTTTTTTTACTAAATTTTCTCTCTATTTTTTTTACTATATCTTCGCCGATATTTCCCATATCATCTTGCATATTAACTAGATACTCTACTATATTTTCTAACTCTCTTACATTTCCAGGCCAACTATAATTTTTAAATAAACTTAGCAAATCCGGTTTTAATTTTAATGGATTTTTATTAAATTTTATACTATATTTATTTATCAAATTATTTAATAACAAAGGAATATCTTCCTTTCTTTCTCTTAATGGTGGAAGTTCTAATTGTAAAACATTCAATCTATAATATAAATCTCTCCTAAATTTTTTCTCTTCTATTAAAATTTCTAAATCAGCATTTGTTGCTGCAATCACTCTAATATTTAAATCAATTGTCTTATTAGAACCTAGTCTCTCTATCTTTCTCTCTTGTAATACTCTCAAAAGCTTTACTTGTAAAGAAAGAGGCATCTCCCCTATCTCATCTAAAAATATAATCCCATTATTTGCTAATTCAAACTTTCCAGCTCTTCCCTCATTAGTTGCACCACTGAATGCTCCTCTTACATAACCAAATAATTCACTTTCTAATAAATTTTCTGGTATAGCACCACAGTTAATAGCAACAAAAGGATAATTTGCTCTATCTCCACAACTATGGATAGCTCTTGCTACTAATTCTTTTCCTGTTCCACTTTCTCCTATTATAAGTACTGTTGAAGGACTATCAGCTATTTTTTTTATAGTTTCCTTTATCTCTTTAATCTCTTCATTATTTCCTATTATGTTAGTTATTATTATTGCATCTTCTAATTTTTCAATATTTTCTTTTAATCTACTTGTTTCTCTATCATCATACTCAAAAATAAATATCTTATATTCCTTATTTGATAGAGATTCAAAAGAGGTGATTGTCCCTTGAAAAGTATATTTATTTTCTTCTATTTCCAAAGAATATAGAATTTGATCATTAACCATATTTTTTTTAGGAATAATATTAATTTTAGGATAACCTATTAATCCTTCATTATTTAATCTCAGTCTTTCTTTAGCTCCATCATTTATATCAACTATATTTCCTTTATCATCTAATATTATTACACCTTTATCATATGTATTTACTATTTTTTTTAAAATATCTACCCTCTCTTTTTTCTCTAACTCCCCTTCCAATTCAAATAACTTCCCAGAAATAAAATCACTTATTTGTTCTGTAAATTTCAAATAAAATTGAATATTTTCTAAAATTCTATCTCTATCTTTAACATTAAAACAAACTAAACCAATAACTCCAACAACTTTTCCTTTATAAAAAATAGGAGAAGATATCTCTAATTCCTCTGTACAACTTTCTCTGTGAGTACATTTCATACAGAGTTCATTTTCTTTAGGATTAGTAATAATATGACTCTCCTCAGTTAGAAAAACATGAGGATATACTGACCCTTCACATTTTTTCCCAACTTTTTTTTCAAAATATCCTGTTCCTGCTATTCTTATTAAATTTTCATCCATTATTTCAACTTCACACTGTAAAATATTTGCTATTACTTCTGCATATTGTTTTACATATCTTTGAATTTTTTTTAAGGGTATCAATTTTTTACTCTCCTTTTTAACTTTATAGATAATATAATATATTCAAATTTTTTTCATATGTCAAATAAAATTATAAAAGACCATATGTATTTCTACATACAGTCTTTCATAATCTTATTTTAAGTTTCTATTTTTTAATTCTTAAAACTTTTCCAGAAAGTTTTTTAGTTGCTTCATAGTTA
>OGMZ01000632.1_pt1 | contig 14351 bp, 12 predicted proteins | sample 1573361 | NCBI WGS metagenome assembly OGMZ01 (sample SAMEA2581995, study PRJEB24529) | metagenome | biome: Human gut stool | place: China | collected 2011
ATGCAAGCTCCGATTATATCGTCCATGCGGCCGCGGAAACTGCAGCACCTGCGGAGATAGCAGCATCCGAGGAAAGTGAGGATCCGGAAACCGATCCGGAGCTCATCCCTGTTTCTGATGAACAAGCTGAAACAGCGGAGCAGTACACCGTCCATGCGGCCGCTTCCCATGCGCTGATCTGCCCGGGACATGTCGATCTTAAGATCACGGCGATCATCCGGACCCTCAGCGAGAGCGCAAACCTTTACAGCATCGATGATGCGGGAAATGCGGTGGGAGAGACTGCATCAGTAACCGCAGACGGAACCGGATGGGAAGGCTGGAACCGCAGAATGACTTCTTTCGTAAGCCATATCAACCGTCAGGACTGGACAGCGACTTACGGATTAAACGTAGTCGTGGAGGGAACGAGAGCGCCGCTTTCCACTGCTGAGATCGACACCTATATGAGCAAACTTCCGAAAGATCTGTCGGAGACGAGAAAGGGCATTATCCGGTATGCACTCCAGTCTGTCGGAAAAGTCCCGTATTACTGGGGCGGAAAAGCCAGCGCCCAGAATTACACCGGCAACAATTTCGGTTCTGTCACGATCCCGGATCACAAAGGACGTATCTTAAAGGGACTCGACTGCTCCGGATGGGTCAACTGGGTATACTGGTCCGTTACGGGAACACACCTGCCGTATGAAGGCACAGAGGGCTTAAGGACTCTTGGACGGCAGGTAAGACGTCAGGATTTGAAGCCGGGCGATATTGTGGTAATCACGGGATCCACGCCGCACGTGATCATGTTCCTTGGATTCACCTCAAACGGACAGATCCAGTGTATCCACGAGACAGGTTCCGCGAACAATGTAACGATCGGTGTTATGAACGCGAACTGGCCGTATTACAGAAATCTTCTGGACTAAAATATGAGATGATACAGCACCCGCTTTCCGGTATGCATGTGGTCTTGATAAAGACTGCAGGCGGCCGGAAAGCGGGTGTTTGTTATAATTGCGGGCATTCCATGACCGTGCCCGTGTCAGGCAATAGGGGCTTGCCCAACCGTTATGTCTGTTTTATTTCACTAATTGACATTGACAATTGACAAAAACGCAAAAAGAGGGTAATCTATTCATAGATTCCAAACTATTCGTGAAAGAACAGTTTATCGAATAGTTGTGGCGCAATTCCGGTGATCTACCATGTTTTCCATGAAATGAGGTTTTCTAATGAAATTACAAAGACTTTTAAGCCTGGTTCGTCAGGCTGTTGATGATTATGCTCTCATCGATGATCAGGTCATCTTGCTGTCGGTGTTTCCGGCGGTAAGGACAGTCTGGCTCTTCTCTATGCGCTTCATGAACTGCAGCGCTTTTATCCGAAACATTTTACGCTTCATGCATTCACAGTCGATCTCGGATTTGGAATTCAGGATTTCAGCGGCATAAAGGCCTTTTGTGACGGCTTTCAGGTACCACTCACGATAATCCCCACCGAGATCGGAAAAATCGTTTTTGAGACCCGTAAAGAGTCAAATCCCTGCGCTCTGTGTGCGAAAATGCGCAAAGGAGCCTTAAACCTTGAGGCAAAGGCCGCCGGATGCAATAAGATCGCTTACGCGCATCATAAGGATGATATTATCGAGACGATGCTGTTGTCTTTAATGTTCGAAGGACGTTTTTATACATTCCCGCCAAAGACATTTTTGGACCGCACAGAGCTCACCGTGATCCGGCCGCTCATGTATGTCTCTGAGGCTGATGTGATCGGATTTAAGAATAAGTATAATCTTCCTGTGTGCAAAAATCCATGCCCCGCTGATGGACATACAAAACGCGAATATGTTAAAAATTTAACCAAACAGTTAAATAAAGATAATCCGGGAATTAAGGAACGGCTGTTTCATGCGGTAATTTCCGGAAATATTGAAGGCTGGAATTCTGGAAATATCGGAATGGCTGGAACATCTGATGAGGTGGATGATAAAGCCTGTCGATCGGAGACATCTGTGAAAATGCAGAGAGATCAGACCGGTGCGGAAGAACAACTTTCCGAATCACATAATTGCCATGAAAATGACCGTGAAAGCAAGAATAAAAAGGAGGAATTCTGATGGCTACACTCTCCTACCATGAACAGAAGGATATTGAAAATATCAAGAAACTTCGGAACTGCAGAAGGAACTCCCTTCTTTCTGTTCCGATTTTTTCCGCGGAATCGAGACAAGCACGTCCACAAGAACAAGGATTGCCTACGCATATGATCTGAAAATATTTTTTCAGTTCTTAAAGACTGCCAATCCCGGCACCTTTGACAATCCGTCCCATACTCTCACACCGTCCGATCTTGAAAAGCTGACGGTGACAGATCTGGAGGAATATATTGATTATCTGAAATGTCATCCGAGTGATACGAATGAAGATGTTATAAATACAGAACGTGGACTCATGCGGAAGGTCTCTTCTCTCCGCAGCTTCTACAGCTATTTCTTCCGAAATGAACGGATCGAGAAGAACCCCGCCGCCCTCGTGCGCATGCCGAAGCTCCACGAAAAGGAAATTATCCGTCTGGAGATTGATGAGGTGGCAAAGCTCCTCGACGAGGTTGAGGAAGGTGACAAACTGACCGAAAAACAGAAGCTTTACCATGAGCGGACAAAAGTTCGAGACCTTGCAATGATGTCACTCCTCCTCGGAACCGGTATCCGTGTCTCTGAATGCGTTGGATTAAATATCAATGATATCGACCTTGATACCTGCGGTGCCAGAGTTTACCGGAAAGGCGGAAAGGAATCCGTTATCTACTTCAGCGATGAAGTCCGTGATGTGCTGGAAAACTACCTTGATGAGCGGGAAATGATCGACGCGGTTCCAGGAAATGAGGATGCCCTCTTCCTCTCCATGCAGCGAAAACGGATCAATGTGCGCAGCGTGGAAAATCTCGTAAAAAAATACGCAAAACTTGTCACACCGCTGAAAAAGATCACTCCACACAAGCTCCGCAGCACCTACGGTACAAGCCTTTACCGGGAAACCGGAGATATTTACCTCGTCGCCTCCGTCTTAGGCCATAATGATGTCAATACGACCAGAAAACATTATGCGGCTCAGGAGGAAGAACGCAGACGATCAGCGCGGAATGTTGTAAGACTGCGTGAAAGCTAAAAAAATTTTTCGATGAAAAAGACTAATTTCGTACTTTATTTCCGTGTAAAGTGAAAACTACCGTTAATCCGCTTTGACATGACATTTGCAACTTACTATGCCAAGAAACGCGGAGAAGGCAAACCACATCGAGTAGCCATTACTCATGTGGCCAAAAAGCTTATTAGAGTCATCTACGCATTGGAGAGGCAAGATATCGACTTTAATGCACAGAAACTTTGTCAATCTACTGGATTAATACTAATTTCTCCCATCTGAAATACGATGTATTCAGATGGCTTATTAAAGTTACCCATTTTTACAATTCAAAAAAATTTCAAAATTCTCTTCATGATATCTGCAAATTTACTAATCACTAATGGCGATGCAATCAGATAAATGGCCGTATTTACACCGGGTGTCAGTACCTGATAGTGATGAATGATATCTGGAAATACAAATCCAATATCTCCTTTTTCCATATGGTAAAGTTCCTGTCCGACACCAAGCTCTAATGCTCCATTTGTTACACATACAATCTCCAGTGCATTATGAAGATGAGGTTCAATATGTTTTGACTTCTTATTGACCGCTATAATTTCCTCTTTTGTGTCAACATATTTTAACTGCATGAAATACTCTCCTTTGCAACATTTGTCTATATCTTCTTTCGATTTGGCAAGCAATTCTTTTTTATCTATCCTATAATCGACTTGTAAACAAGGAAAGGAGGAATTGCAAATGAGCAACCTTAAAAAATACCTGAATGACCTTTTAGTATTCTACACAGAATATTTTGCGCATCCATACCATGTATAAATACTAAACAGACTGTTTTGTGAAAACTGAATATTTTGCTTAAGACCATTTCACAAAATGATGTGGTCTTTTTTATAAGCTTTCTATAAATCTTTTGAATACAACTTTTCCTTCCTCTGTTCTCTTATATCTGGATCATCTATTTAATCCACTTTGCAATCCATAAGCGACCAATTCAGAAATCAGCTGATCAATCATTTTACTGCCCTTATATTATGCTTCATAACCATTCGGATGATTTCTATGCCATTTCCATGCAGTTGTAATAATCGTCTCAAGATCATCAAATTTAGGATTCCATCCAAGAATCTCTTTCGCTTTCGTACTAGATGCAATCAGCGTTGACGGATCTCCTGCTCGTCTGGTTTCTTCCTTTGCGGGAATCGGGTGTCCTGTTACTTTTCTAGCTGTCTCCACAACTTCCTTTACCGTAAATCCGACTCCATTACCCAAATTAAACATATTACTTTCATTTTCGTTTCTTAAATATTCCATGGCAAGAATATGAGCCTGTGCAAGGTCATTCACATGGATGTAATCCCTTACGCATGTACCATCTTTTGTGTCATAGTCATTCCCAAGAATAGAAATATATTTCCTCTTTCCATTTGGTACCTGTAAAATCAACGGTATCAGATGCGTTTCCGGATTATGAGCTTCCCCGCTTTTTCCATTTGGATGTGCTCCACAGGCATTGAAATAACGTAAAGAAACAAAACGTAAATCATGGGCATTCGCTGTCCATTTAAACATCTTTTCCATGGACAGTTTTGTTTCTCCATAGCAGTTTGTTGGAACTGTGCGATCTGTTTCCAGAATCGGAATACGGTCCGGTTCTCCATATGTAGCTGCTGTTGATGAAAACACAATCTTGTTAATGCCATGTGCAACCATACTTTCCAATAATACTTCTGTTCCACATAGATTGTTATTGTAATATTTGAGTGGATTTACCATGCTCTCTCCAACCTGTGAATTGGCTGCAAAGTGAATGACTCCGTCTATCTCTTCTTTTTCAAATACAGAATCTATAAACGCCTTGTCTCGGATATCTCCCAGATAAAACTTCGCATCCGGGTGAACAGCCTTACGAAAACCTGTTTCAAGATTATCAACAACCACTACATTTTCTCCTGCGGCAATCAACTCATACACAGTATGGGAACCAATATAACCAGCTCCGCCTAATACCAAAACAGGTATTGGTCAGTTTGAGAAGTCAACAACAATTATGTCTCACACGGTCCGTCGAATATGGCACTGGCGTCCGTTTAGTTAGGCAATCTGCAAAGAACTTCTTTCATTGAACAGTACACACAATCCCGGTTTCCTGTTGCCATATCTCGAATAGAACGTATATATTCGCCACCACAATCAGGGCATTTCCAGAGTGCTCGGTAACATGAATTATTTAAATAATGTGACATAGGACGCAATTTCCTATGAAACAAAAAGAGAGATGCCGTAAAGGTATCTCTCCCAAAATCATTACTTCTGATGGCTGATAATCCATTGCAATATAGTCTCAAATCCTATTTTTCCCGCAGCTAAATACCAAAACAAAGCTGTGCTGCCTTTGCCTGTATACTTGGATATAGTTCTACATCTCCAAAAGATTGAAATGGATTCGAAAGCGCAGACTCAAGCATTCCCTCATCACAAATGCCTGAACTTTCTCCCGTCGTTTCGATCAATCTCTGATGAAGTAAAATGACCTGCTCTTTGCTCAATCTTATCATTTAGCAAGCACCTCGTATGCCTCCATACAGTCTCTGCAATCCAATCCTTATAATGATAGTAGCCATCCCAGTGGTGGTGAATAGATCATTTTAAGGAGGATAATGTATGCAGTTAGATTACTCATTAAATTGACATAGTAATAAAACTATATTCTGTTCATTTCCTTTCTTTCCAGTTTACCCCAGTTTAGTTTGTTCTTCTTGTATCCCACAAATGCAGTCACACGGACAAATGCCAAATAAAAGCGGAGAAAAGTTGTTTCAAAAAAACAAGCAGCAATAGCAAGGATCAGTTCTCGAAAAGAAAGCTTCTGGTCAATGGTATAGATTCTTGAAAAATATGCAGTTAATGTGAGTAAAATACCATACAGGGCATAGCAGGCAAGAAATACCAGCATAAATTTCACATTCAGCATATCCATCATCACAGATAAAACCATTGTAAGTACACCCAAAAGTTCAATAAATGGTGACAATAATTCGTAAAGCAGAAAATAAAGATAGGATAAAAGTCCTACAGCTCCGTACCGTGGGTTTGCCAGCATTTTACGGTGTCCCCACATACACTGGAACAATCCTCTCTGCCATCTTTTCCGCTGCTTGCCCAATTCACTTAATTTTTCCGGTGTTTGCGACCAGCAGATGGCATCCTGCGCAAAATCAATCTTATATGGCTTACGATTCATGCGGCTGAATTCATGAAGTCTGACTACCAGTTCCATATCCTCGCCCATTGTACTGCTGTCATATCCGCCTACGGCAATCACTGTTTTTTTCTCAAATAATCCAAAAGCTCCGGATATGATCATGTTTGCATTGATTTTATCCAACAGGATACGTGCTGCCAGAAAAGAACGGTCATATTCCAGGGATTGCATTCTTGCTATTATATTTCTAGGCAGCCTATATTTTATCACATGACCTTTTTTTATGACAACACCATTGGCTGGACGGACACTTCCACCAACGGCTATTACATTTTCGTCCTCCAGAACCGGACGAACGATTTTCTCCAGTGAATCATGCTGTAAAATAGAGTCCGCATCCATGCAGATAAACCAAGGATACCTGGCTGCATTGATTCCGGCATTTAGGCTGTCTGCTTTTCCGCCGTTCTTCTTGCGGATCAAAGTAATGGGTACTTTCTGGTTCGGGCATTCATAAACATCTTCCTCAGGCTGACATTGGATTAGATGACGAATCGGGCGTGCCACTCGCTCCATATGAAATGCATCAATCAGGACCTGAGATGTTTTGTCTTTAGAACCATCATCTATCACTATAATTTCATATAGTTTATAATCCAGGTTGAGAAGTGAAGTGACTGTATCCTTCACCGTAACCTCTTCGTTATAAGCCGGAACAAGAATGGAAACCGGTATGTAATAGCTTTGCCACAGTTTATTGTGCATCTGTTCAAGGCGGTATGATCTGTACAGCTCAATTGCGCCTGCTACAACCGACAAAAACAAAAAGCTGGAATATCCAATCAGATATATAATAAAAAACAGATTGATACATTCCAGAAAAAAACGAAATGCATCGGTCATAAACCCGCCCTCCTTTGTGCTTTTACTTCATCCAGCTGGTACTCTAACATTTCTTTTGCGTAGCGGTCATTTCCCTGTAAAATATCAGCTAATGCATCCCTATCTGTATTCAGAACTGCAAGACTTTTTGCAGCATTATGACGGACATACCAGTTTTTACTGGAAGTCTCTTTTTTCAAGATTTCCAGTGTCTGCGGTCCAGGATACACAGCAAGAGCAGAAATACAGGTATTCTGCAATTCCCAGAACCCTTCCTTTTCTTCTTCGGCGTGATGAAGCAAAAAAGGAACACTTCTTTCATCCTGATATCTGCCAAAATAGCGGACACATGCGATTTGAATTTCCATATCCTGGCTTGTTCCCAACATAGACAGCATTTCATCCTTCCAGTTTGACGATGCATATCTAATATAATCCAACAAGCTTACCTGCATCCTTGGATGAAATTCACTCATTTTTTCCCAAAGGAGTGGTATTAGTTCTTCTTTTTTATCGAAGGAAAGAAGTCCATCTGCAAGTATTTTTTTATGCGGAAGCAACTGCTCATTTGCATCCAGAAATGTCAATGCCTGCATAACCGCGTGTATATCTTCTGAACTGTATAATGCCCGCAAAGCATTCTCCCTGCAATAGAGACTTTTATTTCCAAGCAGGTCAAAAAGAAATGGGAAAACAATTTCCTTAGCCTGGAATTTCGTCATATGAAATATGGCAAATACATAAGCCAAGCAGGCCTTTTCCATATCCGATTTTCTTTCATAAACCGGTATCAGTTCTTCCATCAGCCGACTTACAGGTGCTATTCCCTGCTGGAATTGTTCCGGCATACTGTTTTCAACTTTATATAATGCTTCACTGAACGTCAGAAGTCTACTGGTTGAATGAAGCTCTTTAACCAGCCTTTTTTCCTGCTTTTTATTTTCCGTTATATTTTCTAAAAACAACTGTCTGTATTCTTCGCAATATCGTTGTTCCCTCCTTTTCAGAACACAGGAACGATATCTTGAGATTATCTCTGTAAAGCAGTTAAACATGATAATCCCCACACAGACAATAAAATAAAAAGCAATCACAAGCTGTGCTATCATTCGTATTCCTTTCCTGTCCAGTATGTCTTCAGAACCTGGTATGCTTCTTTTAATCTTTCATGGTAGGATACTGTATTCTCCCATCCTTTCAGTTTAAGGCATCCCATCTCGATTGTATTTCCTTCTCTGCCAAAACCTATAAACATCTCTTTGATTCCCACTGCTTCAATGCCATAATTTCCGTCATAATAATCATCATGGATCTGCATTCGGGACGGATCAGAAAAATTCAGCAGCTGCCATGGGATTCTAATTTCCACATCATCTCCGTTACAGATAAAATCTGCCCTGGAATCATAAGCAGATGCAGATGGGTTTCCATTACCATAATACAGCTTTCCACTTTCAAAGGTTTTTAACGGTGTGGCAGCATCCTGATACTGACCAATAACATCCCGTAATACCATGCAGATATTTTCGAATACAGCGCTGTCCCTAGCTGGTGGATCAATATAAGGATCTTCTCCTGTAATATCTTCCTCATAATTGGCATGGATGGGATTATACCGATCCTGAACCAGCAGACGAGTATTATCTTTTCCATTTAAGATCAGTACAAAATCTGTAGGTCTTTCAAATTCTGCTGTACAATTTTCCATACGGGTACTACCTGTTTTAGGGGTCGTATCAACCGGAACATACAGCGTGTCCTTTTCCAGATCAAAGTCCTTTTTATGGAGATATAAATAAACATCGGAGGCATCATACTTCACACTGATGAAAGAGCCGTCTTCGTATTGGATCACCATATCTTTATCCGTCCATTCGGAAGTATCTCCGTCCACGTAACAAACACTTTCTTTTTCCCCACAGTCAAATGCCAGCAAGCCAAAATGCTGGTCATTTGTCTGAGCATCTTCCCAGTAAATATTACGGCTCAAATCTACAGCATACATGGTATTCCAGGTATGCTTGAACCATTCATCCTGCCAGGAATAGACACAGCCTCCGGAAAGTCCGGCAGCCATAATGTCTTCATAACAATCTACCAGAATCTTTCCCTGTTCTTTTTCAGAATAGTATCCAAGTCCTCTGCTGGTCACCTGATTCTCCTGAATCTCACCTCGTCCTGTAGCTGCACCAAATTCAACAGCCAAAACCGGCATTGTATGATGTTCGTTTAAAAGTCTTAAATATGCCCGATAAGTATTCCGCTTTCCGTCAGGAGTGATACAGTCACTAAAGTCAATCTTTTTATCAGACAAGCTGTTCCATGTTGTGTATTCCATACAGGAAAAGTAATCCTGATCATATGGAGATGCACTGTAGCTGGCAAACTGACCTGATATAAATTTATCAGTTGCAGTTATATGTTCTGTGTCAATCCGGGCACATTTTCGGAAATATTCTGCAATCTCTTTAGGATAATCAAAGGGATCTGTTGCATTTCCACTGGAAAAGGAAATCAGACGCTGCTCATCATATCTTGTTGATTCATAGTGTAGCATCCTGTCACCTGTTTCTGTAAGCAGGGATTCAAAAGCAGAGGCATCTTTTGAAGCAGTAAGATAGGTTCCTTTATAAGGTTCCATATCCGGATATTTCTCATCTGTATATGCAACTGTTGTATCTTCCCATCCATTTCCGATAATATATCCCAGCACCCATTTCGAGACATCGTGTAAATAAAGTCCTGTACTTGTATCTGCATCATTATTGATGATAAGTCGTTTTCCATGGATCACATCTACAGTGACCAGGCAATTATCCAGAAGCTTTCCTGCAAAGGAGTCGGCATATGCCTCCACTCGGGAGTTCTGTATATAATCATTTACCCAGATTCCCTGAAGTAAATATAACGGCTCCTCATGTTGGGAATTGTATTCATAGAACGCTTTATAAAAAGACGGATTCTGGACAGAATAGACTCTCAGCGTATTTGCTCCTGCTTCCTGGATCAGCTGAAACCAGTGCAGATAGGTTTCTTTGGTGATCGCATAATCTGTAGACCATTCACCAGGAATACCGCTTCCCATATCAATTCCCCTGACTTCAAATGGTTTCCACTTATCGTTGTCCTTTATAAGTATCTCTTTATTCTCAGTCCGGACAAATGTGTTTATATGATTGTCCCGGCCTGAGTCTACATAAAATCCGCCATAAAATACAGCTATAAATCCAATAAATAGAAGCAGAGTGATGGCAGATATGCCGATAATAAATCGTTTCATATTTTAATCATTAACCTCATTATACTGCTTTACACGGGAGGATGCTGAATACTGACGCAGAGTCTCAATGTTTTCATCCAGCCATTCTCCTCTGTTTCGCAAGTAACCTTTTAACTGTCCTTCAGCGGCAGATCTGCTGTCCAAATTTCTCGATACCGGAACCAGAAGTCCCTTTGCCTGCTGTTCTACACTTCCCCATCGTGCATCGTTTCTTGCAAGAGCTGGTGCGATAAAATCAAGGGTTTCATCAATATAACGATAAAGTGATTCCTCACTTAACAGACCTTTTCGCAAGGAATGATATCGCTGGATGATCCGTTCAGTAAAATCCTCATCTTTGATAAGCATTTCAAACCATAATCGGTTGTTCAGGAAAAATCCTGTATAAGGAAGTTCCTCCTCGAAATAGTTATTGCAGGCATTATTAAAATCCCATACACACATACGATACAGATTATCTGTTCCCTTATAAATATAAGTGGAATAGTTTCCGGCATCTGCATTACTGGAAAGCTCATTGATTATAAAGTAATCTACAAAGCTGTCTACATCTATCATAGAAGTGTAGCCATGTTTTTCCCTGTCATAATCATATGAATACAGAGTTTTTTCAAAATCTGAAAAATCCTGCCGGATTTCTTCTGTCAGTCTGGCATCCCTGTTCCTGCTTCCGGGATATTCTATCTGCAGCTGGAAGGGGGTTTTGTAGGTATACGTTGTAAAGCTGTTTAAAGCTTCTTCGCCCGCATGCTGATGATCCAGGCGAAGCAGGTATCCGGAAAATGTGCTGTGCTTGGTATTTACACGAAGTCCCAGCCTGGCGCCATCTTTTCCGCCGGTTATCATTTCAGTCATTACATATAGACCTTCATATTCACCATTAAGAATTACTTCGCAGAATCTTACATTTGGCGCATAAGACATCATTTCTCCGGCAAGATTGTAAAACATATAATTTCGTATGGCTGTTTTATCGAGCCAGGGACCGTATAATACCCATTCATGGTGCGCATCCATTCCCATAATGGAAAGCGGATTGTTTTCCCCTTTTTTATCTACAAGTCTGATGGCATAGCTTGGCTTATCAAACTCTCTTGAGGAATTACCTCTCATTCGTATGCGGATTGCAGAAGATACATCTGCCGCTTCATTTGCATGATGGTACTCTTTGCTGTCATTTCCGATTATATCCATCTGAGCAGCAATTGTAGTTTCCCCATCAGCAGCACATGTATAAATGCGGTTGTTTCCATCATCCTTAATGGGTCTTCCCGGGATTACCACCCCATCTGTATCAATTTTGACAATCGGAAGATATGTACACAGACCGCCATCCGCAGGATCCGTACATGGTTCCTGGGGAATTTCCTGTTCATGCTGGTGAATTCTCTCTGTTTTTTGATAGTCCTGATAAAGCAGTGGCGCAATAACAGCAATCAGGATAACCGCAAAGCAGCATGTAAATCCTATTATTTTATATTTCATATCAGTTATAAATCTCATCGCTTTGAGCTACAATATTAACACTTTCGATTTGTCCAAGGTTATAGAAATCATCTGTTAAAGCCGGATGCTGTTTCTGAACTTTTTCCAGTATTTTTCTGGATAATTCATAAATGTACTCAGCATTCTCCTCTGTCGTATTTTTTACCCGAAGAATGGCACCAGTCCCAAAATAACGAAAGACCTGGGATTCTATATTTTCACAGCGACTTCTTTTTGCACGGATGATCAAAAGCATACGGTTATCACTGCGGATTGCTCCCATGATAAGAAAGATAAGAAAAATAGCAGAACTGCCTACTGCAGCAACCAGATAATCTCCAACTCCACAGCATATTCCCACAATGATCGTCCAGAAAATATATACAGTATCTCTGGAATCTTTTATTGCAGTTCGAAAACGCACGATAGATAATGCACCGACCATACCAAGCGACAATGCAATATTGTTTCCTATGACAGTCATAACTGTTCCTGTCATAACCGTCAGAACGATTAGTGTTACTCCAAATTTTTTGCTGTAAATCGTTCCCTTATGTGAGATCACATATGAAATAAAAATAAACAGACCAATGACAGCACTTACCAGAATATGCATTGTAATTTGCTGCCAGGTCATATCCCCCTGCTGGGTAAGCAGGTTATAAATTGTCTCTTTCATTTCCTTTCCTCCTAAAATTTGTAGTCACAGCCAATTTGTCTTGCCATACAGTATTTGCTCACGGAAAGCTCGCTTTTCTGAACGGGCAGAAGCATATGCTTGATATAGCTTAACAAAAAACCGTTATATTTTACTTCCAACACTACAGCAAAAGGAGACATTACACTGTTTAACACCAGATTTCTATCGAAAATATTGAAATTTACTTCATTAGCCCGTATTCCAGAGTCAAAAGTTATTCGAATAGAATTTTCCGGCGCGATAAATGCAAATCTGTCATATTCTACAATTGTTTTAGGACGGTATGCCCACATTTCCATAATTGAATAACATTCCTGTCCAAACTCACTGCCACTGTTTAAAAGTACAGAATAATCACCCTCAATGAGAGCCTGCGCTTCCTTTCTGGATAATCTTAATGATCGCTTTCGCTGATATGGCCCCTGCTTCTGCTTCATTTCAAACAGTGCAAAATCCGCATCAGGACTATATACCCGCAAACGAAACTTCCTCCTTAACTCCAGACCATCTTCTTTTTCCTGAAAATCCCGATTTGACAAAGAATCAAAGTACAAAGAACGTACCTGGTAACCATCTGGTCCATTATGTAAATCGGCATGAACCACATTTGACAGATAATTCCGGAGTTTTAATGCTTCTGCCTGATTCAGCAGAAATTTCTTTTCTTCCCGCAGTACATCGCGCACAGTATTATTTCCTCCTGATTTTGCTTTTTAGTAAATACAACTGTAGTATACATCCATAAAATTTTTCTGTCTATATATAGAATATAACTTCATACTATACAATGACCTCTCAGTTACTATTCAAGGGTTAGCTGGACTTGAGGAAACCGATGGTGTAGACTGATAACAGTCAAAGCCATCGGGTAAGCTCATCTGTATTTGTTTTCCATTTTGGGGAACATATCCAAAATACATTCCACTGACATTAACCCTTTTTGCGGATAACTGCTTTTGGAATTCTTGTAACCCACTTTATTCCACTATTTATGAAATTTCTAAAATGGAGCGATTTGAAAATGTACTTTATTCTGTTTCGAAATAAAGTACATTCTGAAATAAAGTGCATTTTGAAATTTTTGTACTTTATGCTATAATCCTTGTATCTAAGCCATTTATTAACCACTAACTATAAAGTACAAAATTTTTTACTTTTGTACTGTTCCATCAGCCGGGAAGCTTCTCTCTTCATGGTTTCCACAACATCCTCCGGTCCGAGAATTTTTACATTTGGGCCCAGTGAAAATACCCAGGCCAGGAACTGCCGGCTGACACGGACATCTACATTGGCGGTGACATGATCTGCATCTGCCGGGAACAGCATGATATCTCTCCCAAATCGGTCAATGATAACCCCGACCAGATCATTATGGATCAAAAGCTTAACCTTTTCTTCCTTACCGCCATACATGCCAAAACTTTTTTTGGTATAATCTGCCATATTGAGTTTTGAGAAAGCTTCTTTTCCATCACGGGGATCTTCTGATAAATTGATTTTCAGCATTTTGTCCACACGGTAATGCTTTATCTTTTGAGCCTCTGAATCAAAACCGATCATATAATAATTCTCATCATCCCACAGGAGTCCCCATGGGCTGATATGATACCATTTCCCATTATGCCGCAATTCCATTTCCTTTTTCGCGTTCCACTGGTAATATTGAAA
>OGMZ01000646.1_pt1 | contig 13983 bp, 15 predicted proteins | sample 1573361 | NCBI WGS metagenome assembly OGMZ01 (sample SAMEA2581995, study PRJEB24529) | metagenome | biome: Human gut stool | place: China | collected 2011
CGTCGCCGCCGATCACTGCAATCTGCTTTCGTCCTTCCATGCCCGGCTCCTCCTCCCCAAGGTCTGTGTCAGCCTATGCCGGGCCGGGCAGCGATGTGACTGCAAACGCAAAAGGCCCCGGAGCGAGGCCGCATGGCTCGCTCCGGGGCAGGAGTGTGATTCAATGATTCGTTTGGTGCAGTTCAGGGTGTTTCAATCTTATTGCAATGCCCAAGTTAAAAGGTATCGTTCGAAGTTATGCCTTCTTCTGGGTGGGGACCTTAATAACAGCAACCGTATAGGTAGCGCCATTGATGGTGACATCAGCAAAGCCGATCAGGGAAACAGCGCCATCAACTGCTTCATAATTAGCGTTTTTTGCATTGAAGGTCACACTATTCTTAATGATCGAAAGTGCATCAATACCACTGTCCAGCGTATTGTACAGCTTGCTGTCATACTTTACCTTCGGAGCAAAACCAACCATGTACAGATTGGTGGTATCGTCACCTGCAACAGCCTTCTTGATTTCATCAGTCTTTGCATCCAACTGGGTCTTCCAAGTAGAGTCTTCCTTGACATCCGTTGCCATAATCTTTGCAACGCTCTGAGCCTTTTCCTTCATGCCCGAATCAGCCTTGACCGAATTGATCTTAACATCTTTCTCGGTCATAGCCTGCTCTGCTGCCGTAGTCTTCAGGGTATCATTGAAAATCTTAATGATTTCCTTCTCGTTCACAGAAGTACCGCAGCCGGTCAGGACTGCCAGTGCCATAACGCCAGCGAGCGCAACAGCCATGAGCTTTTTGAACATTTTCATAATCGTATCCTCCAAAATAGTTTCGCACTGCACCCATCCGAGTGATGGTCTTTCCATACACCCGATTTGTTGGCCTTATATTACCATTTTGTCACAATTTATTCAATAGGTTATTTTATTTTTGTATCATATCACAATTCCGGAGCCGCAAAATTGGAGATTCCGGCAAAAAATCGCCAAACAAAGAGCCATCCCCACGGCGCAGGAATCGCACCGTGAGAATGGCTCTTGCTGATAGGTTATCGTTTCAGGAGAAGAAACTTGCTCACACGCACATCAGTGGATGAACACCGGGCCAAGGGGATTGGGGATGGGGCTGACGTAGCCGCCCAGCAGCTTGGGGATGGCCAGGCTGATGTCAGGGATAAAGGTCAGCAGCACCAGGGCGATGAACATGCACAGGTAGAACGGCAGGGTCGCCTTGACGACCTTTTCCATGGGACGCTTTGCAACGGCAGAGCCGATGAACAGGACAGCGCCGACAGGAGGAGTCAGCAGGCCGATGCCGCAGTTCAGCACCACGATGATACCGAACTGAATGGGGTCGATGCCAATGGAGGTTGCAATGGGCAGCAGGATGGGGGTAGCGATCAGGATGATGGGGGCCATATCCATGATGCAGCCCAGAACCAGAATGATGACATCAATGAGCAGGGCGATGATGTAGGGGTTATCGGTCACGCTGGTGATGGCGTTTGCGGCCAGATCGGGCACATGCAGCATGGTCAGGCAGTTGCCGAACACCGCAGAGGTGGCGATCAGGATCAGGACGATGGACAGAGTGTTCACGCACTCGTCCAGAGCGTACCAGACGCCCTTCCAATCCAGGCCCTTGTAAATGAACACGGACACGAACAGGGAGTAGATAACGGCGATGGCTGCGGACTCCGTGGCGGTGAACACGCCGCCCACGACACCAAAGACAACGATGACAACGGCAGCCAGCGCCCAGATGGAAGTACCAAGCTGCTTGATGAAGCCCTTGATGCTGAAGGGCGAGCCCTTGGGGTAGTTTTCCTTGACGGAGATGATGTAGGAGCCGATCATCAGGACGATGGCCAGCAGAGCGCCGGGCAGGTAGCCAGCCAGAAACAGGCTGCCCACGGAGATGCCGCCGGCGGTGGTGGCGTAGATGACCATGTTATGGCTCGGAGGAACCAGCAGGCCCTCGCAGGAGGAGGTGATGGTAACAGCGGTGGAGAAGTCGGCATCGTAGCCCTGATCCACCATCATGGGGATCATAATGGAGCCGATGGAAGCCGTATCGGCGGAGGCGGAACCGGAAATGCCGCCGAAGAAGTAGGAAGCCACGATGTTGACCATGGCCATGCCGCCGCGCATCCAGCCGACGCAGGCATCGGCCAGAGCGATCAGTTTTTCAGAGATGCCGCCGGAGCCCATAAGCACACCCATGGTGATGAAGAAGGGCACGGCCATCAGGCTGAAGGACGAAATGCCCTTGACCATCAGACGGCAGACATCCGTAAGGGCCTGGCCCTGCACCATCAGGCAGAACACACTGGAAAGGCCAACGGCGTATGCAATGGGGAACCGCAGAAAGATCATCACAAAGAAGCTGACCAGAAGGACAAGGATCGCCAGTGTCTGAACTGTCATATCAATTCTCCTCCTTTACAAACAGGCTCTTGATGTGGTTGTAGATGGACTCAAATTCGAACACGATCATAGCAACACCGGCCAGCGGCACGGGGAAGTACATCCAGAAGCGGCTCAGCCAGGGCATGGAAACGTAGAAACCGCGGCCGCCCAAGGTGGTAGCGTAGTTCCAGCCCACCACCATCATAATGATGCCCAGCACCATCACGGCAGCATCGGCCAGGATGTCCAGCACCTTGACGACTGCCTTGGGCAGGTAGACATCAAAGGCGGTCATGCGGATGTGAGCACCGCGGCGGATGGCCAGCGCTGCACTCAGCACGGCCATGTAGCTCATGCAGGTCAGCACGACTTCTTCCGACCAGGCAGGGTCCGGGATGAAGGGGACGTAACGTCCAATGACCGACATAGTGGTGATGAGGATGTCCAGGATCAGCAAAATCTTGCAGATGAACAACACCACCTTATAGGTAATGTCGTACGCCGGCTTGATCTTATCCAATGTGGTAAAGATTTTCGGCATAAGGTTTCCTCCTTTACTATAAAAGCCCGGCAGGGCAGCGGGCCGATTTCCCGTTGTCCCCGCCGGGCCATTTTATTTTTGCATGGAAAAGGCGCTTTTGCTTATGCCTTCATGTCCAGCAGCTTCTGGTACAGCTCAGCCTGATCGGAGGTGTTGTCGCTGATGACCTTGGCACATGCTTCCTGCCAGGGTGCCTTATCGGGAACATCCACCACATTGCAGCCGGAGGACTTCAGCTCATCCAGAACCTTGTTCTCAGCACTCTCAGACAGTTCTGCATTGAACTTCTGGGTGTCAGCACCGGCCTCCATGATGGCAGCCTGCTGGTTTTCGGTCAGCTTTGCCCATGCGTTATCGGTGATAACAGCCTGGATCGCGCCCAGGGTGTGGCCGTCCAGGATCAGGTTGTTGGCAACCTCAGGGAAAGCGTTGGACTTGTAGTTTGCGATGGGCTGCTCAGCGCCATCGACAACGCCAGTCTGCAGTGCGCTGTACAGCTCACCGAAGGAAACAACGGTGGGGTTTGCGCCCAGGCTCTCGACCATGCCGTTCATGACTGGGTCGTTGGACACGCGGAGCTTCAGGCCCTTGAAATCAGCGATGCCGGAAACAGGCTTGACGGTGAAGAAGTGGCGGAAGCCCTCCTCGCCGTAGAAGATGCCGCGAACGGGCAGGCCCAGCTCCTGGGGCTCGTTCAGGAACTCCGGTGCGAGGTCGCTGTTGGCAAAGTTCCAGAAGTGTGCGCGGTTCTCAAAGGTGAAGGGGATGCTCAGCAGCTTGGACTTGTTGCAGCCGTAGCTGGTCAGTGCGAAAGCGGAGATACGGCTCATATCAATGGAAGTGGAGCCGCCCAGGATGGCGTCCAGAACGTCATTCTCAGAACCCAGAACACCGGAAGCCTGCACATCGATGACAACAGAGCCGCCGGTCAGCTCTTCGACCTTCTCCTTGAAGTGGGTAGCGGTCTGGCCGACGATGGTATCCAGCGGGTTGACCTCGGCGTAGACCAGAGTGACCTTGGGATCGTTGGCAGCAGCGGTAGCATCGCCCGCAGCAGAAGCGGCGGTGGAACCGGCGGCAGAGGATGCAGTGGAGCTGGAAGAGCCGCCACATGCGGTCAGGGCAGCAGCTGCGGTAGCTGCACCGGCAACGGCGAGAAAGCTGCGACGAGAGATCTTTTTCATGATAAAACCCTCCTGAAATATATTCTTCTGTTTCCTTCCGGCAGCATCCTCCCGCACAGGTGCGGTGCTGTCGTTCATTCACTGTTCACACTTTAGCAAAATTTCTTGGTCAGAACAAGGGCTTCCAAAAAATGTCCTGTTTTTCGAAAAAATGTGAAAACAACTTCTGTGCATCCTGTACAAATAAGAACCCCAGTCTTTGGGCATACCTGCCAACGGCTGGGATTCTTCCTGATATTTTTAACTGTTCTGAATGCGGGCGATCAGCTCCGACTGGTCCGCAAACTGATCGTACAGGGGCTGGACTGCAGCGCGGAATTTCTGTTTTTCCTCACTGGAAAGCTCGGTGACCACAATGCCGCGGGCCAGCATCTCCTGTTCCGCACCCTCTTCCTGCTCGGCCCAGAGGGTGCGCTCGATCAGCGCCGACTCCCGCGCGCAGCTGCGCAGAATGTCCGGAAACGTCGGGTCCAGCGCGGCCATCTTTTCCATTGCCGGGATGCTGGCCAGCTGGATCTCCGGTACGCGGGTATGCTCATCCCGCAGGAAGTAGGGTGCCACCTCGTAATGGCTCATGGCCTCATAGCTGGGCCAGTTGTTTTCCGCCCCGTCGATCTGGCCGTTGTGCAGGGCCGCGTACACCTGACTGTACACCACCTGCACCGGGTCGGCCCCCAGAGCCGAGACCATCATGCTCATGGTGTCGGATTCCTGCACACGGAGCCTCAGCCCCTGCAGCTCTGCCAGACATGTGACCTTCTGGCGGGTGTAGAAGCTGCGCACACCGGCATCGAACCAGGAAAGCCCGGTCAGGTCGATCGCATCCAGCCGGGTCAGAAACTCGTCCCCGATGTTTCCGTCCAGCACACGCCACATCTGGCCGGCATCCTGATAGAGGAACGGCAGCTGCAGCACGTTCAGGGCGGGCATGTATTCTGCCAGCTGGCTCAGCGAGACACGGGCAAAGTCAATGCCGCCGAACTGGATCTGCTGGATGACGCTCATCTCCGCCCCCAGCTCTCCCTTGCTGTACACGGCCACCTTCACCCGGCCTCCGGTCTGCTCTTCCAGCAAGTTTCCAAAGGCCAGAGCCGCCTGCGTGGTGGGGTACCCCTCCGGCTGGTTCTCGGCGTAGCGCAGCACCAGCTCCGGCTTGTCCGAAGCCGTTTCCTGCTTCTGGCAGGCCCCAAAGCCCAGCATGGCTCCGGCAGCCGCCGCCAGCACCTGCCGCCGGGTAAACGCCCGGCTCACAGTGCCGCCTCCTGCTGGTCTTTGGCGGCCTTGGCGGCCTGTTTTCGGTATTGGGTGGGGGTGACGCCTGTGCGCTTTTTGAAGGCACGGGCAAAGTAGCTGGCGTCCTCATAGCCTACCATGGAGGCCACCTCCGCCGAGGAGCGGAAGGGGTCGTTCAGCAGCTCCTTGGCGGCGTTGATGCGCAGCTCCGTCAGGCAGTCCAGGAAGTTCATCTTCTGGTATTTCTTGAACTGGGCCGACAGGTAGGCGGGGCTGATGTGCAGGATCTCCCCCACGCTGTCCAGCGAGATGTCAAACATATAGTTGTCCTCCAGATACCGCCGCACGTGGGCCATTACAAGAGCGGTCTGCTGGTTCTCGCTTTCCGGGTGGGCGGGTGCCGGAGCCTCCGGGGCGGTGGGAGCTTCCGGCTCCGGCTGCACCGGGGCCAGCGCTTCCAGCTTCCGCTCCGTTTCGATTTGCCGGATGGCCCGGCGGATGGAGGCTTCCAGCTCGTCCGGGTCCACCGGCTTCAGCAGATAATCGCAGGCCCCCAGATGCACCGCCTCGTGGGCGTACTGGAACAGGCTGTAGGCCGTGACGAAGACGACCCGGCAGCCGGGCCGTTGGGCCAGCACAGCGCGGGCAGCATCCAGACCGCTCATACCCGGCATCTCGATGTCCATCAAAATGAGGTCCGCTCCCCACAGGATGGCGGTATCAGCAGCCTTGCGGCCATTTTCGGCGGTCTCCAGCACCACCTCATGCTCAAAGCGCCGGGACACCATTTCCACAAGCGCTTCCCGCTCCAGCCGCTCGTCATCCGCAATCAACAGGCGAATCATCATCCAAGTCCTCCTCTTCTGTCAATTCCACAAGGGGCAGATACAGGCTCACCGCCGTGCCCCGCCCTGGGTGTGAGCGCACCTCGAACCGGCAGCGCTTGTCCAGCAGCCGCAGACGCGCCGCCACGTTATACACACCAATGTGCTCCCACCGGTCGCCGGGGGCCGCCAGCCCTGCCTGCAGCCGGGCCAGCTGTTCCGGTTCAATGCCCAGACCATTGTCACACACGCTGATCCGCAGCAACTCCTGCTCCCGCAGCGGCGTAATGCGGATGCGCACTGCACCGCCCTCTTCCTTGGGGGCGATCCCATGCTTAAACGCGTTTTCTACAATGGGCTGCAAAATAAACGAGGGCACCATCGTCTCGGTCAGGTCAATGGAATCCGAGATGCACCACCGCATCTTTACACGGTCACCAAAGCGGACGTGATAGATGGAGTAGTATTCATCCACGATCCGCACCTCGCGGGCCAGCGGCACCTGCTCATCGTTGCTCATCAGGCTGTACCGCAGCAGGTGGCTCAGGGCCGTGATCAGCGCCTGGGTGCGGTAGGCCTTTTACTGCCCTGCCGTCTGCAATATGACGTTCAGGGTGTTGAACAGGAAATGCGGGTCGATCTGACTGCGCAATTGCTGCATCCGGCTGCGCTCCATGCGGTTCTGCAGCTCCAGAGCCTGGGTCTCCTGCTGGTGCAGAGCCTGTTCCATCTCGTTTTTCTCCCGCAGGGTGTTCACCTGCTGGGCCATGGAGTGCTTCATGTGGTTGAAGGCGTCCGTCAGCTGGCCCACCTCGTCCTGCCGGGGCACCGGGATGTCCGGGGTCTCCAGCTCTCCCCGGATGATGGCCCGCGATGCCCCGATCATCTCCTGCACCGGGGTCAGCAGCCGCATGAGGGACCATGCCATCACCAGACCCAGCACAAGGCACAGCCCCACCACCACCGTCTGGGCCCACTTGACCCGGCTGCTGAGGGCCGACACCGTGGTGTAGGTGCTCTGTGCGTCAGAGATGGCGGTGTTCAACAGCTGCTGGGCGTACTGCCGCAGATAGCCGCCGCAGGGCGAGACTTTTTCGTAGTAGAGCTGGGCCGCCGCAGCGTCCTGCCCGGCGGCGATCTCAGCCCGCAGCTCCTCCACAAAGGCGGTGTAGCTGTCATAGGTGGTGCAGACAGCACTGTACAGCAGGTACTGCTCCTCACTCACCGTGTCCAAGCTGCCGTTGATGCGCCACAGCCACGCATTGGTAACGGAAAAGGCACTGTCCAGCTCTGCCAGCAGCGCATCGGTGTCGCCGTACTCCCAGCGGTAGTCGTCCAACGCCGTAAGGCTGCGCTCCACCCCATTCTGAAAGCGACTGATGGCGTTGAAGTTGCCCATCTGGTCGTCCAGCTCCCGCAGCACCGTGCCGGACTGGTAAAAGCTCAGAACGATCTGAGCCGCCAGCGCGGCAAAAAATGCCGTCAGACACAGCACCATCCGCTGCTTCAGCGTACTTTGTCGATGCAAGGTTTTCCCCTCCCCGGCTTGTTTTTTGCCCCATAGATGTTTTTATTCTACCACGTTTTGGGCCATTTGTGCAAGATTTCCCTTGCCTGCTGAAAAAGAATATGGTACTATGACTAAAAAAGGAGATGCCTGTCTATGTCGCAGCCCATTACGATCTCTGTCATCATGGACGCCGAATCGTTCCAGAAATTCCGTTCCTTCGACCTGTTCCACCACCAAAAGCGCTGGCAGCGGCCCCTGTTGTTCGCCGCCATCCTGCTGGGGTCCTCCGGCATCTGCCTGTCGCAGGTGGGAGTGCGGGAGGGGGCTTCCCTGCTGGCGGTAGTGCTGGCCATGGTTGCGCTGGGGCTCCCGGCAGTGTACTTTTACACCTTCTTCCGGGACCTGCGCACCACGATCCAGAAGCTGGGCCTCCCCCGGCCCTTCTACCGCCTCCGGCTGGACGATGCAGGCCTTTCCGTCTGGATGGCCGGAGAGCAGGACAAGCCCCAGCCCAGCCACCAGTACCCATGGCAGGACCTTCACGTAGCCTACCGCACCCCGGACGCCGTGTACCTTTATGTCCAGCAGACCCAAGCCTACCTCGTCAACGGCGAGGAGCGGGACGCGGTGTGGGACTGCCTGAAGACGCATCTCCCTACCTCCCGGCTGCGGGATCTGCGGTAACGCCGCTCCCCCCTGCAAACAACAAGCCCCATGGAACCCGGACGGCGTACTGCCGTCCCCGGTCTCATTGGGCTTTTTCTGCGCTAAAACGACAAGAAGCAGACGGTGCTGTGATATGATAAGGCTCACCGCCAAAACTGACGGCGAACCTTATTGTATGCTTGGCTTTTATAGAATTCCGGCAGTTTTGCCTTGTCATATAGAACGAATGGGCGGCGTTTGCAAGGAGCAGTCATACACAAAACGCCCCCGGCTTCCTGTCATGGAAACCGGGGGCGCTGCGGTTTTATAGGAAACGCCTCAGGCGCTGCAAAGCCTCAGTGCAGCAGGGAGCTGACCCATGCCCGGGCGGCCGTCTTGGCCTGGAGCTTATTGTACATCTTCAGGGTGGTGTTGTACACCTTCTGGCTCATGGCATTGCTGGCGTTGGTGGCGGCAGCCTGCTTGGCCTCAAGCGTGTCGGCGGCGGCAACGGCTGCCTTCATATCGGCGTAGTCGGCCATGATCTCCTGCTGGAGCGCGGCATAGCTGGCCTTGGCTGCTGCCCGATCCTTTGCGGTGACCTGATTGCCATTGCTGCCGTAGGTCAGCAGGTTGGAGAGGGCGTCACGCACGCCGTAGAAGGAGTCGGTCCAGTCGTCCGGGTAGGTGTAGTAGCGGCCCTTGGCATCCTGATACCAGACGCCCTCGGTGGGCTGCTCGTCGGAACGGGTGACCTTATGGACCGAGACCTTGTAGACATCTGCAGTGTCGGTGGTCAGCATCGGATAGTAAGGGACGAAGGCGTTGTACACGTCGTCGTCAAAAGCGGTCCACTCGGTAATGGCGGTGTTCAGATCGCCGGTGGCGCTCACCTGGAACAGATGAGTCTCCACATTGCCCGTCTTGCCGATGGGCTCGGTCTGAAAGAAGTGGATGGAATCCTCCACCGAGAACTTCTTGGTCAGCTGGATGTTGGAGTAGACCGGGACGATGGCACCGTTCTCGCCGACGTTGCTGATAGCAAAGTCGGTCTCGCTGTAGTTGTCCTTCGTAAAGGTGTCGGTGCCGTACAGGTAGTTCAGGCCGGCTGCCATGCGGTCCGATGCGATGTCGCCGTTGTAGGAGGCATCCAGATCGATGACGTTGGCAGCGGCATCGCCCACAAAGGTACCGGCTTTCTGAGCCACGGAGATCAGGTTGGCAGAGGCCACCACATGGTCGGTGTCATCCAGATCGATCTTGCCCATAGCGGCGATGTTGGGCTGCATGAAGACCACGCTGGAGGAGAGCTTCAGGGCAAGGTAGGTGTGGCCCGTCAGGTTCTCCACGAACCAGGTCTCGTTCTGGTCGGCAATGAACACGCCGGAGCCGCCGGCTGCACCGGCGTTGTCGTAGATAGAGGTCAGCAGGGCAACACCCTCGCGGGCCGTGGAAGCTTCGCTCAGCAGCACCGTGGTGATCTCGGCTTCCTCAATGCCGTTGTCCACATAGGGGTCTACGCTCAGCACGGCGTCGGTACCGTAGAGAGACTCGGTGGCAGAGACCATGACGCCCTTCTCGTTGGTGCCAGCCTCCTCATAGGGGGTGTGCTCGTGGGTGCTGTCGCAGTCCGGGCAGACGCCCAGACCGTTGTCGTCCCGGCGGGCGGTGTAGCGGTAGCTGTCGTGGGTGAAGGTGTAGGTAAAGCCGTAGCAGCCCTCGTACACCTCGCCCGCGGTGTGCTTCCCGGCGGGGCTGATGTTGAACAGCTTGTTGTAATCGTTGGTGCCCAGATCCTCGATCCGGCCAAACATGGTGGTGCCATCCTCGGTGAGGTCGCTGCCGACATAGAGTGCCGTGCAGGCGAAAGCGGAAGGAACCACGGCAAGCGTCATCGCACAGGCGATGAAAGCCGCAGCAATTTTCTTCTTCAAAGACATGATAGTATCGATCCCTCTCTTGTTGATTGTCGGCATTTCGTCGGCGGGTGTTATAATACACCCATTTTAATGAAAATGCAAGTATTTTCCCGAAATTTTAGCATATATTCATTTTTATATGGTATATATTCATACTGCGTTTTTCAGCTGTCCCTCCGTGAGCGCAAAAAACCGCCCCGGCTTCCTCTTTCGGAAACCGAGGCGGTTCATGATGCTTTATTCGTGCTTTCTCAAGCCCTCACGCAATTACTTGCGAGGGTTCTTGATAGCAGCCTGGGCGGGTGCCAAAATTACAGGGCGTTGGACATCATTCTTCTCCCTCCTGGTACTGCTCAACGCTTCCTTTTGAACTGAGCAGCATCGGCTTGCGATGTTTTTTTACTTCTTCTATTTTCATCACACGGATGGCAAACATCCAATCATCGCCAAAGTCATAATGGAGCGAGAATTTTTGTCCTTCGATCAGCCCCAGTTCATCCAATGCAATATCAGTTCCTTCTGCATCATCTTCGTCAAACAGGTCATCTTCCATCGGATTGAATCGATAGCAGTCTTCGCTGTACATCTTGTTGTCCATGCAAAATTCATACAGATGCTCTGCCGTAAAATCAAATGCATTCAAAATCGCCATGCAGAGCTGATCCAGTGTATCCGTACCACAGATGGTTATCGTTCTGTATACGCTGCGCCCAAGCCCTGCCGGATAAACCTTTAATGTATACTGTATCCTCATTACGATTCTTCTTTCTTTTGATTTTAACCCGAATTGCTGTCCTCGGTCAGAATTTTCTCCGGCTTAATATTCTCAGTCGTACTATCCGGGTAAATTCGATAGAACGAATGATAACTCTGTTTCAGTGCCCCATACTTTCCAGAGGTTCGGATACCATACACTTCTTCCACACTGTATGGCAGAGCTGGCAAGCCCTCCCGCGTTACGATAACATAATAGTTATCCGTCTGCTGAATCGCACGTGCAAAATCTTTGGTCTTGACAAACTCGTTTCCTTCATCGATAAAAGCAATGCTGTCCTGAATATTGTCAAGTTGTCCCTTCCAAAGATTTCCTTCTACCACGTAGCAACTTTTATCACAATTTAGAGTGACCGGTCCACTCTCTCCATCGTTCATATGGGTACGAATCATATCTACGAGAGTCGTTTTACCCGTTGCGCTATCCCCGCGAATGATGGTTAAGTTGCGCCGCAGTTCAAATTCATATTTCAGGTACTTTGTGCCAACGACCACTTTATGAATGCCTTTCATTTCTGTCAGCCCCTTTACACAAACTCACCTGCGGCCAAAATCAGCTCTTCCATACTGTGAACGATTTGATTCGTATTCAGCACTTTTATTGTAAATGGCTTTTTGCCAAAATCCATCAGGTGACGCAAATTCACCGTGCGATCCTCCTGCTCTGCAATTTTGAGCAGCCACTTTGCACAGTTGTCACCACAAGTCGATACATTGAACACTTTCTCTGGCTCAAACTTTACCAAAATCAGTGTCTTTACGCCACCAGACAAAGCAGTCGGTGGAATTTTACCCAGGACCGGGCTGTCAATGATACCACTGTCAATCACAGTGGAGCTATCTACATCCTGAATCATTTCCTTGACCATCGGGTCAGCGATCCAGTCTTCCTCGTAATCGTATTTGAAATAAGAAGCCGTATTGTACACCGCTTCCTTCATATCACCGTAAAAGACATTCAGCATAGTATCACCTCATTGATGTGCATACTTCTTCTATCATTGTACCCTCTTTCAGCTTACAAAACAAGATGCAAAAAGCTCTTGGCCTCCATTACAGAAGCCAAGAGCTTTTATCTTCTTTGTCCTATCAGATTTTATTTCCGGGGAGACTTAATCGCAGCCTGAGCGGGTGCCAAAATTACAGAGTTCTCCTTTCCAGAAACATCATTTCATTTTCAGTTTAGCCTGTGGCTCTTTTTTCGTAAGCCCCGCGTATGCGGGGAAAAGGGGATGATGTAGTCTACGGGCTTGGCCGCGTACGGATCACCCCCGCGTATGCGGGGAAAAGATGGTGTACTTCAGGTCGCCGATCAGCTGCTTGGGATCACCCCCGCGTATGCGGGGAAAAGTCAGAAGCCAGATCCTCAGAGTTGCCAACAGGAGGATCACCCCCGCGTATGCGGGGAAAAGGGGTCAATGTCGCCGTCTCTGACGCGCTCGTAGGGATCACCCCCGCGTATGCGGGGAAAAGAAACGTAGCAATGCGGCAAAAGTATGCAATATGGGATCACCCCCGCGTATGCGGGGAAAAGGGCGGTCAGTTTATTGACTGGCTCACGAATCTGGGATCATCCCCGCGTATGCGGGGAAAAGTAGTCCATCATGCTGCGGAAGTTGGCGTTGCATGGATCACCCCCGCGTATGCGGGGAAAAGGCGACAAAACAGCTGCATCTTATCCATAGATCAGGATCACCCCCGCGCATGCGGGGAAAAGCTGATAATACCCTGCGCATCGTCTTCCGTGCAGGGATCACCCCCGCGTATGCGGAGAAAAGGCAGGAAAGGCCACGGCAGCAGACATCAAACAAGGATCACCCCCGCGTATGCGGGGAAAAGTCTGTAACGGTGATCGCGCCGTCCTGTCGGCCAAGGGTGCAGCGTTCCAGATACAGAAACGTTATCCGGTCTTTCACCTGCGGCAGCGCCTGCAGGTCCGGCCGAATCATGCCCGGCATCTCGTCCATCTCAGTTTCCTCCGCGCATAATGGTCATCAGCCCAAGGCCATAGGCCTTGCCGCGCCCCATGCCCTGACACAGCAGTGCCCGGAACTGTTCTGCATCGGTCACCTGTAAAATGCCCTCATAGGTCACTGCCAGCAGGGTCACCGGCCGGGTGCCGTGCTTGGCAAAATGCTGCCACTGCACCCTGGTCACGGTAAATTCCTCGTCCCGCAGAGCAAAGCCGTGCTTTGCAGCGCGCTCCAACAGCCACTGCTTCTGGTACTGTGTCGTGCAATGTGCGGCCACGGTTCCCCGCGCTGCGGGGTTTTGGGTGTCTTTGCAGCTTTTGGTGGGGTTTGCAGTCAGCCGGAACTGCCAGCAACTGCCCGGCTCCACCCGCTGCAAAAGCGGGTCGTAGCTGCGGGTCTCCGCAGCCGCTCCGGTGCCAAACTGCTCCACCACGCCGGATAGCTCCGGTGCATCCTCGCTGAGCAGCAGCAGATACAGCTGCTCTCCCAGACGATCCAACCGCCACAGCCTGCGACGGCGTTCCCCTCCAAAAGCGCTTTCCACTGCACCATGCAATTTTTGCGGTGCCGCCAGCGCAGCCATGGTGCTGCGGCGAGTGGGATCGAGTTCTACCCGTGATAAATACATTCTCTCGCCCCCTTTTTACAATTCCCGGAACGGGTCGTGCTCCGTAGTCTCCGGCCTGTCCGGCACTTTCTGCCAAAGCTCCCGTACCGAGCGGTAGCCGTACTGCCGGTGATGTGGGTCAAAGCTCACCGGCACATCCCGCTGCGGAGCTGTGCCCGGCTCCAGCGGGTCGGCGTCCAACAGGATCCGGCTCTGTCGTCCCGGGCACAGGGGCGGTTCCGCTTGCAGCACCTCCTGCAAGCTGTCCGGGCGTACCCCCAGACAGAGCGGCAGAGTGGGCGGACAGGAGCGGCGGCCGAGATACAGCGGGAATGCCGGGTGCAGCAGCGCCTGCTGCAGCTGCTGCAAAAGGGC
>OGMZ01000670.1_pt1 | contig 13502 bp, 10 predicted proteins | sample 1573361 | NCBI WGS metagenome assembly OGMZ01 (sample SAMEA2581995, study PRJEB24529) | metagenome | biome: Human gut stool | place: China | collected 2011
TGTTGGGCGTACCTGTGCCCAAAACCCTGCTGGGAACGTGTGCGACAAACTGGAAGTTATCGATTTCTTTGTGCGCTGTATCTAACGGACAGCACAATGCTTACTGATGCGGTAATGACCTTTGCAAATACGGCGCTCCACCAAATCGTGATTTGACCGCCAAACACCGGCGGCAGCATCAGCATCAACACCAGCATGATGAGGGGTTCGATAAAGGTCAGAACATAGGACAGCACACTTTTTTCGGTTGCGTAGAAAGCCGCCGCGGAAACTCGTGTGATGGCGTCAAACGGAACCGACACAAGGAAGATCGGCATGACCTTTATGACCCCTGCGTTTACCTCGGCAGATGAACCGAACAGTAGTCCAATCTTTCCACGGAGCAGGTAAATCAGAATCGCACTGATTACCGCCAAAACCATGGAAAATTCATACGCCAGCGTTTTGGTTTGTTTGAGCGATTTTTCTTCGCCTGCTCCGTAGAACTGACTCATGAGCGGCTGGCTACCATCACCGACACCCTGCAAAAGAAGATAAACAATGCAGATGATATAGGAGATACAGGCATAGGTGGCGATAGCCTCCTGTCCGCCATAAGAAACCGAAAATCGGTTGATGATCACAAGAGAGATATTTGGGGCAAGGGTCAAGCCAAATGGAGCAAGTCCGATTTTTAATATCTGAAATGCCGTTTTCGGGGTATCAACAGGTGCGATTTTCAGAGTGAGGTTCTTTTTGATGGCGCAATACACGAGTGCAACCGCCATGGTAACTCCCTGCCCAATAATGGTCGCCAATGCCGCACCGTACATGCCCCGTCCAAGAACCCACACAAAAGTATAGTCAAGAGCAACATTGGTAGCAAAGCCGCAGATCATAGCGATCATTGCCCACAAAGAACCGCCGTAATTACGCATAAACGGAACCAGTCCGGTGCCGAACACCTGTAAAATCGCTCCAAGGGCAATTACCTTGATATACTCATTTCCCAGAGTAAGCAACTCGCCCGATGCACCAAGGGCAGAAAGGATTTTCTCTGAAGTGAAGAAAACGGTGACAGTCAGGACAGCGCTGAAAAGAAGCATCAGCCATGTTGCACCGGCAACGAACTCCCGTGCTTTTTTCTCATTTCCTGCTGCTTTCAGAATGGAGTATTTGACTGAACCACCCATTCCGATTCCTGTCCCTACGGATTGCAGGACCGCCGTGATGGGATATGCAATGTTGATTGCGGAAAGTCCGGCATCCCCGATTGAGTTGCCTACAAAGAAACCGTCAACGATGGCATACACCCCGGAAAGCGCAAAGGATAACACGGACGGAATCACATACTGAAAGAAAGTCCGCTTGTTATTCACTGCCCAGACCTCCTCTCAGCTCTCTTTCAAAGAGAAGATTGAAAAGGTCAAGAATTTCACACATGGCTTGGAGCCGTTCGTTCCCGATTGTTCTATAAACCTTCTCCTCGGCTTTTCGTAAAGGCGCAATCATTCTGTGGGCGTATACCTGTCCGCTTTCAGTCAAGACGATCCGCTTCTCACGTTTATCGCCCTCGCTGGCCTCCAACAGTAAATAGCCCTTCTTTTGAAGTGCGCTCACGACCGTATGAACCGTCTGTTTTTGCATACCGAAATTCTCTGCGATCTGCTTTTGCGTCAGTTCTCCCATGGATTCCAGCGCATACAGCACCATCATTTCCGGGTATCCGACGCCAAGTACTGAAGCTGCTTTTGTATATAGCGCAGTGCTTTTCGCCCACGCAACGTTAAAATGATTGTTTTCCATAAGTCCTCCTCTTACAAATAGTATTTACAAATACTATTATAGTATATTGTAAGGACTGCTGTCAAGGGCGTATGGAGCAAAAAATTCCGAGTTGTTGAATTAAGCTGAGTATACCACACGCGCGGTCGAATGACCACCCATATCTATGAGAATTTGCCCGAAATGCACCCTTCTGGTACAAAGTCCAGTGCGCGGCACCTTGCCAGCGGTGGATGCGCTTCGGATATGAAAAGTCCCATGCCGATACCGTGGCGGTGCAGACATGGGACTTGATGTTTTTTCGGCCTGGCCGGGCAGCCGTGACCGATCCGGACCGGCGTTTACAGAGCCTTACACGCCCGAATAGGCGGAGAAGCCGCCGTCTACGGGCAGGCAGATGCCGGTGATGAACCCGGCTACGTCGTTGTTCAGCAGGAACAGCAGCACGCCGACGAGATCTTCACCGAAGCCGAGAACCGCCTCCACGTCCAGAAAGCCGTTCTGGCCATCCTTCTGGCGAACCAATAAGCGGGAACATACAGGTTTCATAAAACAGCCGTTTGAACGGATAGAAAGAAAACCAGAACGGCGCAGCTGATCCAACTGCGCCGTTCTGGTTTTTTACTGTTTGTAAGAGCAGGGAGCGTCCTGCGGTCACAGATTTTCAGTTTCTGAAAATCTGTGACCTTTTGGGGTCCGCTTCTTGTTGGGCGTACCTGTGCCCAAAACCCTGCTGGGAACGTGTGCGACAAACTGGAATTTAGTAACGCAAAAGGAAATATATGACATATACCCAACTAAGTAATCCATGAAAAATCGCCCAACCGATAGACTTCCACGTTGTATAACTAATAACCATAGCTAATGCACTTCCAAAAGTTATACCTGATTTTACCGTTTTCTTGACATTCGTTGATTTATTATCTTCCACGTTTGTTTCCTCCGCAAATTCCGATTTGTTGAACTAAGCCGAGTATACCACACGCGCGGTCGAATGACCACTCATATCTATGAGAATTTGCCCGAAATGCACCCTTCTGGTACAAAGTCCAGTGCGCGGCATCTTGCCAGCGGTGTATGCGCTTCGGATATGAAAAAGTCCCATGCCGACACCGTGACGGTGCAGACATGGGACTGGATGCTTTTTTGGCCTGGCCGGGCAGCCGGAACCGGTCCGGACAGGCGTTTACAGAGTCTTACACGCCCGAATAGGCGGAGAAGCCGCCGTCTACGGGCAGGCAGATGCCGGGGATGAACCCGGCGGCGTCGTTGTTCAGAACGTTCGTTTCCGTAACAGCTCTCCTCTTCGTTTCTTAAACTTTGCCCGCGCCCCTGTCCAGGATCTTATCGAACCGGGAGAAGAAGGTAGCGGCGGTGACGGTGGCGGCGATGATGTCGCTGACCGGCTCGGCCAGGAAGACGCCGAACACCGGGTCCGCGACCACATGCGGCAGGATGAAGATGAGGGGAATGAGCAAAATCAGCTTGCGCAGGCAGGCCAGCAGCAGGCTGACCTTGGCCTGACCCAGCGCCATAAAGCTCTGCTGGCAGGCGATCTGGATGCCCAGCGAGAAGATGCCGGCCATATAGATGCGCATGGCCCAGGTGGTGTACTGGATCAGGGCGGCGTCCGAGGTGAAGATGCCGGCCACCACACCGGGCACCAGCATCATCAGCACCCAGAAGATGGCCGTGTAGCCGAAGCAGACCAGAAGCTGGAAGCGGAAGGCCTCCTTGACGCGCTCTTTCTTGCCTGCACCGAAGTTGAAGCTCATCACCGGCTGGCCGCCCTGGCAGACGCCGGAGACCGGCATACTGGCCAGCTGGGAAACGCTGGTGATGACCGTCATTGCGCCCACGGCCACGTCGCCGCCGTAGCGGGCCAGGCTGGAGCTGAAGCTGATCGAGAGCAGGCTCTCGGTGGACATCATGACGAAGGTGGAAATGCCCAGCGCCAGGACGGGCAGCACGATCTTCCCTTCGGGCTTGAGGTACTCTTTCTTCAGCCGGAGGGTGGTCTTGGGGCCGGTGAGGAAACGGATGATCCAGATGGCACTCACAGCCTGGCTGAGCACGGTGGCGATGGCAGCACCCCGCACCCCCAGACCAAAGAGGAAGATGAGGATGGGGTCGAGCACGATGTTGATGACCGCACCGATGACGGTGGTCAGCATACTGATCTTGGCAAAGCCCTGTGCGGTGATGAAGGGGTTCATGCCCAGCACGATGAGGACGCAGACTGAGCCGAGGATGTAGATGCGACTGTACGCCAGCGCATAGGGCAGGGTGGCGTCGCTGGCACCGAACATCCGCAGCAGGGCCGGTGCAGCAGCGTAGAATACGACGGTCAGCAGCGCCGAGAAGATCAGCAGCATGGTGAAGCTGTTGCTGACGATCTTTTCCGCCTGGTCTTTGTCGCCCTGGCCCATGGCGATGGCGGTGCGGGGCGCACCACCGGCACCGATGAGCATCGCAAAGGCGTTCAGCAGCATCAGGATGGGGGTGAACAGGCCCACGCCGGTCAGCGCGGCTGCGCCGATGCCGGGGATGTGGCCGATGTAGATACGGTCCACGATGTTGTACAGCAGGTTGACGATCTGGGCCACCACGGCCGGGATCATCAGCTGGAGCAGCAGCTTTTTGACGCTGCCGGTGCCCATATCGCCTTGTTTTTTCTGTGTTTGTGCCATTGGTTTCTCCTTGCATGAAAAGGGCGGCCAGCACCCGAAAAGAGGTGCTGGCCACCGCATATTTTAATACGACAGGCCGAAATTCAACTCATAGTAATTGCCGGCGGCGTCACGGTAAGCGTAAGCCTTGCCGTTTTCGTCCTTCATGCAGTCTGGCATGTAGGCATCCTTGGCGTAGCCGGGCACATCGTTGGGGCTGATGCAGACGCCGTCTGCATTGACGGCCAGCACTTCGTCGCCCTTGGGCAGGGTCAGCGGCAGCTTGCCGACCGGGGCAAAGCGGCCGAACAGGACATCCAGCGTTGCGGAGGGGTAGGTATCGAAGCCGACGGTCAGCGCATCGGAGACTTTTTCGATGTTGCCGACTTCCCAGGCCAGCGGGCAGTTGATGTTGGAAACGACCTTGCCGCCGTGTGCGTGGACCGCCTCGGCGATGCCGGGGATGCGGCTGGCACCGACCAGCGTGGTCTCCTGATGGGTCTCGGCGGTGGGCTTGCCGCTTTCATCCACGTTGCAGACGGTCTTGCCTTCGCAGATGTCCAGCTCCAGATAGCCCGGCGTTGCATTGAAGTATGCACCGGACTGCGGGCTGACCATCAGCAGGGCGACATCGGCCTCGGCGGGGTCGGCCACCAGCGTGACATTGCCCAGCATCTCGCGCAGGGCCTTGGTGGCAGCTTCGCCGGCCTCGGCGCTCTTGCCGAAGGCCTCGGCGTAGACCTTGCAGCCATCCTTCAGGGGCAGGGTGCCGTCATTCTTCAGCAGGACGACGCTCTCGCGGTGGACGCGGCTGGCCTCTTCCCAGTCGGCCTTGGTGGCCACGACCTCGGCAGCCTTCCGGGGGTCTGCATAGGGGTCTTCGAACATGCCCTGACGGAACAGCTCGGTAAGGGTGCGGCGGACGGCGCGGTTCAGGCTCTCGTCGGTCAGGACAAGGTCTTCCTTCCGGAAGCCTGCGGGCACTTCGTGGGTGTCGTAGTAGCCGTTGGTAGCACGGGCGTAGCTCTCCTCGCCGAACGCATTGTCCAGCAGACCGGAGATCAGGTCCACGCCGCTCTGCGTGACGGCGTAGCCGATGCGCTCCGGCTCATCCAGCATATCGACGCCCCAGCACATGTTGTGGACGATGCCGGTGTCGGAGTTGATGTAGCCCTTGAAGCCCATCTGGCTGCGGAGCATCCCGTCGATGAAGACCTTGTTATAAGCGAAGCCATAGGGATTCAGCGCGATGGGGTTGCCCTCGAAGTCCTCCTGCGGGGCGCTCTTCTCAGCGGACGGCTTGGAGTAGTAGGGCATGATGGACTCGGCGTTGTGGCGGATGGCCGCACGGAAGGCCGGGATGTGGTACTTCTGCAAGGAACCGGGGGTGGCGTAGATGTTCCACTGACCGGCTGCATAGTGGGGGTCGAAGCCGTTCTCACGGGCACCGCCGCCGGGGAAGTGCTTCACAGTCACGGACACGCCGTCCGGGGTGACGCCGTTGCTGCCGCCCTGGATGCCGGGGATGAGGTGGTCGAAGATCTCCTCGATCAGCTCCGGGTCCTCGCCGAAGGTGCCGAAGGTGCGCTGCCAACGAGGGTCGGTGACGCAGTCGGCCATGTACATGTAGCCCTTCTTCAGGCCGCAGGCGTTCCACTCGCGGCGGATGGTGTCGGCGAACTTGTCGATGATGTCGATGCGGGCGGTGCCCTTGACGGCCGCTGCGATGCCCAGAGTGCCGGGCCAGGTGGCGAAGACACCGGCGGCATCGTTCATGCCGAAGACGACCTCACCGTTCTCGTTGCGGCTGTTGGACATGACCTGCATGGGCACGAAATGCTCACAGGTCTCGGTCAGGTATTGCAGCTGGTTCAGATAGTCGGCCAAGTCTTCGGGGGTGGGGTTCTCGCGCAGGATGACGTGGCGGTTGAAGCACTTTTTGACCATGTCGGAGGTGCTGGGCAGCGCCTGATGGCCGAAGATGCTGTCGGAAACGTCCACCGGTGCCTCATCCAGCAGGCCGGAGTCATCGCCCACAGGCTTGTGGCCGTTGGCAGCCAGACGGGGCGAGGGGTACTTGGGGCCCATCCGCCAGTCAGAGGTGAACAGCTGGCCGATCTTCTCACGGGTGGTCAGGGTCTGGACATAGGCTTTGGCGCGCTCTTCAGGGGCCAGGCGCCAGTCGTTGACGGCGCTGACGGTGCCGGTGCCGTCGATATCCTTGAAATAGAGGCCGTCCTGTTCGATGACCCGGCGCTCCACCGTGCCGATGGTGGGGCCGTTTGCGTTGACATAGCGCTGGACGCGCTGGGATGCTTTCGTTGCCATGTGATTTCTCCTTTTTATTTTACGCCGCCTGCGGTGGGGTTCGTGGTACCTATATTATAATGGCAGACCCCAGAAAGGAATTAGAAAAATTTTTGGAAAAATCCGCACTTTCCTAATATTCTTTTCTACGCAGGCAGAGAAAACTGGCAATGTGCTGTACTAATATATCAATACTATATGCAATTTGACCAATAGGTTTTTATAAAGTTGTGAAAATTGCTTCAAAATAGTAAAATCGTCCTGTTTTACCTCAAAATATTACTAACAGAATTTCAAAATATCGTTCATAATAAGGACATAAAGTCCCGATGTGCCGCACAGTGGCAGGTGCGGTTTCCAAACGGGGCAAAAACGGAGAACGCCTGTTTACAAATTAAGGAGAGAAAACGAAATGGCAAAAACGAGAAGTCTGCCGGATAAGTACTACGACAAAGACTACGAGCACAACGGCATCCACCGCGTTCCGCTGTGGCGCATCGCATGCTTTGCACTGAACAACACGGCTACCAACCTGTACATGATGATGATGGGTTACGCTACCTACTACCTGATGGGCTGGGTCGGCGTCGGCATGATGATGGCCTCTTCCCTGAGCATGATCATGCGCATCTGGGACGGTGTCCCCGACCCGTTCGTGGGCTTCATGGTCGATAAGACCAACGGCAAGTTCGGCAAGAACCGCCCGTTCATCATCATCGGCAACATCATTCTGGCCGTGACCAGCTTCATCCTGTTCCACGTCACCCACCAGCTGCCGCAGGCAGTCCGCTTCCCCTTCTACGTTGTGGTCCTGATGATCTACTATCTGGGCTACACCTGCCAGTGCGTCGTTACCAAGTCTGCACAGTCCTGCATGACCAACGACCCCAAGCAGCGCCCCATGTTCGCTTCCTTCGACGGCGTGTTCAACACCGTTCTGTTCGCTGGTCTGGCGGTCGTGTTTGCGAATATGGCAAACAGCTACAAGGATGTCGGCGGCTATGCTTCCACCCAGTTCTTCCACAGCCTGTGGGTCATGACCGCCATCGGTTCCGGTATCTTCACCCTGCTGGCTGTCATCGCCATCGCCCCGAAGGACCGTCCGGAGTTCTTTGGCACCGGCAAGCCGGTCAAGGTCGGCCTGAAGGATTACTGGGATACCCTGAAGAACAACCGCGCCATCCAGATGCTGATTCTGTCTGCATCTACCGATAAGCTGGGCTCCTCTGCCCGTACCAGCGCTGTCTCCGTTGCAATGTTCGCCTGCATCGCCGGTTCTACCGTTCTGCAGGGCAACGTGACCGCTCTGACCACCATCCCCAGCGTCATCGTCACCTTCCTGGCCATCTCTCTGGTGGCTACCAAGTTCGGCCAGCGCAAGGCCATGATCATCGGCTCCGTCGGCGGTCTGGTCGTCAACGCTCTGACCATCGCCCTGTGGCTGCTGGGCGACCCCACCACCATGCCCTCTGACCCCGCTAAGGGCACCCTGAACTGGGGCTACTTCCTGATCCTCCATGTTGGCCTGAGCATCATCTACGCAGGCTTCCAGGGCATCTCCGGCAACATCGTCATCCCCATGACTGCGGACTGCGCCGACTACGAGGTCTATCGTTCCGGCAAGTACGTTCCCGGCCTGATGGGCACCCTGTTCAGCTTCGTCGATAAGCTGGTCTCCTCTTTCGCACCCATGATCGCCGGTGTCATGTTCACCATCTGCGGCTTCGCTGACCACAACCCCGTTGAGGGCGACGTGGCTACCATGAAGCTCCGCATCGGCTGCGCCTTCTGCTACAGCGGCATCATCATGATCGGCCTGCTGTGCAACCTGATCGCCATGAAGTTCTATCCCCTGACCAAGGAGAAGATGGCTGAGATCCAGGACGAAGTTGCTGCCATCAAGATGAAGGCAATGGCTGAAAACGCATAATCCAAGCTGCCACGCTTTCTGATTCTGCGGAAATTACATCCCATGGGAAAGACCGCTCACCGGCCAAGTGCGCAGTGGGCGGCTTTCCCGATTTTATGAGACAAAGACAGAGGTACGACAATGGCAAATACCCAATGGACAAAAGACCCCGACCACGGTTTTATCTGGAATTCCATCGAACATTACTTCTATTGGAAGGAAAACCGCCAGCGCCATGAGGTGAACCGGAAAAAGTATCTCCGCCTTTGCATTCTGGGGGCCTTTGGGGCGCACCAGTTCTACGCCAAGCGCCCGGTTTTGGGGGTGCTGTATCTGGCCACCTTCTGGACCGGCTTCTCGGCAGCCATGACCATCGTGGATGCTGTCATCGCGGCCCCCATGAAGCCGGACGAGAACGGCAGCATCTGGCTGTGACCCCCACCTCTTCTGAGCGGTTCCGCCGGGACCGGAAAGGTACAGTTCTATGAGCAACGTTTTGCAGACCCTGTTCAACACCAATCACGAGCTGCCTGATCTGCAGGTCATCGTGATTCTGGCCATCCTTGCGATCGTTGCGCCCTCGGTGGCCAAGTATCTTCATCAGCGGCGTTCCAGCGGCAGCACCAAGACCTCTGCCGCCTCGGCAAAGCCCCGCGCTCAGCACAAGAAAAAGCGCTGAGCGGCTGAACTTTCTACGACATTTCCCTCTATTCATTCATCTCATTTACCTCCTTTCTTTTCGAAGAAACACCAAAAGCCCGCAGCTTTCGCTGCGGGCTTTTGGCGTTGCGGCTCTCCCCTCTCAGGCGCTTTGTAAGGGCTGGCAGGGTGCGCAGCCGCTGCCCGTTCCGGCGGAGCCCGGCAGCCTGCGCAAAGAAGAGACCTTGTTCGTCCAGCACAGCCAGCACCGGCCTGCCAAGGCCTCTCCCTCCGGGAGAGGTGGCAGCGCTTGCGCTGCCGGAGAGGGCCGTGTGTGAAAGAAGCTGCCGCCGAACAGGACGACAAAATGCCCCGGCAGGTGCTGCACAGCATCTGCCGGGGCGGTTTTATGGGGCTTTAACTTTGGGTCCTATCCAGGAACGCTCAGACCTTCTTGATTTTGATGAGCTGTGCGTTCAGGCTCTCCAGGAAGCCATCGGGCAGAGCCATGACGTTGCCCAGATTCTCCGGGGACATGGTCTTCAGCATATCCCACATACCGGAGCCGGGCTTCACATCAAAGTTGGTGGTCAGCTTCACGACCTTGGCAACGAGGGCGAAGGCTTCGGGGGACTTGGAGACTTCTTCCATGTTGTCCTTGATGCTGTAGTAGCCTTCCGGGAACTCCATGGGAGCCTTGAGGTCCAGATCCAGGCTGCCGACCTGCTTGAACCAGTTGGCAACGCCCTCCTGGCGCTCGTTGAACTCCGGCAGGGTGTAGTAAGCGGGCTCCTCAGCGACCTTCTCCAGGGTGATGGAATCCTTCACATCACCGGCCACAGCCAGGATGGTGTTGAAGCCTTCGTTCAGAGCAACGTCGAACTTGAAGACGCGGTGCGCGGTCTGCTGGCCGACTTCCTTGCCGTTGACGTACAGAACGACGGTGTCCTGGTTGGAGTAGACCTTGATCTCGGTGGTCTCGCCTGCGCGCTGTGCGTGGCGGCGGCCAGCGATGTGGACCATCGGGGTCTGGGTCCAGTAAGCCTGATAGACAAAGTAGCTGTCCTTCTTGGTCTTGCGGTCCATGGTGATGAGGCCCTTGTTGTTGCGGCCGCTCACGCCGCCCTCATGACGGGCAGCGCAGCCGAAGTCGAACATGTTCCAGACGTGGGAAGCCCACACCCAGGGACGGTCCTCGAAGACCTGTGCCATGTGCTCGTGGTACAGTGCCTGATACTCCTCGGTGTAGTCCTTGCACTCCGGCGTGTTGCTGTGCCAGTTGATGATGCCCTCGCAGCCGTACTCGGAAACGCCGATGCAGATGTCGGGGTGGTCGGCGTGGAACTTGTCCAGCCAGGGACCGTTCTGCTCCATCTTGCCGCCGTACCAGCCGAAGTAGTGGTTGTAGCTCTCCAGGTCGGTGATGTGGTGCATGGGGCCGTCCACGGGGGTGTGAGAAACGTGTGCAATGGTGGTCAGGCGGGTCGGGTCCAGCTCCTTGCAGAGCTTCTCCAGATCGTGGTGGGTGTCCACCAGCTCCTGAGAGATGCCGCCGATCAGGATCTCGTTGGAGATGCCCCAGAACATGATGGAGGGGTGGTTGTAGTTCTGGATGATGAGCTCCTTCATCTCCTCCATGACGTGGGTGTGTGCACCCTCGCCCTTCTTGAAGACGCTGATGAAGGGGATCTCAGCCCAGACGGCGAAACCGATCTCGTCGCAGGCATCGTAGAAGTCCTGGCTGTGCTGATAGTGTGCCAGACGGATGGTGTTGGCGCCCAGCTCCTTGATGAGCAGGGCGTCGTCATAGTGCTCCTCGGCGGTCAGAGCGTTGCCCTCGAACACGCGGTCCTGATGGCGGGAAACGCCGCGCAGCGGGGTGGGCACACCGTTGATGGAGAAGCCTTCGTTGGGCGTGACCTTGAAGGAACGGACACCGACGTTGGCGCAGATCTCATCGACGGCCTCGTTGTTGCGCTGCAGGGTCGCAGTGACGGTGTACAGATTGGGCTCGTCCATGCTCCACAGCTGTGCATCGGGCACGTAGATGGTGACTTCGGTCTCGGCGGAGCCGCGGACAGCGGAAGCGACCTCGCGGCCGAAGCAGTCCTCGATGCTGTACAGAACGGTCAGGTCGTCAGCGGGGTTGGTGACGAAGCTCTTGATGGTGAAGTTTGCACCGCCGTCCTCCGTGGGAACCGGGGTGACCATGATGCCGGGGCCGCCGTAGTAGTCCAGATCAAAGTGTGCATTGGGCACGCTGATCAGGTTGACGCCGCGGTACAGGCCGCCGTAGAAGGTGAAGTCGGCGGAAGCGGGGTACATGGACGGGGTGTCCTCGTTGGAGACCTCGATGGTCAGCTCGTTCTCGCCTTCGTGGCACAGATCGGTGACATCGGCACGGAAGATGGAGAAGCCGCCCTCATGGGTGGTGGCGACCGTGCCGTTGACCTTCACGGTGGCGTTCAGCGCAGCAGCGAGCACCTCAACATAGGTGCGGCCGCCCTCACGGGGCTGCTTGGGCTGCTCGAAGGTGCGGGTGTAAACGCCGGTGGTACGCAGGTAGCTGCCGTTGCCGTCGTTGCCATCCACAGCGTTCCAGGTGTGGGGCAGGTTGACCTGCTCCGTCACATGGTCGCCCTTGGGGAAGGACAGGGTCCAGTTTTCGTTCAAGGAAATGATCTCTCTCATTGATACGACTCCTTCTCAGTTTTTTCTCTGTGTGGGTCTGCGGCGCAGACCTCGTTGTGAGATTAGTATATCACAGGAAACCACCGGAACGTTTGTACAAAATCGCGTCAAAATAGTAATATTTTGTGAAAATTCCAACGACCGGGCCGCTTTTGTGCAGAAGAAAACGGCCCCGGCAGCTGCCGGAGCCGTTTTCAGGCTTGCATCAGATCCCGCATTCGTCCAGGATGCCGCGCAGGGTGTCTGCGGACTTCCGGAGGTCAGCGGATTCCTTCTCGCTCAGTGCGATGGGGACCAGTTCTTCGAGGCCGTCGGCACCCACCACGGCGGGCATGCTCAGAACGACATTGTCCACGCCAAAGTCGCCGTGCATCATCGAGGAGATGGGCAGGATGGACTTCTCGTCCCGGATGATGACCTCGCAGATGCGCTTGACGGCCATTGCGACGCCGTAGTAGGTGGCGCGCTTCTTCTCAATGATCTCGTAAGCGCTGTTCTTGACCTTCTCCGCGATGTTCTCCTGCGACTGGTCGTGGTTGTAGTGGCCGCGCATCTCGCAGAAATCGTCCAGCGCGATGCCGGAGACGTTGGCGCTGCTCCAGGCCGCGATCTCGCTGTCGCCGTGCTCGCCGATGATGAAGGCGTGGACGCTCTTGCTGTCCACGGACAGGTGCTCGCCCAGCTGATACTTCAGGCGGGCGGTGTCCAGCACGGTGCCGGAGCCGATGACCCGGTGCTCCGGGAAGCCGGACAGCTTGATGGCGGCATAGGTCAGGATGTCCACCGGATTCGCCACCACCAGCAGGATGCCGCGGCATTCCCGCTTGGCGATCTCCGGAAGGATGCTCTTGAAGATGTTCAGGTTCTTGTGCACGAGGTCCAGCCGGGTCTCGCCGGGCTTCTGGCCTGCACCTGCCGTGATGACGATGATGGCGGCATCCACGATGTCATCGTAGGTGCCGGCATAGATCTTCATGTTGCCCACAAAGGGGATGCCGTGGCTGATGTCCATGGCCTCGCCTTCGGCCTTGGCGTGGTCTGCGTCGATCAGGACGATCTCCGAGAACAGCTTGCTCTGCATCAGCGCAAAGGCGGACGCCGAGCCGACGAAGCCGCAGCCGATGACGGCGATCTTGCGTAAATTGACGTTGTTCATAGGTTGCCTTCCCTCTTCTGCCGCCCACGGCGGCTCCATTCATTCCAAAACCTCTCCCGCCGGGAGAAGCTGCCAGGCTAATCGTTAAACTTTTGCCAAGCTCGGATACATTACCAGAAATCACGGCATCTGTCAAGTGCATGCGCAACGACGCTGCTGTTTTTTCACAGGATGCCGCACAGCCTTTGAAAATATACCCGGCAGACGCAGAAGAAAACCAGTTGACGGAAAGCGGGAACTTTGTTATAATAATAGGGCTATCAAGCGGCTCTGGCAGCTTCTGCCCGCCGCTCTGAAGCGCGAAGTGAATAGGGAGATGTATCGAAGTGGTCGTAACGAGAACGACTCGAAATCTAACTGGCTTTTT
>OGMZ01000680.1_pt1 | contig 13237 bp, 11 predicted proteins | sample 1573361 | NCBI WGS metagenome assembly OGMZ01 (sample SAMEA2581995, study PRJEB24529) | metagenome | biome: Human gut stool | place: China | collected 2011
CCGGGCCGGGCTACGGGCGTTGCCTGCGCCGGACCTGCCGTTTCTGGTGCTGGTGCTCACGCTGGTGGGCTTTGGGCTGGTGATGCTGGGCAGCGCATCGGGGGCTGTGGCGCTCTATCGACGGGGCGATGCCTTCGCCTACCTCCGCCCGCAGCTGCTCTATGCGGCGCTGGGCATCGCCGGGATGGGCCTTGCCAGCCGGGTGGATTACCACATCTTCCACAAACTGGCGTGGCCGCTTCTGGGCGTTTCGCTGCTCTTGTTGACGGCGGTGCTGTTCATGCCGGAGTACAACGGCTGCAAGCGGTGGCTGGTGCTGCCGGGGCTGGGCACCCTGCAGCCCAGTGAGATCGCAAAATTTGCGGTAGTGCTGGTGTTTGCCCACATCATCTCGCTCAACCACGACCGGATGCAGAGCTTTGCCGTGGGGGTGCTGCCCTTTGCGCTGGTGCTGGGCGTGGTGGCGGCGCTGATGCTGCTGGAGCCACATCTTTCGGGCACACTGCTCATTCTGGGCATCGGTGCCGTGCTGATGTTCGTGGGCGGCACCGCCCACGCCCGCCAGCACGAACCACCGCAGCCCGGTGCCGCCCACGAACATGAGCACTGCCCCGATGCCCAGGATCAGCACCGTGCCGGACAGGTGCGGCTCCAGCAGCATGAGCACCGCCACCGCGCCCAGTACCAGCGCAAAGGGCACCACCCCCACCGCAAAGCTCTCCATCCGGCTGTGGTTGAGGGAGATGATGTGGGCAAACACCAGCACCACCGCAAATTTGGCGATCTCGCTGGGCTGCAGAGTGCCCAGCCCCGGCAGCACCAGCCAGCGCTTGCAGCCGTTGTATTCCGGCATGAACAGCACCACGACCAGCAGCACCAGCGAGAGGGCCAGCAGCGGCCAGGCCAGTTTGTGATAGATGTGGTAATCCACCCGGCTGGCCGCCCACATGGCCCCGATGCCCATGGCCGCATACAGCAGCTGCGGCCGCACATAGGCCCAGGCATCGCCCCGCCGGTACAGCGCCACCGCGCTGCTGGCACTGTACAGCATTACCAGCCCAAAGCCCACCAGCGTGAGCACCAGGATCAGAAACGGCAGGTCCATGGCGGGCAGCGGACGCAGCAGTCCGCGCCGGGCCCGGGCAGGCACAGCGGCCCTGTGCATCCTCATCACCTCCGGCAGTCCTTTTGGTCTATTGTACGCAGGCCGCCGGGCTGTTAGTCATAGCCGCAGGCCCTGCCCGCATAAACTGAGCCGGAAAAGGAGGTGCTGCCATGTCCCGGCCCGAACCCCTGCGCACCCTGCCGGAGCAGGCGTTCCGCGCCCGTGCCCGGCTGGTGGCGCTGCTTTTGTGCGGCATCTGCTTTGCAGGGCTTATTGCCCGGCTCTACTGGCTGCAGCTGGCCGCCGGGGACTGGTACACCCGGCGGGCACTGGGACAGCAGCTGCGGGACACCGTGGTGCCCGCCGACCGGGGCCGCATCTACAGTGCCGACGGCGTGTTGCTGGCGGCCAACAGCAGCTGCTGGACCCTGCGGGCCAGCCCGCGGGAGATGCCTGCCGACAAACTGGAGCTGGCCGCCCACGGTCTTGCGCAGATTTTGGAGCTGGACGAAGCCGCCCTGCTGGAAAAGTTCCGGGACCGCGCCTCCAACGACTGTCTGCTGCGCTACCGGGTGGAGCGTTCCATGGCGGATGCCGTGCGGGATTTCTGCGAGGAAAACGGCATCACCGGCATCCGTATCAATCAGGACAGCAAGCGCTGGTACCCGCAGGGGGAGTTTCTGGCGTCGGTGCTGGGCTTTACCAATGTGGACAACACCGGAGTGAGCGGGCTGGAGCTGGAATACAACGAGCAGCTCACCGGGCAGAACGGCGTGGTGCTCACCGCCGTGAACGCCTGGGGCTACACGCTGGAGCAGAGCTACGAGACCGAGCAGTTCCCGGTGGAGGGCAGCAGCCTGTGGCTGACCATCGACGCCAACATTCAACATTATCTCGAAAATGCGTTGAATTACGCCGTACAGGAACACCATGTGGCCGCCCGTGCCGTGGGCATCGTGCTGGACGTGAACACCGGGGCCGTGCTGGCCATGTCCACCACCCCCTCCTACGACCCCAACGAGCCCCGCGTCATCGCAGACGAAGCCGCCCGGAATCAGGTGGAGAGCCTTTCCGGCGAGGCGCGCCGTGCCGCCCTGCAGCTGGCCCAGCAGACCCAGTGGCGGAACAAGGCCGTCAGCGACCTCTACGAGCCGGGCAGCGTCTTCAAGCTCATCACCTGCGCCGCCGCGCTGGATGCCGGGGCCATCACCCGGCATTCCAGTTTCTACTGCGGCGAGTCCATCTCGGTGGCCGGGACGCGGTTCCACTGCGCCAACCACAAGCGCCACGGGGCCCAGACCGTGACCCAGGCGCTCGAAAACTCCTGCAACCAGAGCTTCATCCAGATCGGTGCCCGGCTGGGCAGGGAGGCTTTCTGCAGCTACTTCGCCGCCTTCGGCCTCCGGGAGCCCACCGGCATCGACCTGCCCGCAGAGCCGAAGAAGAGCCTGTACTACACCGCCGACCGGATGGGCCCGGTGGAGCTGGCCTCCTGCGCCTTCGGGCAAAGCAGCAAGATCTCCTATCTGGAAATGGCCGCCGCCGTGTGCGCAGTGGTCAACGGCGGAAAACTGATGCAGCCCTACCTCGTATCGGACATTCTGGCCCCGGACGGCACGGTGCTGGAACACCGGGACCCCGTGTGCAAACAGCAGGTGATCCAGCCGGAGACGTCCGCCGTCATGCGGGAGATGATGGAAGCCGTTGTTCTGTACGGCGGCGGACGCAACGCGCAGATCTCCGGCTACCGGGTGGGCGGCAAGAGCGGCACCAGCCAGAAGCTGGACAGCGCCGACGAAAAAGCCCGCATTGCCAGCTTTGTAGCCGTGGCGCCCATCGACGACCCGCAGTTTCTGTGTCTGGTCTGCCTGGATGAACCCCACAGCTGGACCACCGCCGGCGGCAGCCTTTCGGCCCCGGTGTGTGCCGAGGTGTTGGAACAGACGCTGGTGTACAAAGGCGTGCCCCGCGCCGCCGCAGACGTCCTCGCCGAGCAGACCGCTGCCCTGCCGGCAGACGGGGACAGTACGGATGGGACGTAAACCCTTTCCGTCATCGCCTGCGGCGATGCCAGTTCCCCCAAGGGAGGAGCTTTTGACGAAACGGGAAACTTCTCCGTACAAACAAAAAGCTCCCCCTTTCGGGGGAGCTGGCAGCCCGGAGGGCTGACTGAGAGGGTTCTGATCAGTTCTGATGGGGCTGCTCGCGGAACACGATCTCGCCGGTCTCGCTGTTCATGGATTCCACGATGGCAAGGCTCTCCAGCTGGATGCCTTTGCTGCGAATGAGCTCACCGCCCTGCTGGAAGCCCTTTTCCACGGCGATGCCGATGCCTTCCACGGTGGCACCGGCCTCCTGTGCCAGCTCCAGCAGGCCCATCAGGGCACAGCCGTTGGCCAGGAAATCGTCGATGATCAGCACATGATCCTCTGCGGTGAGGAACTTTTTGGACACGATGACGTTGTAGATCTTTTTGTGGGTGAAGGACTGGATCTTGGTCTCGTAGTTGTTGTAGTCCAGATTGATGCTCATGGACTTTTTGGCAAACACCACCGGCACGTTGAACTCACTGGCCACAATGGCGGCAATGCCGATGCCGCTGGCCTCGATGGTGAGCACCTTGTTGATGGACTTGCCCGCAAACAGGCGCTTCCACTCCCGGGCCATCTCGCGGAACAGCGGGATATCCATCTGGTGGTTGATGAAGCTGTCCACCTTGAGCACATTTCCTTCGCGCACAATGCCGTCTGCGCGGATACGATCTTCCAGCATCTTCATAAGCAGTCTTTGTCCTCCAGCCTTTTTCCATTCCGGGGCACAAAGCTGTGCCCGCAACCTGTATGTATTTTACCTAGTATAACGGAAGTGCCTGCCTTTGGCAAGTGGCTTTGTGCCCAAATTTGAAAAAATCCAGGCTGCATCTGCGTGGGCTTTTTCCAAAAGCATGCCTATGGCAAAAAGCACCGAAACTCCGCAAAACAGTTCTGTAATTTTTGGCTTTCGGCGCTCTTGTGCTTTGCTGATTTTTGAGTATACTTGGAAGAAAGACCGGTGCCTGTACGCCGATCGGAGGAGAGGGAGAACGGTTATGAAAACGGGACTTGTACTGGAAGGCGGGGCTATGCGCGGCATGTTCACCGCCGGTGTTCTGGATGTGCTGATGGAGCACGGCATCACGGTGGACGGTGCCATCGGTGTTTCGGCGGGGGCCGTGTTCGGCTGCAACTATAAGTCGCACCAGATCGGGCGCACCATCCGCTACAGCACCGAATACTGCAAAGATAAGCGCTACGCCAGCTTTGGCAACCTGCTGCGCACCGGCAACCTGTACAGCGAGCAGTTCTGCTACCACACCGTGCCGGAAAAGCTGGACCCGTTCGACGCCAAAACCTTTCGGGAAGATCCCATGGACTTTTTTTTGGTGTGCACCGATGTGCGCACCGGCGACCCCATCTACCACAAGTGCCGCACCGGCGACGCCGAGGACATCCAGTGGATGCAGGCGTCGTCCTCCATGCCGCTGGCCGCAAAAATCGTGAAGATCGGCCACTACCAGCTGCTGGACGGCGGCATTGCAGATTCCATCCCGGTGCGCTTCTTTGAGTCCATCGGCTACAAGCGCAACCTCATCGTGCTGACCCAGCCCAAGGGCTTTGTGAAAAAGAAGAACAAGATGCTGCCCGCCATCCGGGCGCGCTACCTGCGCTACCCCGCCTTTGTGGAGGCCGTGGCCGACCGCCACGAGCGCTACAACGAGACACTGGAACATGTGGCCATGCTGGAGCAGACCGGCCAGGCCTTTGTCATCCGGCCGCCGATCCCGCTGGAGATCGGCTCCATGGAGCGTGACCCCGCCCAGCTGCGCCGCGTGTACGACACCGGCCGTGCCGTGGCCGAGATCCAGGTGGACAAGATCGCCGCTTTTGTGGAGCAGTCCCGCGCAGCCGAATAAGTTTTGCGGCAGTGCATCATCCAAAAGGCCCCGCACCGGTTCCGAACGGAACGGTGCGGGGCCTTTGGTTTACGCGGGTGGTTCAGGCTGTAGGGTTACAGCTGACTCTTGTACAGCTCCACGATCTCTTCCACGCTGGTGTCACGCGGGTTGCCGGGGCGGCAGGCGTCGGCGTAAGCGGACTCTGCCAGGAACTGGATGTCCTCTTCCTTCAGGATGCCGTGCAGGTTTGTGGGGATGCCCACATCGGCGCTCAGCTGCTTGACGGCGGCGATGGTGGCATCGGCTGCCTCGGCGTCGTTCATCTCGTCGATGCCCTGGACGCCCATGGCCTTGCCGACAGCACGGTAGCGCTCACCGGCCACGCTCTTGTTGTATTCCAGACCGACCGGCAGCAGGATGGCGCAGGCCACGCCGTGAGGGGTATCATACAGGGCGGACAGGCCGTGTGCCATGGAGTGCACGATGCCCAGGCCCACGTTGGAGAAGCCCATACCGGCGATGTACTGGCCCAGAGCCATGCCCTCACGGCCTTCCGGGGTGTTCTGCACGGCACCGCGCAGGTTCTCGCTGATGAGCTTGATGGCTTCCAGATGGAACATGTCGGAGATCGTGCAGTGGCCCTTGGTGATATAACCCTCGATGGCATGGGTCAGTGCGTCCATACCGGTGGCAGCGGTCAGGCCCTTGGGCATGGAGGACATCATATCGGGGTCCACCACGGCGATCTCCGGGATGTCGTTGGTGTCTACGCAGACGAACTTGCGCTTCTTCTCCACATCGGTGATGACGTAGTTGATGGTGACCTCAGCAGCCGTACCGGCAGTGGTGGGCACCGCGATGGTGACCACGGCGTGCTTCTTGGTGGGAGCCACACCCTCCAGAGAGCGGACGTCCGCAAACTCCGGGTTGTTGATGATGATGCCGATGGCCTTGGCCGTGTCCATGGAGGAACCGCCGCCGATGGTCACGATGCAGTCTGCTTCGGCAGCCTTGAAAGCGGCCACACCATCCTGCACATTGGCAATGGTGGGGTTGGGCTTGATCTCACTGTACACGCTGTAGGCAAAGTTTGCGGCGTCCAGCAGGTCGGTGACCTTCTTGGTGACGCCGAACTTGATCAGGTCGGGGTCCGAGCAGACGAAAGCCTTTTTGTAGCCGCGGGCGGTGAGCTCCGGCACAATGTTCTCGATGGCACCATGGCCATGGTAGGAAATGGTATTCAGAACGATGCGATCAGCCATAAGTCAAATCCTCCAAACTCATTTGCGCCGCCGGTTCCGGCAGCGGTTCTCTGTCTTTCAGCATAGCACATCGTCAAAAAATTTGCAATGCAGAATTGTATGAAATCTCTGTAAATTTTGATATTATCCTCATTTTTTCTGGACAGATTGCATCGTTTTGAAGGAATCGTGTTATTTTTCATATTCCGTGGTTATAACCACGGATTTCACCCTACAAAAGGGGTATACTATAAAAAATAAGCCGTCCACCCCGCTGCCGCAGTGGAATTGGCGGCTCCACTTCCCACACAAGGAGTCCGTTTTATGTTCAACCAGCCCTTCACCCCCTCGCAGGTGCGGCCCATCCGCCCGGCCATGACCGTTTCCCGCCCGGCACAGCTCGGGCAGGAGGTGCCCGTCACCTGGTTTTCGCTGGGCGCAGGCACCTCCATCACCCCGGAGTTCTACGACTGCACTACCCTGTATCTGGGCGGTGAGGGCAGCGGTACCTTTGTTCTGGGCAGCGACGCCCACGACGTCCCCATGCACCCCGGCCAGCTGCTCTGGGTGCCGCCCGGAACGCTGTGCGGCACCCGCACCGACAACGGCCTTATCTATACCGAAATCATCATCAAAAAGGAGAACCTTACTATGAACAGCATCCTCAAAGCAGGCGCAGCCACCGAACTGAAGGACCTGATTTCTTACGAAGAGGGCAGCATCGCCAACCTGGACCTGGCTCACACCGACAACATGAAATTCGTGCTGATGGCCTTTGACGAGGGCACCGGCCTGACCCCGCACCGTGCTCCCGGCAACGCCATCCTGACCGCACTGGAGGGCAAGGCCATCATCGGCTACGAGGGCCAGGACTACGAGCTGACCGCAGGCCAGAGCTTCCGTTTTGACAAGAACGGCCTGCACAGTGTGACCGCACAGGGCCGGTTCAAGATGAGCCTGCTGCTGGTGCTGGAGTAAATTTGTTCTGATTTTCAGAGCTGCTGCGTATTTTTTCGCAGCAGCTCTTCTTTTTTTGCCAAAAGGGCTTGACAAGCGGGGCAGATCGTGTATTATTGTATCAAGCGCTTAATACAGCAACACAAGGAGACAACAGTATGTCGGAACAGTTTGATTCCAGCCGCCCGATCTATGCACAGCTGGTGGAACGGCTCAAGGCCCGCATCCTGGCAGGCACCTACCCGCCCGGCGGTCACCTGGACTCGGTGCGGGACCTTGCCGCAGCCGCCGGGGTCAATCCCAACACCATGCAGCGGGCCCTGGCCCAGCTGGAAACCGAAGGTCTGGTGCGCACCGAACGCACCTCAGGCCGCTATGTTACGGAGGACACCGAATTGATCGAACAGCTTCGGACCGAAGCCGCCCGGAAACTGGCGGAAGAATTTCTGGTCAAGATGCGCGGCATCGGCTACAGCCCTGCACGCGCGGCTGCCCTGCTGGAGCAGCTGGACACCACCAAGGAGGATGCACAATGAGTGAGATTCTGACCTGTGAAGCACTGACCAAGTGCTACGACAAAGACAAGACCGCGCTGGACGGCGTGGATCTGCATGTGAATTTTGGCCGCATCGTGGGCCTGCTGGGCCCCAACGGCAGCGGCAAGACCACCCTCATCAAGCTGGCCAACGGCCTGCTGCAGCCCACGTCCGGCAGCATCAAGGTAGCCGGCATGGCCCCCGGCCCGGACACCAAGGCCCTTGTTTCCTACCTGCCGGACGCCGACTGGCTGCCCGACTGGATGCAGGTAGAGCAGCTGGTGGGCATGTTCACGGATTTTTACGCCGACTTTGACCCCGCCAAGGCCTTTGAGATGCTGGACACCCTGCACATTGCCCGCACCGCAAAGCTCAGGACCCTCTCCAAGGGCAACAAGGAAAAAGTGCAGCTCATCCTGGCCATGAGCCGCGCGGCCCGGCTTTACCTGCTGGATGAGCCCATCGGCGGCGTGGACCCCGCCGCCCGCGACTACATCCTGCACACCATCATCAGCAACTACAGCAAGGACGCAACGGTCATCCTGTCCACCCACCTCATCGGGGACATCGAGCCAGTGCTGGACGAGGCCATCTTCCTGAAGGACGGCCGGGTGTTCGCCCACCGCAGCGTGGAGGAGCTCCGCGAGACTGAGGGCATGAGCGTGGATGCATATTTCCGGGAGGTATTCAAATGCTGAGCAAACTTTTAAAGTATGAGTTCAAGGCCACCTGCCGCATTTACGGCGGACTGTATCTGGCCATTCTGGCTGCTGCTGCACTGCTGGGGGCGTTCTTCCGCTTTCCGGCACTGGTTTCTGATTTTCCCTTCGCCGTCGTCACGATCGTTTACCTGATGCTGTGTGTCGCTATTGCAGTCATCACTGCACTCACCATCATCCAGCGGTTCACCCGCAACCTGCTGGGGCGCGAGGGTTATCTGATGCACACCCTGCCGGTCACCCCGGCGCAGCTCATCCTGTCCAAGCTCATCTCCAGCATGGTGTGGCTGCTGTGCAGCATCCTGGTCATCGCGCTTTCCCTCGGTGTATTCTTCCTGTGCGGGATGCTGAACGTCAACGGCATCTTCTCGGACTGGGCCAGTGCCGTGCGCGACTTCCGGCTGCTGGCAGATATTCTGCGGCGCGTTCTGAATGTCAGCGGATTCATGCTGCTGCTCACGGCCATCGAGTGGCTGGCCACGCTGGTCTGCTCCATCCTGTGCCTGTACACCGCCTGCATGATCGGGCATCAGTTCAAGCAGCATTTTGCGCTGGTGGGCATCGCGGCCTTTGTGGGTCTGAACGTCCTGCAGAACCGTCTTTTGGCCCTGCTGCCCTACGCCAGCGATAACGTTGACCTGGGCACGGTGGTGACTTCCACGGCCATCGGCGACGTCACCTGGCAGGTGGCAGTGAACCAGACCTATCTCCAGACCTATCTCCGATCCCTGCTGGTTTCCCTGCTGGCCGATGCGGTGCTGTGCGGTGTCTACTTTGCCGCCACCAACTGGCTGATGAAGAACAAACTGGATCTGGATTGATTTCTCTATCACAAAAGGGTCTGCTGCCGTTTCCGGCAGCAGACCCTTTTGTGATTGGGGCAGATTCAGCACGCGTCGTACTGCTTTTGCAGGTATTGCAGGCACTGGACCGAATTCTCCGGCGTGGTGTTTTCCAGTGTGGCGAACACCCAGGGCTTTTCCTGCTTGGCAAAGCGCAGGATGGTGCGGTAATCGCCCATGCCGCCCTGCCCGGCACCGGTGGCCGCCAGCTGCCCGCCGGCGTCCTTGCGCAGGAAGTCCTTGAAGTGGATCATGGCCACATCCTTGCCCAGCAGCTCGATGGCCTCGGCGAACACCTCCTCGCGGGCGTCCACGTTTTCCATATTCAGCAGGTTCACCGGGTCCAGCAGGATCTGCAGGTTGGGGCTGCCGATCTCGTCCAGCACGGTGCGGGCACGTTTGGCATCGTACACGATGTGCTTGACCACCGGCTCGATGGCAATGGTCACACCGTACTGCTCGGCGCAGCGCACCACCGGCTTGAAGTTCCTGATAAAGGTGGCAAGGGCCGCGTCACTGCGGCACTCCGGGCAGAACTTGTACTCCGCGTTGGGTGCACCGGTCTCGGTGCCCACCATACCGCAGCCCAGCAGGCTGGCAAAGCGGATGTGGGCGTAGTATTTTTCCTGAATGGCGTGCAGAGCGTCCTCGTCCGGGTGGGCCAGGTTGAGGTAGTTGCCCAGCACGGCAATGTCAATGCCGTTCTGGGCAAACAGGCGGCGCAGATAGGCGGCGTAACCGGGGGTGAGGGCGCTCGGCGTGTTGGGCACCTCCTTGAGGGATTTGCTCAGGGCCAGGTGAGCACAGGTGAAACCCCGCTGACGCACCAGCGGGAGCACCTGCTCCAGGGGCAGCTTTTCGGCGTCGTGCAGACGCAGGCCAAATTGGATCATAGAAAACTCCTCCTCGCATTGCTTCTGGCCCGATGATAGCATATCCGGGCGCAAAACACAACAGCAAACTGCAGCCATCAGCGGCGCAGATACCGCCCAGTGATGCTGGCCGGGTCGTTACAGATCTGCTCCGGGGTGCCGCAGGCCACGATCCGCCCGCCAGCATCTCCGCCGCCGGGGCCCATGTCGATGATGTAGTCCGCATTGCGAATGACGTCCAGATCATGCTCGATGACCACCACAGTCGCACCATTGTCCAGCAGGGCCTGGAACACCCCCAGCAGCACCTGCACATCCAGCGGGTGCAGGCCGATGGACGGCTCGTCGAACACGAACACGGAATCGGTCTGGGTCCGGCCGATCTCGCTGGCCAGCTTCAGACGCTGGGCTTCGCCGCCGGAAAGGCTGGGCGTTTCCTCGCCCAGAGTCAGGTAGCCAAGGCCCAGCTGCTGCAGGACCTTCAGCTTCTGGCAGACCGTTTTCATGTTCCGGCAAAAATCAATGGCCGTGTTCACGTCCATGTCCATCAGCTCCGGCAGCGAGGCCGTCTGCCCCGCCGGGCCGGTCAGTTTTACCAGTCCGGCCGCCCGGGCATAGCGGGAACCACGGCAGTCCGGGCAGGGGATGTTCACATCCGGCAGGAACTGCACGTCCAGGCTCACCTCGCCGGTGCCGTCGCAGCCGGGACAGCGCAGGGACCCGGTGTTGTAGGAAAAATCTCCGGCTTTGTAGCCGTGTGCCTTTGCGTCCGGCGACCGCGCAAAGAGCCTGCGCAGGTCATCGTGGACGCCTGCGTAGGTGGCAACGGTGGAGCGGACGTTGATCCCGATGGGGGTCGCATCAATGAGCTTGACGTGGGCGATGCCCTCCGCGTCAAGGGCGCGGACATGCGGCGGCAGTGTCTTGCCGTCGATGCGGGCTTCCAGTGCCGGAACAAGGCTCTCCAGCACCAACGTGGTCTTGCCGGAGCCGGACACGCCGGTCACGACGGTCAGCCGCCCCTTGGGCAGGTCTACTTCCAGCGGCTTCACCGTGTGAAGCTGCGCGGTGGAAAGATGGAGTGTTCCCTGTGCAAACAGGGCGTCCGCCAATGCGCGCTTTCGCCGCAGGGTGTCCGCCTTTCCGGAGAGGAAGGGCCCGATCTGGGACGCCGGATCCGCCTCGATGGCCGGGATGGTGCCCTGTGCGATCACATGGCCGCCCTTTGCCCCGGCTTCCGGCCCCATTTCCACGATCCAGTCTGCTTCCTTTAAAATCTGCGTGTCGTGATCCACCAGGATCACCGAATTGCCGTCCGCGATCAGGTCGTGCATCACGCCGGTCAGGCCCACGATGTTGGAGGGATGCAGGCCGATGCTGGGTTCGTCCAGCACATAGAGCACCCCCGTGGTGCGGTTGCGCACGGCGCGGGCCAGCTGCATGCGCTGGCGCTCTCCGGTGGAAAGGGTCGAGGCCGCACGATCCAGCGCGAGGTAGCCCAGCCCCAGATCCATCAGCCGTTTTGCCGGGCCGGTGAAGGATTCCACAATGTTTTCCGCCATCGGGCGCATCTCTGCAGGCAGGCTGTCCGGCACGCCCTGCACCCAGCCGACCAGCTCCGAAAGGGGCATCCGGCAGGCCTCATCCAGCGAGAGGCCCCGCAGCTTGGGGGCGCGGGCCGCTGCCGAAAGGCGAGTGCCATGGCACGCAGGGCAAATGTCCTCTTTCAGGAACTTTTCCACCCGCTTCATGCCTTTTTCGTCCTTGACCTTGGCCAGCGCGTTTTCCACGGTGTAGGTCGCATTGAAATAGGTAAAGTCCAGCTCCCCTGCCTGATTGGAATTCTTGTTGTGATAGAAAATGTGTTTTTTCTCCGCCGGACCGTGGAACACGATCTCCTTTTCCTGCGCGGTCAGGTCCCGGAAGGGCACATTGGTGCGCACGCCCATCTCCCGGCAGATGTCGGTCATCAGCGACCACATCAGGCTGTTCCACGGGGCCACGGCACCCTCGTCGATGGTCAGGGAATCATCCGGCACCAGCGTGTCCGGGTCCACCGTGCGCACCGTGCCGATGCCGCCGCACTGCGGGCAGGCCCCCTGCGAGTTGAAGGCCAGCTCTTCGGCCGACGGGGCCAGAAACTGCGCCCCGCATTCCGGGCAGAGCAGCTCTTTCCCGGCCGCCACCCGCAGCGACGGGGCCAGATAATGACCATTGGGGCAGCGGTGGCTGGCCAGACGGGAGTACATGAGCCGCAGGCTGTTGAGCAGCTCGGTCCCGGTGCCAAAGGTGCTGCGGATGCCCGGGACGCTGGGCCGCTGGTGCAGGGCCAGCGCAGCCGGAACGTACAGCACCTCGTCCACGCCCGCCCGGGCGGCCTGCGTCATCCGGCGGCGGGTGTAGGTGGACAGGGCATCCAGGTAGCGCCGGGAGCCCTCCGCATACAGCACGCCCAGTGCCAGCGAGGATTTGCCGGAGCCGGACACGCCCGCAATGCCCACGATCTGGTGCAGTGGGATGTCCACATCAATGTTCTTGAGGTTGTGGACATGGGCATTGCGGATCTGCACCGCCTGCGGAATGTGATGTTCTTCCATGGGTTTTCTTCCTTTCATGCTGTCCGCTTTTTTCTGATTATACCGCGCACAGACGCAGTGCGTCCAGCACAAAAAATCCGCCGTTCCTTTGGAGAAACAGCGGATCTTTCATCATATTCTTACGGTCTGCCTGACGGGGTCCCCATCAGATCACTGCTGGGCCTGCTCTGCGCGCTTGGCTTCCAGAGCCAGGATGGCGTCGCGGCGGCTCAGATTGATGCGGCCCTGCTGGTCGATGTCGGTCACCTTGACCACGATGGCGTCGCCCACGGCGACCACATCCTCCACGCGCTCCACACGCTTGGTGTCCAGCTTGGAGATGTGCACCAGGCCTTCCTTGCCGGGGGCGATCTCAACAAACGCACCAAAGTTCATCAGACGGGTGACCTTGCCCTTGTAGATGGCACCGATCTCGGGGTCCTCCACAATGGTCT
>OGMZ01000685.1_pt1 | contig 13164 bp, 9 predicted proteins | sample 1573361 | NCBI WGS metagenome assembly OGMZ01 (sample SAMEA2581995, study PRJEB24529) | metagenome | biome: Human gut stool | place: China | collected 2011
ATTGTTTTCAAATCCGCTGCATCCTTATACAAAAGCGTTGCTCGCAGCGGCTTTGGATCCATATGTCAGCAGAAAAACGTTTGTGGCATTAAAAGGAGAACAGCCGATTCGAACGGAAAATTTTGTGGGCTGTGCATTTTACAGTCGATGTCCATATGCAGCAGAACAGTGTAAAAAAGAGACGCCTGTTCTCCAAAAGTTTGGAGAAGGACACAAAGCAGCATGCCACCGGGCAACAGAATTTTAAATTGAGTATTAACAATCGAGGAAAGTTATGATATACTATTAATAATTGAATGACTAAAAGGATAGAGGTGCGGATTTCATCAGTATTGTGTGGCAAAGTTGGACAGCCGCCACATACGAAAGGGAAAGTCGCCGAAGAGATGTTTTTTTGTCCAGAAAGATATCTCTGGGATATTGCAGAATATGCAATATACTGTCACTTATGTGGAGAGCTATCGTTGGTTTGTTAGGAATACGAAAGAAAAGATGCAGGATAAGTATGCGGGAACCATGAATGTGCTTTTACACAAAGGTCATTCATGGTTTTTATTATCAGGGGAGATACCCTTTGAAGGAAAGAGAGGAACTTATTTATGCATATTTCAAAAAAGAAAGTATTGTCAGTGTGTTCGAGTGTTTTTGTGTTGACGCTGATACTGTCTATGACGGTGTTTGCGGCTGAGAAAGCACCGAAACCGCAACTGTATGCTACTTTTTGGGCATTGATCCCTCCCGTTGTGGCGATTGCTCTCGCGTTGATCACAAAAGAAGTATATAGTTCACTGTTTGTTGGTATTTTGGTAGGAGCATTACTCTACTCGGGATTTTCATTTGAAAAAACGGTAGTACATATTTTTGAAGGCGGAATTATCAGCGTGCTTTCTGACAAGTATAATGTTGGAATTTTGGTATTCCTTGTGATATTGGGAGCAATGGTCTCCTTGATGAACAGAGCAGGAGGTTCCGCAGCATTCGGAGAATGGGCAGGACAACATATCAAATCACGTGTGGGCGCACAGCTTGCGACAATTGCACTTGGTGTGTTGATTTTTATTGATGACTATTTTAACTGTCTGACTGTGGGAAGCGTGATGCGTCCGGTGACAGACAAACATAATGTGTCTCGGGCAAAGTTGTCTTACTTGATCGACGCAACAGCGGCTCCGGTCTGCATCATTGCACCGATTTCTTCGTGGGCGGCAGCGGTGACCGGGTTTGTAGAAGGGGAAGATGGATTTTCAATCTTTATGCAGGCGATACCATATAATTTTTATGCACTTCTTACAATTGTGATGATGATTGGAATCGTATTGCTCAAAGCAGATTACGGTCCAATGAGAACACATGAGATGAATGCTTTGAAAGGTGATCTCTATACAACAGAGAACAGACCGTATGAAAATGTATCTGAAGGTGTTGTGAATCATAATGGAAAGGTAATTGATCTGGTGATTCCGATTCTTTCACTGATTGTGTGCTGTGTTATCGGAATGATCTATACAGGCGGATTTTTTGATGGAGTAGGATTTGTGGAGGCATTTTCAAACAGTGATGCATCTGTAGGTCTTGTGCTTGGAAGCTTTTTCGGACTGATCATAACGATTGCATTGTATGTGGTACGCAAAGTATTGAATTTCTCGGATTGTATGTCATGTATTCCGGAAGGATTCAAGGCGATGGTGCCGGCAATCATGATCCTGACATTTGCGTGGACATTAAAAGCGATGACAGACAGTCTTGGAGCAGCAGAATTTGTTGCAACGACAGTTGAGCAATTTGCGGGTGGACTGATGAACTTCCTGCCGGCGATCATTTTCCTGATTGGATGCTTTCTTGCATTCGCGACAGGGACATCATGGGGAACTTTTGGTATTTTAATCCCAATCGTAGTTGCGATTTTTGCAAACACGAACCACGAACTGATGATTATTTCTATTTCAGCATGTATGGCCGGTGCGGTTTGTGGAGATCATTGTTCGCCGATTTCTGACACGACGATCATGGCGTCGGCAGGTGCACAGTGTGACCATGTAAGTCATGTGTCCACTCAACTTCCGTATGCGATAACAGCTGCAGCGGTATCGTTTGTGACTTATATTATCGCCGGATTTGTGCAGAGCGCATGGATTGCGCTGCCGATTGGTATAGTGTTGATGGTAGGGACACTGCTGGTGTTGAGTATGAAAAAATAAGGGGAAAGAGCATCGTAAACTTTAAGTTTACGATGCTCTTATTTTTGTGATACAATAGAAATATATGGGAAGACTAAAAATAAAAGCTTATGACAGTAGAAAAGAGGAAATATATGAACATAAATGCAATGACAAACTATGAGCTGATACAGCAAAAAGAATTGAAGGATTTGAAGTCGGAAGGATATCTGCTGCGCCATAAAAAAAGCGGGGCGAGAGTGCTTTTGATGGAAAATGATGATGAAAATAAGGTGTTTACGATTGGATTTCGCACTCCTCCGGAGGACAGTACAGGACTTCCGCATATTTTGGAGCATTCGGTGCTGTGCGGATCGAAAAATTTTCCGGTAAAAGATCCGTTTGTAGAGCTTGTGAAAGGATCATTGAACACATTTTTGAATGCGATGACTTACCCGGACAAAACGGTCTATCCGGTGGCAAGCTGCAATGAAAAGGACTTTCAGAATCTGATGCATGTTTATATGGATGCGGTGTTTTATCCGAATATTTATGAGCATGATGAGATATTCCGTCAGGAGGGATGGAGCTATAATCTGGAATCAAAAGAGGATGCGCTGACTTATAATGGGGTGGTGTACAATGAGATGAAAGGAGCATTTTCCTCACCGGAGGGAGTACTTGACCGTGTGATCCTGAATTCACTTTTTCCAGATACCTCTTACGCGAATGAGTCGGGCGGAGACCCGGAAGTGATTCCGGAGCTTACGTATGAGCAGTTCTTAGAATTTCACAGCAGATATTATCATCCGTCCAATAGCTATATTTATCTGTATGGCAACATGGATATGGAAGAAAAGCTGGAATGGCTGGATCGAGAGTATCTGTCGAAGTTTGATACACTGCAGATTGATTCTGCAATCAGAGAGCAGGCTCCATTTGATGCTGTAAAAGAGATTGAGATGGAATATTCAATTGCAAGTGACGAGTCGGAGGAGGATAATACTTATTTATCATACAATAAAGTAATCGGAACAAGTCTTGACCGCGAATTGTATCTGGCATTTCAGGTTTTGGACTATGCACTTTTATCTGCACCGGGCGCACCGCTTAAGAAGGCGCTTGTGGATGCCGGTATCGGAAAAGATATTATGGGATCGTATGACAATGGAATTTATCAGCCAATTTTCTCGATTATTGCGAAAAATGCAAATTTGGAGCAAAAAGAAGAGTTTCTTTCTATTGTGGAACGAACATTGTCAGAGATCGTGAAAAAGGGAATGGATACGAAGGCGCTGGAAGCAGGTATCAATTATCATGAATTCCGTTATCGTGAGGCTGATTTTGGAAATTATCCAAAAGGGCTGATGTATGGACTTCAGATTTTTGACAGCTGGCTGTATGATGATGAGAAACCATTTATTCATGTGGAGGCAATTGAGACATTTGAATACCTGAAGGAAAATATAGAGAACGGATATTTTGAGAAGTTAATCCAGAAATATCTGCTTGACAACACACATGGAGCGATTGTTGTAGTGAAACCGGAAAAAGGGCGCACTGCAAGAATGGACAGAGAACTGGAAGAAAAACTTCAGAATTATAAAGAAGGATTGAGTGACGAAGAAGTTGAAAAACTGGTACGGGATACGAAACAATTGCAGCAGTATCAGGAAGAACCGTCGGCAGCGGAAGATTTGGAAAAGATTCCAGTGCTGAGAAGAGAAGACATCAGCCGTGAGATTGCGCCGATTTATAATGAAGTGCTGGATTTTGACAGCACGCCGGTTGTTTATCACGAGATTGAGACAAATGGAATCGGATATGTGGATTTATTGTTCGATCTGTCAGGAGTATCAGAAGAGATGCTTCCGTATGCAGGAATTTTGCAGGCGGTACTCGGGATTATTGACACAAATAACTATGAATATGGTGAGCTGTTCAATGAGATCAATGTACACACAGGTGGTATCGGGACGTCGCTTGAATTGTATCCGAATGTAGAAAAAGTGAAGGAAAAAGAGTTTAAGGCAACGTTTGAGATCAAGACAAAAGCCTTATATGGCAAACTTCCGGTTGCATTCTGTATGATGCAGGAGATTTTAACAGAGTCGCAACTGACAGATGAAAAACGTCTGAAAGAGATTCTTTCCATGGCAAAATCAAGACTGCAGATGCGTTTTCAGTCTTCCGGACATACAACAGCGGCTCTGCGAGCAATGTCGTATGCATCTCCGTTATCAAAGTTGAAAGACCTGACATCAGGAATCGGATACTATGAGATTGTAAAACAGATTGAAGAGCATTTTGAGGAAGAGAAGGATGTTTTGATAAAGAATCTGCAGACACTTACGAAATTACTGTTCCGTCCGGAAAATATGATGGTAAGTTACACGGCTGCAAGAGAAGGAATGGAAGATTTGGAAAAACTTGTGAGTGAATTGAAGGCGAAATTATTTACGGAGCCTGTACAGGGGCAGCCTTGTGTGATTCACTGTGAAAAGAAAAATGAAGGATTTAAGACATCGTCCAAAGTACAGTATGTAGCTCGCGCAGGAAACTTTATTGACGGTGGAGCTTCTTATACTGGAGCGCTCCAGATTTTGAAAGTGATTTTAAGTTATGATTATCTGTGGCAGAACGTCCGTGTAAAAGGCGGAGCATACGGATGCATGAGTAATTTCACAAGAATCGGAGATGGTTACTTTGTGTCTTATCGCGATCCGAATCTGGAAAAGACAAATGAGATTTACGAGGGTGTGGCAGAATATCTGAGACAATTCTCAGTAGGAGAACGGGACATGACGAAATATATTATCGGAACGATAAGCAATATTGATCAGCCTATGACTCCGGCATTAAAAGGAGAGCGTTCTATGAATCTTTATATGAATCATGTGACTGCACAGATGATAGAAGAAGAGAGAGCGCAGATTTTGGATGCAAACGAAGAGGATATCCGGGCACTGGCGGAAGTGGTTGAGGCAGTTCTTGGAAGCAATCAGATTTGCGTAATCGGAAGCGAAGAGAAAATTGAGGAGCAGAAGAGCTTGTTTAAAGAGACAAAAAGTTTATTTTAACAGTTCGGTTATAAGTGAGGAGTTTAGCTGTGTAAGCAGCAGAAAATATACAGATAGGAGAAGCTATGAGAGCAGATTATAAATCAGGTTTTGTAACATTGATCGGGAGACCGAATGTAGGGAAATCTACATTGATGAATTATCTGATCGGACAGAAGATCGCGATTACATCGAACAAACCGCAGACAACAAGAAATCGAATCCAGACCGTTTTGACAACGGAGGAAGGTCAGATTGTCTTTGTAGATACACCTGGAATCCACAAGGCGAAAAATAAGCTTGGGGAATATATGGTGAATGTGGCGGAGCGGACATTGAATGAGGTCGATGTGGTACTTTGGCTTGTGGAGCCGTCTACCTTTATCGGGGCAGGGGAGAAACACATCGCAGACCAGTTAAAAAAAGTAAAGACGCCGGTTGTGCTGGTAATTAATAAAGTAGATATGGTAAAAAGAGAAGAAGTGCTGACGTTTATAGATGCATATCGTAAAATATATGATTTTGCGGAGATTGTTCCGGTATCTGCGAGAAACGGGGACAATACGGATGAACTGGTGAACGTGATTTTAAAATATCTTCCATATGGTCCTCAGTTCTATGATGAAGACACTGTGACAGACCAGCCGGAGCGTCAGATTGTGGCAGAACTGATCCGGGAAAAGGCACTTCATTGTCTGCAGGAAGAAATCCCGCATGGAATCGCAGTGGCCATCGACCGCATGAAAATGCAGAACAAAGTCATGCATATTGATGCTACGATCATCTGCGAGCGGGATTCCCACAAAGGAATCATCATCGGAAAACAGGGAAGCATGTTAAAGAAGATAGGAAGTACCGCCAGATTTGAGATTGAGCGTCTTTTAGATTGCAAGGTAAACTTACAGTTGTGGGTGAAGGTGAAGAAAGACTGGAGAGACAGTGACTTCTTGATTCAGAATTTTGGATATAAAAACGAGGAAGAATAAACTTGTCAAGGGGTTGCGACACAAAAAGAACTGGCAGATAGTCTCAGTATGGAAACGGTCGAATGGGAAATCCTAATGTTAGAAGCACAAAGGAGGGATTTTTCATGACGAAAACAGATTGGTGGGAAACATTTACAAAGACAGGCTGCGTGACAGATTATTTGTCTTACAAGGGAGTTGGTAAAGAGGAATATTCCTGTGTGCAGCCGAAAAATAGAAACGTGGGAGAGAGAACACTTGAGTCAGTCAGTAACAGTGACAGGGATGATACTGTCCGCGTCACCTATCGGTGAGAATGATAAAAGAATTGTGATTTTGACAAAAGAAAAAGGAAAGATTTCAGCGTTTGCAAAAGGGGCAAGAAGACAGAACAGCCATCTTCTTGGCGCGACGAATCCTTTTTCTTTTGGCGAATTCGTTTTGTATGAGGGAAGAAGTTCCTATAATCTGCTGCAGGCAAACATTTCCAATTATTTTATGGAACTTGCAACGGATTTAGAGGGGGCTTACTATGGATTTTATTTTATGGAGTTTGCCGATTATTATACGAAAGAACACAATGACGAGCGGCAGATGTTAAGGCTTTTGTATCAGACATTGCGGGCATTATCTTCAAATAAGATTCCGAGAGAACTGGTGAGGTACATATTTGAATTGAAGACGCTGGTTGTAAACGGAGAGTATCCGGATGTGTTTCACTGCACAGGGTGTGGTACGCGGGAGCAAGGTGTTTTGTTCAGTTGCAGAAACAGAGGGATTGTATGTGAAAAGTGCAGGCGTACAGTGTCTGATGGAATCCAGATCAATAGTTCGACTCTTTATACGATGCAGTATGTAGTAACTTCTACGATTGAGAAACTGTATACGTTTGTTGTGTCAGATGAGGTGCTGAAACAGCTTGGAAAGATTATGAAACAATATACGGGAATGTATGTGGACAAACGATTTAAATCACTGGAAATTTTGGAAATGTGCCTGCTTTCCTGAGGGCTTAGGAAAGAGGGTTGAAAAATCAGCACTTTAACGGTATAATGAAACACATTAAGAAATTCGAAATGAGAGGAATGAATAAGATGGAAAAAACAATGGAAAAAATTGTAGCACTTGCGAAATCAAGAGGATTTGTATATCCGGGATCTGAGATTTACGGAGGGCTTGCAAATACATGGGATTATGGAAACCTTGGTGTGGAATTGAAAAACAATGTGAAAAGAGCATGGTGGCAGAAATTTATCATGGAAAATCCATATAATGTAGGTGTGGATTGTGCAATCTTGATGAATCCACAGACATGGGTGGCTTCCGGACATTTGGGAGGATTCAGTGATCCGCTTATGGATTGTAAAGAATGTAAAGAGAGATTTCGTGCAGACCAGTTGATTGAAAGTTTTGCAGAAGAAAATGGAATCGAACTGACAGAAAGTGTGGATTCGTGGTCAAAGGAGCAGATGGAAGCTTGGATTACAGAGCACAATGTTCCATGTCCGACATGTGGAAAACACAATTTTACAGAGATCCTTCAGTTTAACCTGATGTTTAAGACTTTCCAGGGGGTAACAGAAGACGCAAAAAATACAGTATATTTAAGACCGGAGACTGCGCAGGGAATCTTTGTAAACTTTAAAAATGTACAGCGTACATCCAGAAAGAAAATTCCATTTGGTATTGGTCAGATCGGTAAATCATTCCGTAACGAGATCACACCGGGCAACTTTACATTCCGAACAAGAGAATTTGAGCAGATGGAATTAGAATTTTTCTGTGAACCTGGAACGGATTTGGAATGGTTTGCATACTGGAAACAATTCTGCCTTGACTGGTTGAAGTCACTTGGAATTAAAGAAGAAGAAATCAAAGCAAGAGACCATTCAGCAGAAGAACTTTGCTTCTACAGCAAGGCTACGACTGACGTAGAATTTTTATTCCCATTTGGCTGGGGAGAACTGTGGGGAATCGCAGACAGAACAGATTACGACTTAACACAGCATCAGGAAGTATCAAAACAGGATATGACTTATTTTGACGATGAGAAGAAAGAAAAATATATTCCATACGTTATTGAGCCGTCACTTGGTGCAGACCGTATGGTACTTGCATTCCTTTGCAGTGCTTATGATGAAGAAGAGTTAGAAGGTGGAGATGTTCGTACAGTACTTCACTTCCATCCGGCGCTTGCTCCAATCAAGATTGGTGTGCTTCCGTTGTCTAAGAAATTAAACGAAGGTGCGGAGAAAGTATTTGCACAGTTGTCAAAATATTATAACTGTGAATTTGATGATCGTGGAAATATCGGAAAACGTTACCGTCGTCAGGATGAAATCGGAACACCGTTCTGTATTACATATGATTTTGAATCAGAAGAAGACGGAGCGGTTACTGTTCGTGATAGAGATACTATGGAACAGGAACGAGTTAAGATTGAAGATTTGAAAACATATTTTGAGAAAAAATTTGAATTTTAATCAATTGTAATCAATTGGGGACGTAGTAAAATTGAATTTAACTACGTCCCCAATTGAAAAAAGTGGTGTCCCTAAATTGCATCTATCCCTGTCCCTAAATGTAAGGAGGGAAGAAGAGTGCCGCACAAACCAAGAAGAGAAAGCAGCACAAGATTTTATCATATTTATGTCAGAGGAATAAATAAAGAAAAGATATTTGGTCAACCAAGAGAAAAAAATTATTTTAAAAGAATTATCAGAAAATATTTAAAAGAATATGATGTTGAAATATATTCTTACTGTATCATGTCAAATCATGCACATCTGCTAATTAAATCGGACTTAAAAGAATTATCTATGTTTATGTCAAAAGTCTTGGCAAAATACGCGCAATATTATAATTATAAAAATAATAGAAATGGTCATGTATTTCAAAACCGCTTTGGAAGTGAATGTATTGAAAGTGAACGGTATTTTTGGAATTGTTTAAAATATATACATATGAATCCTGTGAAAGCCTGTATGGTGTCAGGCTTAATGGATTATAAGTATAGCAGTATTAAAGATTATATGAATGAAATTGTGGATATACTACATGAAAATGCAATCAAACATTACAAAATGAAATTTCATGATTGGAAAGAATTCCAGCAATATCATCAACCCCAAAATCCAGATATATTTATGGATAGCAAAGAAGAAGTTTATATTCAGAGAAAAGAAAAAGCTTTGTTGCTCTTGTGGGAGCTTCAAAAAGAAAAAGGGGTGAAAAATGCTATGGAAATTTTGGAAGAGGGTGAATTAAGGAAAGTATATAAAAAGAGATTAAAAGAAGAGCTGAAAATATCGAATAAAATGTTGAATAAGATTTACGATGAATTGAAATTGAAAATTATTGGATAGGATAAAAAGACAGGGATAGATGCAATTTAGAGACAGAGTATTCAATTGGGGACGTAATAAAATTGAATTTTACTACGTCCCCAATTGAAAGGGAGGATAGTATGACTAAGAAAAATTTATGGAAATCATATAGTCAAGATGAATATGTGAAATTGGAACAAGTAAACAATGCATACAAACAGTATCTGAATTTTGGAAAAACGGAAAGGGAATGCATAAAGGCTACTATTCAATTAGCGCAAAAGGCAGGGTACAGAGATTTGCAGGAAATCATAAAAGGGAAAGAGCCGTTGAAAGTAGGAGATAAAGTGTATTCTGTATGTATGGAGAAAACAATTGTGTTATTTCAGATTGGAAAAGAAAATATTGAAACTGGTCTCAATATTTTAGGTGCGCATATAGATTCACCTCGTATTGATGTGAAGCAAAATCCGTTGTATGAAGCTGGAGAATTTGCCTATTTAGATACCCATTATTATGGAGGAATAAAAAAATACCAGTGGGTGGCATTGCCGCTGGCGATACATGGTGTTGTGGTACGCAAAGATGGTACAAAACAGGAAATTGTAATCGGTGAAAAAGACGAAGAACCAATTTTTGTGATTACAGATTTATTGGTGCATTTATCAGCAGAACAGATGGAAAATAAAGCCGACAAAGTAATCGAAGGTGAAAAATTGGATTTAATTGTCGGAAATAAACCAATGAAAGGTATTGAAAAAGAAGCAGTGAAGGAAAATATACTTGAGCTCTTGAAAAAAATGTATGATATTGAGGAAGATGACTTTATTTCTGCAGAATTAGAAATCGTTCCGGTTGGAAAAGCAAAAGACTGTGGAATAGATAGAAGTATGATTATAGGATACGGACAGGATGATAGAGCATGTGCCTTTACATCGCTTCTAGCAATACTTGATACTGAAGGAGTCAAACGAACAACCTGTTGCTTGTTGGTGGATAAAGAAGAAATAGGGAGTGTCGGTGCTACAGGAATGCATTCGAAATTTTTTGAAAACACAGTTGCTGAAATTATTGATAGAATGGGAGAATATTCTGAGCTAAAATTAAGAAGAGTATTGGCAAATTCAAAAATGCTATCTTGTGATGTGAGTGCGGCATTTGATCCGATGTATGAGAGTGTATACGAAAAGGAAAATACTGCTTATTTTGGAAGAGGGATCATATTTAATAAATATACGGGGAGCAGAGGGAAAAGTGGTTCTAATGATGCAAATGCAGAGTATATTGCACATTTGAGAAATATATTAGAAAAGAATCAGATAGTTTTTCAGACTGCAGAATTAGGGAAGGTAGATGCGGGGGGAGGAGGTACTATTGCGTATATTCTGGCTGCGTATGGAATGGAAGTGATAGACTGTGGAGTGGCAGTGTTGAATATGCATGCTCCATGGGAAATTGTAAGTAAAGCAGATATTTATGAAGCCTACAAAGGATATAAAGTTTTCCTGAAAGAAGGATAGAAAAACTGTTCAAAAAGGGACAGGGGTATTTTCAATTGGGGACGTAGTAAAATTCAATTTTACTACGTCCCCAATTGAACAAAAAGCCTTGACGAACCCTGAAAAACCGTATAGAATGAAGATACGACGAAAAATGTCGTATTATACCCGTTAATAATATAAAGCATAGAAAATCGACTTTGGGTAGAAAGTCGTCTTTTTCGTGCGGTGTATTAATAAAAATATTATTTAGGAGGTCACAAAGACATGACAAAATGGGTTTATATGTTCACAGAAGGTGACGCAACCATGAGAAACACTCTTGGTGGTAAAGGTGCTAACCTTGCTGAGATGACAAAATTAGGTCTTCCAGTACCACAAGGTTTCACAATCACTACAGATGCTTGTACTCAGTACTATGAAGATGGAAGAAAGATTAACGATGAGATCATGGAACAGATCATGGAAGCAATCGTTAAAATGGAAGAGATCACAGGAAAGAAATTCGGTGATAAAGAGAATCCACTTCTTGTATCTGTTCGTTCAGGAGCAAGAGCTTCTATGCCAGGTATGATGGATACAATCTTGAACCTTGGTTTAAATGAAGAAGTTGTAGAAACTTTAGCTTCTGCATCAGGAAATGCTCGTTGGGCTTGGGACTGCTACAGAAGATTTATCCAGATGTACTCTGACGTAGTTATGGAAGTAGGTAAAAAATACTTCGAAGAATTAATCGACAAGATGAAAGAAGACAGAGGAGTAACTCAAGACGTTGAGCTTACAGCAGAAGATCTTCATGAGCTTGCAGAGCAGTTCAAAGCTGAATATAAAGAAAAAATCGGTGAAGATTTCCCATCAGATCCAAAAGAACAGTTAATGGGAGCAGTAAAAGCTGTATTCCGTTCTTGGGATAACCCACGTGCTAACGTATACCGTCGTGACAACGATATCCCATATTCCTGGGGAACAGCTGTTAACGTACAGATGATGGCATTTGGTAACATGGGAGATGATTGTGGTACAGGTGTTGCATTTACTCGTGACCCAGCTACAGGAAATAATGGTTTATTTGGAGAATTCCTTACAAATGCACAAGGTGAAGACGTTGTTGCTGGTGTTCGTACACCAATGCATATTTCAGAAATGGAACAAAAATTCCCAGAAGCATTCGTACAGTTCAAAGAAGTTTGCCAGACTTTGGAAAAACACTACAGAGATATGCAGGACATGGAATTTACAGTAGAACACGGTAAATTATACATGTTACAGACACGTAACGGTAAGAGAACAGCTCAGGCTGCTTTGAAAATCGCTTGTGATTTAGTAGATGAAGGTATGAGAACAGAGGAAGAAGCAGTTGCTATGATCGATCCTCGTAACTTAGATACATTACTTCACCCACAATTTGATGCTGCTGCATTAAAAGCTACTGCACCAGTTGCAAAAGCACTTGGAGCATCACCAGGAGCTGCATGCGGTAAAATCGTATTCACAGCTGACGATGCAAAAGAATGGGCTGCAAGAGGAGAAAAAGTTGTTCTTGTTCGTCTTGAAACATCTCCAGAAGATATCGAAGGTATGAAAGCTGCTCAGGGTATCTTGACAGTACGTGGTGGTATGACATCTCACGCTGCCGTTGTAGCACGTGGTATGGGTACATGCTGTGTATCTGGTTGCGGTGACATCACAATGGACGAAGCTAACAAGAAATTCAAATTAGCTGGAAAAGAATACCATGAAGGAGATTTCATTTCTCTTGACGGATCTACAGGTAATATTTACGACGGAGTAATCCCAACAGTAGATGCTACAATCGCTGGAGAATTCGGAAGAATTATGGGATGGGCTGACAAATACAGAACATTAAAAGTTAGAACAAATGCAGATACTCCTGCAGATGCAAGAAAAGCTCGTGAGCTTGGTGCAGAAGGTATCGGTCTTTGCCGTACAGAGCACATGTTCTTCGAAGGAAACAGAATCGATGCATTCCGTGAAATGATCTGTTCTGAGACATTAGAAGAAAGAGAAGCTGCTCTTGAAAAAATCCTTCCAGAACAACAGGGAGATTTCGAAGCATTATATGAAGCATTAGAAGGAAATCCGGTTACAATCCGTTTCTTAGATCCAGCGCTTCATGAGTTCGGTCCTACAACAGAGGA
>OGMZ01000696.1_pt1 | contig 13079 bp, 7 predicted proteins | sample 1573361 | NCBI WGS metagenome assembly OGMZ01 (sample SAMEA2581995, study PRJEB24529) | metagenome | biome: Human gut stool | place: China | collected 2011
AATTGACAGTTTATTTAAGAATACCTTGCCGCATATTTATTAACTCCTTGTATAAAACTGAATCTAATTATATTCCTTAACCCTTTATTTGTCAAGCCCTTTTTAGCATTATTGACAAGAGTATCTTCCTGCATTTCTTTGATCTGGTTCTGCATATTGGTGAGTTCTTCCGTCATGGAATCAATCTTTTTCTCCAGTCCATCCACATAGCTGCATATCTCAAATACATCGTTTGCCTGCTCTTTCATGGCATTTTTCTTTAATAAGTCGAGAAGTTCTCTTATGACCTCCTCATTGGTAAGTGTTTTTCCTGCTTCCATATCCATTCTGTTTCCTCCATTCTGTAAATGGGGCAGCCTTGGCCGCCCCTGTACTCTGATTACTGATTATCGAAAGGGCGTCGCCTCTTTGTCCTTCTCTTTATCGGGATTGCCATGATGTTTCTCTGCACTCTCTCTTGCATTTTCGTTGCTCTTATCCTTTGCTTTCTCATATTCAGAGATAATCTCATTATAGAGTTTTTCCCTGAAATCCTTTGTGACCGGATAGCAGACATCCTGGTAGATTGGCTTGCCCTGCTCGTCCACCTGCTTTGTCTTATAAGAAGGCATTGATACAAAGATTTTCTCTTTGCCCTGCACGATATTGATGTTATTTACGATGAAACTGTTTTCAAAATAAATGCGTGCAAGTCCCTTGATGTTACTACCTTCCCTCTCATAAGGTGTCACAGTTACGGAAAACTCCGGCATTTCCTGTGTACGCTCCTGCTTCTGTGTCTCCTCTTTCTCCGGTTCCTTAATTCTTGCATAGGCATCAAGGATATTGGTATAGAGTTCCTCTCGAAACTCTGCTGTGATAGGATTGCACACATCCTTATAGATCACACCGTTGCTTTCATCACGCTCATTGGAGCGGTATCTTGGCATTGATACAAAAAGCTCTCCCTTATCCTTATTCTCAAGGATTGCAATATTGGTAATCTTAAATGAATCACCAAATACTACTGTTGCAAATCCTTTGATGTTGCTGCCCTCTTTTGCTCTTACTTCGTTTACTTTAATTGAATACTTCATATGCTATTCCTCGCTTTCTTTTTGTTCTTTGTTTTGCTCCGGTATGATAAGCTCACACCAAAGCTGTTCTATCTGTTCACAAGACAATCTGCCATTTAACCAGTTGCCAAGTGTAACGACCATTCCGTCCTGCTCATAGTAGAGCCACTCCTGTGTTTCAATGTTCCCCTCATACACGATAGTCACATCAAAATCAGGCATAAATAATCCTTCCTCTGCATCCCATACACAGGCTATTCCCTGTCTGAGTGTCAGATTCAGGCTTTCGACATACACAGACCAGCCGCTTACGACTATCTGAAAGTCATCATCAATCTCTGCAATATCATCCTCGATGTCAATTAGCTCTTCCATTTCTGCTACTGCCTCTTCTATCTCACCTAATCGGTATCTCTTATTCATCCATCACCGCCTCCTTATAAATGCACCTGACCACAAAACGCATGGTTCCTTTCTGGGAACAGGTAAAAAGAGTTAGTTCTTTTTCATCACCCTGTGTCTTGATGCTGTTATCATACGGATTTACTACATCTGTCTCTGTTACCTCATAGATATGCTTCTGTCCATTTTTGTCGGTTATCATTACTTCATCACCTATGGATATCTGACTTAGTGGTGTAAAAAATGTGCCATATCTGCTGCCATTGTGACCGCACAATACACAGTTGCCACTCTCCCCAATCCCTGCTGTTTCTTCTATATGACCAATCCCTGCATTAAGCACTTTACTTGTGGTTCCTTCCATTACCGGATACCTGATATCTAAGCCCGGTATCTCAATGATGCCGATAACACCGCCTTCTTTAAAAATGGCTTCATCCTCTTCACTAATGGAGGTTTGCTCTTCCTCCACACCTGTTTCTTCATCGTAATCATCCTCCAATGTCTGCTCAAATTCACTTATGAGCTGTTCTGTCTGTTTTTCTCCTGTTGCCCGCCAGAAAAAAGGGACTGCCATAATGGCAATCCCTGCTGTAATCAGTAGTCCTGCGACCACTTTTCTTATGCTCATATTATTCACTCTCCTATCGTGTTCTGCCCTCTCTGTCGGCTGGATAAGCACCTTTATCCTCTGCTACAATTGCTGCAGATTCCATCCTGTCATCTGCTTCTCTTTCTTCCTCCGGTCCGCTCAGGTCTGCATCCACAGCCTTTGCGTTCTCAAGGTCAAGCTGGGCATTCAGTTTACACTGCCTAGCCAGCTTTTCTTCCAGTTCCTTGCTGTACGCAAATGGCTTGTCATACTCTGCCTTTGATGCTTCAAGGTCATTCTGGTACTGCTCAATCTTCTTTTCTAAGAAATCAATGTTCTCATGGAGTCCATTGAACAGGTTTTCCAGCTTTACCATGCTGCCGACCGGACTTGTGGAAAGTTCTGCCTTGTACTCAGTCTTTCCACGAAGCACCATATAATTGATGTCAAGGAAGTTCTTTTCCACAAGCAGCTCAAATCCATGGAACTTGCCGATTGCAGTTGTCTCTCCGGTCTTACATTTGCTGATTGCTTCAAGCATCATCGTTCCTCCATCCACACGCTCTGTGTAGGTTGCTTTGCCTATGGTAATGGCAAATTCCGGATTATCAATCAGCTCTTTATCCCTTGCCTTTACATCCTCTCTTACATTGGCAAGCTTTTCTGTTGCTGTCTTAATGAGCTTCGGGTACTTAATCATAAAGTTGTCCTGAAGTCCATATCTCTGATTGTCATAGGATGCCTTTAAGAGCTTTAATCTCTGGACATCATTGTCAATCTCCATCTTTTCCTTGATCAAAGGATTACCGGTGGCAACCGCCTTAATCTCTGCATAGGAAAGTGTTGCCTCGTCGATATCCTCACAGCTTCGGCTTACAGCCTTGCTTGTCATGACCTGACTGATGAATCGCTGCTTATTTTCAACAAGCGACCAGTTGTATGCATCAAATGTCCCTTTGGTGACATATCTGTAGATTGCCACCTCTTCATTTTCATTACCCTGTCGTATGCCTCGTCCTTCCCTCTGTTCAATAGAAGAAGGCTTCCAAGGGCAATCCACATGATGCATTGCAACAAGGTGTGTCTGCACATTGACACCTGTTCCACACTTGTCCGTTGAACCGATAAGAACCTTCTTTTTACCTGTCCTCATCTCCTTAAAAAGTGCATCCCTCTGTGCATCTGTCTTGGCATCATGGATAAATGCTATCTCTTCTGCCGGAATACCATACTGGATAAGAGTTTCCTTCAGATAATCATAAATAGTGAAGTCCTTATCCGGTCCCGGTGTGCCGATATCCGAAAAAATAAGCTGGCAGCCTATATGACCGTTGGCATTTCCTTTCTCATATTCTTTCCACACATTTTCTGCTACCTTATTGAGCTTTCCGTCAGGATTATTTGGTGCATCCTTATCAATCAGTCTTGCATCTGTTCCAAGAAGTCTTGCCTCATGGGTAATCTTTAAGAAGTTATCCACACTTGGATCAACTCCACCACCTCTGATACGCTCTGCCCTCACAACAAAGTCTTCCATAACCTGCTTCACATACCAGTCAGGCTCCGACTCCACAATAATAGGCTTGCCTCCTCTGAGGGCTGGCACATCAAGGTCAAGCATGTCTGCGGTCTGCACATCAGCTACCTCTCTAAAGATATTCATAAGCTCCGGCAGATTCGTAAACTTATTAAACCTGCTCTTAAAACGGAAACCGCTTCCCTCTACAGTAAGCTCAAGTGCTGTTGTCACTTCACCAAAGTTCGCTGCCCATGAATCAAAGTGATAAATCCCCATCTCTTCAAGTGCCGCTTTCTGTAAGTAAAGCTGCATGACATACATCTCACACATCGTATTGCTGATCGGTGTACCTGTCGCAAACACAATGCCTCTGCCATCATTTATCTCTGATAGGTACTGGCATTTAAGCTGCATATCCGTTGACTTTTTCGCTCCACTGCTGCTGATACCGGACACATTATTCATCTTGGAAAATATAGCAAGGTTCTTAAAATTATGTGCTTCGTCTACCATAATAGAGTCCACACCAAGCTCCTCAAAGGTTATAAGGTCATCCTTTCTGCTTTCATCAGATAGTGATTTAAGCTGCTCCTCCAGCTTTTTCTTCTGGCTTTCCATCTGTTTTACAGTCCATCTCTCCCCGTTACGCTCTTTCATCTCATCAATCGCATAGCTGATTTCATCAATCTGCTCGTTAAGCATTCTCTCCTTTCTCTCTGCTGAGATTGGAATTTTCTCAAACTGCGAGTGCGACATGATAATGCAGTCAAAGTCACCTGTCGCAATCCTTGATACGAACTGCTTTCTGCGACTCTTTTCAAAATCACGCTCTGTGGCAACTAAGATATTTGCTGACGGATACAGCCTTAAAAACTCTGATGCCGTCTGACCGATAAGCGGCTTTGGAACAACCATGATTGTCTTATTGGCAAGTCCGAGTCTCTTCTGCTCCATACAGGCAGCCATCATCTCAAAGGACTTTCCGGCACCGACACAGTGTGCAAGCAGTGTGTTTCCTCCGAGAAGGATTCTAGCCACCGCATTCTTCTGATGAGGCTTTAGCTCAATCGCCGGATTCATTCCCGGAAACTGTAAGTGGCTTCCGTCATACTCACGTAGGCGGATGTTATTGAATGTCTCGTTGTAATACTCCACATATTTCTGTCTTCGCTCCGGCTCTGCAAACAGCCATTCCTTGAACTTCTCCTTGATCATGTTCTGTTTTTCCCTTGCAAGCATTGTCTCATTCTTATTGACTTCGTAATGATATTTGCCATCACCGTCATCAATCCTGTCCCTTACTGTTACAGTTTTAAGATTCAGCGTATCCTCAAAAATAGAATAAGCATCCATGCGGCTTGTACCATAAGTCTTAGTAGCTGCCACTGAATGCTTATCCATGCTCTTATTCTCGATGAACCATTCCATACTCATCTTATTTAAGTGTACCTGAATGCCTGTATTGTAAAACTGGCTTCTGACTGCCCTTGCCCGTCTTGGTGTATTGAGAAGCTCATAGATAAACTGCTCATAATCAAGCGGCTCAATCCATGTCGTACCAATCTTTACATCAATATCTGAAGCTTCAATCCACTCCGGCTGCACCTTTTCCAGTGCTGCCACATTGCCTGCAAATCTTTCTGCCTGCGGATTGTCTGTATCAGCTGCCATAGCCTTTGCTACACGGAGCTTGTCTCTCACATTGCCGGAAAGATACTCGTCTGCTGTCTCCCAGCCGATATCAGGATTGTTCTCGTTGTAACGTTCGGGATTAAGGAAAATCAGTCCATCCAGTTCTTCCACAAGAACTGCCCTTCTAAGCTCTGCCAAAGCATCATCACTAAATGTTATCTCATCCACTGTCTGCCCGGACTTTTCTGCAAGTTCTTCCTTTGCATTAGTAATATCTGGCTCATAGATAGAGAGCATATAGGCAAGATTCACATATCCAAATTCATTGACGGATACATTTAATGCTTCAACAGCCGTCTCCACTCTGTCTATGACAGTCTTTGCCTTAATCGTCTGCTTATAAAACATATCCGCTTTTTTCACCTCCCCGTCTTCATTTACTTCCTCAAGACTGCAAAGAAGCGGGTAATCGCTGTCATCCCTGAAAGCTATTCTGTTTGCTTTTGAAGTAATGGCTCCATACTGCTTTACAAAAGCATCATATTTTACATTAAGAAGTCTCTGTTTATCAGAAAGCTCCTCCTCGCTGCAGCCATCCATCTGGATATCAATCAGCTCTCTTGTTATCTGTCTGATTTCATCAAGGCTTCGGATTCGCTCCTCGGCAGTCTGTGATACTTCTTTTCTTACCATCTCGGAATTTTCCCTGTAATAGAGCTTTCCTTCAAAAAATGTGTAAGTGTAGTTTCTCACATCCGGATCAGCCGGGATAACTTCCTCCGTCTGCTCCGCCTCATCTGCCACTCTCTCAAAATCTGTCATCTGGGCTTTGATATTTCCGATTGCCTTATTGAGAGCCTCGTACATATTGAAGTTCTCATCATTATTCACACAGACTGTATATCTGCTGTCCTGTCCATAAATCCTTGTATCATATTCCATAGATCCAAGCATCATCTCCGGATGCTCTGCAAAATAAGAGTTGACTGCAATGCCATTCTCAGTTACACCAAGGTGGACCCAGTCAGGCTCAATATCAATCTTTCTCTCCCTCTTCTGCAAAAACAGGATATCTGCTGTCACTTCGGTTCCTGCATTATCTTTAAATGCAGTATTCGGAAGTCTTATCGCTCCCACAAGCTCTGCTCTTTCAGCCAGATACTTTCGGATAGTAGGATTTGCCTTATCAAGTGTTCCCTTTGTGGTAATTACAGCAACCATGCCTCCTGGTCTTACCTGGTCAAGTGCTTTTGCCAGAAAATAATCGTGGATACGGAAGTTATACTTGTTGTACTTCGGATCAAAAACCTTATAATCACCAAATGGCACATTTCCGACAACTACATCAAAGAAGTTATCCGGATATGTGGTATTCTCAAATCCTGTGATACTGATATTGGCATTCTGATAAAGCTGCTTTGCAATTCTTCCCGAAATGCTGTCAAGCTCCACCCCATACAGCTTACTTCTCTGCATAGGTGCCGGCATACTCCCAAAGAAGTTACCGATACCCATAGATGGTTCTAATACATTGCCGCCTCTGAAACCAAACTGGACAAGTGCCGAGTTCATGCACATGGCAATCTCCGGTGAAGTGTAAAAGGCATTGTTTACTGTTGCCCTAGCTGCAGCATACTCTTCATCCGATAACATCTCTTTGAGTTCTTTGTACTCTTTGCTCCAGCTTTCATTATTCTCATCAAATGCCTGTGACAGTCCGCCCCATCCGACAAACTTCGACAGAACTTTCTGCTCCTCCGGTGTGGCAAGCCTGTTTTCTGATTCAATCTGCTTTAAAGTGCGGATTGAATCCATATTCCACTGATATCTGGTCTTGGCACCGCCTTTTCCCATTTCCCAGAGATTGTAGTGGAAGTTGTGCTTCGTCTGCCCGTCAACATTCTTCTCATTTTCAAGACTTCCTACTTGCTGTACTGGCTCCTGCTTTGGTGTAAAATCTACATTTTCCTGTAATTCTGTATCAGCCTGAATATCATCCACAGATACTGATACCACATCATCTGAAACCACATGTCCATTCTCATCAATCTTGGTTTCCCAGCCATTCGCTATTGCTCTTTCCCTGGTTTCAAGACGATTGGCTTTTACACTATCCTCGATATCAAAGAATCTCTTATAGACCGGATTCATCTTATCCCTGTCAGCCTTCTGCTTTGTCTCCTGATAATACTTCTTCTGGTCTTCTCCGCAGTAAAATGGCTGTTTTACCATATAAGATAAGATTTCATATAACTCACGCCAGTCGAGTGCACCTTCCTTACGCACACCATTCCTGTTCTTATAGCTGATCTTCACATATCCGCTTCTGATTGAGTACTCCACAAGACCATACTTATTGTTGGAATATGCTTTTCTTTCTGCATTATCTGTCCCTAATGCAATATCCCTAATAAGGTCAAGTTTATTTGGCATAAATGCAAAATCAGACTGCACCACATCCATAAGGAATGCCCTAAACGGAGTGTAGCAGCTGCAATCTGTTACAAGAATCTCCGCCGCATCACGCAGGTCTTCATCAAGCTCTGCAATACGCTTTGCATAATCAATTGGTGTAATATACTGAAGCTCTGAAGGATCTTTTTCAGTTGTTTCAGCTTCTATCTCAGCACCATATTCTGCCTGTGTTATCATCCGGTCTTCATCGGCAGCTTCCTGTGGTGTCATGCCTTTTGCACTTACATAATCTCTGTTAGAAGCATAGCTCTCCGGCTCATCCGGTATTGCATAATCATCAATCTCTGATTCTGCCTCCTCCGGTTCCACTTCCCGGTATTCGGCATCAATGACCTCATCATCCTCACGGAGTCCGTCCATCGCAAGCTCATCAATACGAGGTGTCTCAGGCTGGTATTCCCCTGTAAGAATAAGGACACCAAGCTCTTTTTCGATATCTTTCCACGAAACATATCCTTCAACCTCTCCATCCTCATCTCGCCACTGAAAACGCAGTCCATTCCCATGAAATGTGTCATATCCGTGCAGTCCCAGTCCGTCAACCGGCCAGCCTGCACCTCCCTGACCATACTCTGCTTTGATACGCTTTGCTCTGGTTCCTGCATCAATCTCTGTTTCAAAAATCTTGCATACCCTGCCCTTACCACCGATAAAACCTGTACCTCTCATAAGCACCTGTTTGATATACTCACCTGGTACTGTTGCAGACTTTTTGGGATTCAGGTAATTGTATTTACCTGCTAATGCAGCTTTTCTGTCCTGCTCGAACTGACGCATAAACTGATTATTGTTTTCGTCCTCAGTATGAATGGTGCCAATGCTTGCCTGCCCATTCTGGTCGAAAAAAAAGGAAGCCTGTGTATATTCGGCTTCCTTACTAACACCCAATGAATTGATTTCATCAAGTTCCCTATTCAGTTCTGTATCATCTGATTCTAGTGGAATCGCATCACTATCTGATTCAGTACCACTTCCTCTGCCTGCATCTTCGCCTGCTCTCTTATCTTCCACATCTCCATTGTCGATGACGGATTCTGTGGCTTGTGCTTCGCCAGATACTGCATCTCCAGCTGGTCGTACAGCTGGTTCGCTTCCTCCTCTACCGCTGACATCTTCTCGTACATCTTCCCGAATCTCATCAGCGTCTTGTATCTTGCCGGCTCGTTCTCCTTTAGATAGTTCATCGCCATCCTTCCGTATTTGCCCAGCTTCGTGAGATCCTCCGTCTCGTCCGGCATCTCTATCTGCGGATAAAGCAGTCCGTCCACTTCCTTGTAAGTCATTTCTTCTAACATATCCAATTCTCCTTTCGCTCTCGATTGCCTTTAAGTTACGACTAAATTCTCTAAGAACACTACAGGAGACATCGCATACAATGGAACCAAGACGGTAAATGATCTCTTCGTCTTTGATATTTACGATCTGACTGAAATCCTGTTCTTGCACAGATAAGTCAAATCCGCATCTCGTCCCTACAGCATACATGACACTTGCATATACAAGCTGCTCCATGTCCATTTCCTGCTGTAAGCCATTGCGTTTCTTACTTTCTTCCTTTATCACACTACCTGATAGCTGCATGAGCTCGGTCATTCGGTCTCCGAACTCTTCTTTTATTATAAGCCAAACATCTGTTCCTGTAAACTGTTTTAATATATTTTTTAGAGACTCCCTGTTGCTGTTATCGTACTGCTCAATCTGACCTTCTGATACGAGAAAATCCACATAATCTTTAAGATTTTCTCCCTCAAGGTCCCATGTCAGCTTAACATTCTTCCCTCCGGTATCACTGATATCAAATATATACCTCATGCGTGGATTCAGTGCCCTTGACGGGAAGATAGCGCAGCCTTTCGCACCACGCTTTACATATCTTCCCACCTTTTTCCAGGTATCATAATCTGCCATGAGTGTGCTTTTTTCCGGAGGTCTCTGAGCTGTTATCATAACGATATTGTCAAATTCATAGCGGTATAACTGACCTGCGACCTTTAACACATCCTTCCAGTTCTTTTCTGATCTGGTGATGTTACCAATCTCAGAATCGTATATCGCTTTGACCTTCATATCAACGCCCATACCTTTGTCCTCCTCTACTTAAACATCTCTGCAAACAATCCCTTAAAGAGCTTTAACTCATCCTTATCCAGCTCGATTGCAAATTCATTGTCGATTGCCTGTTTTTCGCATTTATCCTTTTTCTTTGCAATCTTACGCACCACACGAAGAAGCACATAGCACTCCTTGGACTTTGCAATGCTCTGTTTAAAGGTCAGCTCATCCTCATCGACTGACTTCTGTGTCTGATAGATAATCTCTTTTAACTTATCATTGATACCATCTACTTCCTCAAGGGAAATAATAACGGATGCCTTAGAAGCACCCGATCTGTCCCACTCCTTATGAAGTTCCTTTACTAAAAACTCCATGTTCTTAATTACTGTTGTTGAATCACTTTTCATCTTGCTTTTCCTCCGTTTTCTTTTAATGAAGAAGGGAGCTGACCTTCGCTGATAGGCGCAAAATCAACTCCCTTCATGTCCTCTGCTCCAAGGACTATCTGCTCTGCATAATACATATCCATTGCCTTATTGATGGCATCGTCAAGCGACTCTGCCTTTACTTTCTGTACTCGTGAAAGCACTTCTTTTATCTCAACATCAAATTCCTGTTCCATATGATATCGCCTCCTGTAAAAATCTCATCACCGGCACTTTTCTTCCTTTACCTGTCTTTCCTTAAAGCCCTCATCGTACTTTCCATCTTCCAGCCTGTCGTAAAAACAGTCCTCTTCAATCGTTCCGAAATCCTCATACATCTGGTGAAGGAAGTCATTCTGCAGCTTCTTTGGCACATCATCATCCTTTGACATATCCTGATAAAAATAGAACTTCTGCTTTAGCTTTGCCCTGTAATCATAGATATCCTCTATCTTTTCCGGTGTGCCATACTCCCTCTTGTATGCCTTGAAATTCGTGGTTGAGAGTGTGGAACCTAGATAAATGCCATGCTCCCACGATACCCCGATTGTGGTATTGTCCTTTGTAGGCTTCTCATCCTTCGGATAACGCTTATACTCTGTCGCACCAAGGGCGATTGTAAGAGAACCTGACTTCATATCCATCACCACGAGATTCCTTGGTGATAATGCTTCAAGCACCATGTAATCATGGTCATTGAAGTTATGGAATGTCTGTCCCCTTTCAAATGATCTGTCCACACTTTCATAATGCAGGTTAAAATCATCCACCCAGCCCTTATCGGTCATTCCAATCTCCTTAAGCTTTGCAACACATTCAGAAGAACTGGCTTCTTTATCAAACCGAAATTCTTTGGAATCGTTATAAAATCCCTGAAGAAAATGTCCCAGCTGAATATCATCCAGACAGAATCTCGCAGATACAGTTACATTTGCTGCCCTGTAATACTCTGCGAAGTTATCTGCTTCACCAAGTGTCCTTCCAAGCTGCAACAAATTGTCTGCAAGCTCTGACATGTCATCAACTGCTATAAAACTCTTATAATCATCCAGAGTCATCAGCATATTTGTCTCTGTTCCCCTGTCGTTTTCTGTTACCAGTATCATATCTTTTAAATCCATTCTTACCTCCAGTCTCAGAGAGGGACTATGCCCTCTCTGCAAATTTCCCGTTATGGTCTTCCTATCACAACAATCTTTCCTGTGCTTGCCACATCCCGGTAAACAACACCAAGACTTTCATTAAGCGCCTCTACCACCTTGCCATTTCCGACGTATACTGCCACATGGCTGATGTTCTTATATCTTCCGTTGCTTGTAAAACTGTAGAAAATAAGGTCTCCCGGCTGTAACTCATCAAAGGAGACTGTCTTTCCGGCTTCATCCAGTCCCTGTGCCTCCTCTGCCGCTGTGGTTGCACCGCCGTAACTAATATCCACACCTGCATCTTTCCATGAATAATAGGCTAAGGAACTACAGTCATAATAGTTACCGCTGTCTCTTAAATCCTGACTATAAGGAAAACCAACTCTGTGTAGTGCATAGGAGCAGACTGTTTTCTGCCTGCTGTCTGTAATTCCGTTTAGGATGGCATTGATTTCATCCTCAGTCATGGAGCTTACTCCCGGACTTCCGCCTCCACCGCCACTTCCGCTTCCGGCATATCCAAGCTGTCCCATAAACTCCGGACTCATGATCTGCTCAAGCATTTCCACCTGATCAGAATTAAATCCATAGACCGAAATCATATCCCTGTACGATTTCAGTGTGACATTCACATACAGAACCGACTTCGTGACAGTAGTTACATTACCGTCTGCATCTGTTTCTTCCACATCCTTTGTTCCTGTGCTTGTGGTGTATGAACACATATCATTTACTACTGCCTGCAGCCAGCCTTTTGAAATGTCATTCATGACTGTTGCAGTATCTCCGATACCATGCTTGACCATATAGACTGCCATGATGTCATAGTAATTGCTTGGGTTTTCTTCCATACCTTCATAATCCACATATACAAGCTCTCCAAGGTCATATCCGGTATGCTCATTCACTTTCGTATTCACATCCCGGTTAAACTCCTGCACATAAGCACTCGTTACTGTCTGCACGGTATCTCCTGATTCAAGTGGTGGCAGAAATAAAGCAAATGGAGAATTGTAAAGGATTGCTATCACCGCTATAACCGGAACCGCAATCATGGCAACTACAAGAACAAGTAATAAAAGCACCAATCCGATAATCGGTGCAGCTGCCTTTACCCAGGTAATCGCTTTTCGCACAATCAGATCCTTTACCAGTTTTGCCACGCTGTCTGTCTGATTCTCCTGTGCTTTCATCTTATCCAGAAAGAATTTTATCTTCCTGCTCCGGTTGGTCATCTTTTCATCCTTGACCTCTATGGACACACCTGCAGCATATCCGGCTGCCATGCCGATTGCAGTACCAACTCCCGGTGCAACCGCTGTTCCTGCCGCTGTAGCAGCTGCCTTTGTCGCAGTTTTTGTTGCAACCTTGGCAGTTGTCTTGGCTGTTTCTTTTGCCGTCTCTTTAGCTACCGTCTTGGCTGTATCTTTGGCAGCTTTCTTTGCTGTCTTTTTTGCCAGCTTCTTTCCTGCCTCTACCTTCTTGATACGCTTCTTTGCCTCGGCTGCCGCCTTTTTCCTGAAAAGTGCTGCCCCCTTGGAAGCAGTTCCGGTAACAGGTTGGCTTGCTTCATATGCAAGATATGCTGCCTGCGATACCTCATACCCGCCTTCCACCTGCTCCGTTACTGCCCCGGCTGCAAGTACACCTGTTCTTCCTGCAATGTGAAGATTGGTGTTCTTAGTCTTGATGGAAGTGCTTGATTCTCTATAGTTTCGCTTAAATCTTGATAATCCCTTATTCTTTGACTCTGACTGATGAATGGTACTCTTGCGATAG
>OGMZ01000699.1_pt1 | contig 12996 bp, 11 predicted proteins | sample 1573361 | NCBI WGS metagenome assembly OGMZ01 (sample SAMEA2581995, study PRJEB24529) | metagenome | biome: Human gut stool | place: China | collected 2011
GCAGCCATTTCAGGTAAACCGCGAAAATCAGAATACTCAGAAGGCCCTGCCAGAAGTTGGGCATGGACACGCCGATCATGGCCACCACTCGGGACAGGTTATCGATCAGGGAATTCTGGTATATGGCTGCCAGGATCCCCAGAGGAATGGCCAGAAGCACAGCCACCAGGGTACTGACCGTAGCCAGTATGATGGTGGTCGGGTATCTGGAAAAGATCTCATCAGACACCGGCTGATTGGTGACATAGGACACACCCATATCGCCTTTGCAGATTCCGACGACATAATTCACGTACCGCACGATGAAAGGGTCATTCAGCCCCATATCGTCTCTCAGAGCCTGTATGGCCTCTTCATTGGCATCATCTCCCAGAACCATTCTGGCCGGATCGCCTGGTATGAAGTAAAGAACTGTAAAAATAATCAGTGTGACCCCCAGCAGAACCGGGATCATCCACAGGATTCTCTTCAATATATACTTTCCCATATGGTCCTCTCTTTCCTGAAGGATTGGCGGAATTATGAAACATGACCGGCCGTTGCCGGCAGATCATATTCCATAATTCATTATTCATTTTCAGTCAGGCTGTCAGTTATCAGTCTTCATAGATACCGATCTGTTCAAAATAAATGCACTCACTGGGTGAAAATTCAAAACCAAATACGTCTTTGTCCATGGCAAAGGACTGTTTGATAAATGCCACCGGAATCGCGTAGCATTTTTCTTCCAGGGCATAGTGCTGGATTTCGGACAGATACTCAGCCCTCTTCTCCGGATCAGATTCCTGTCTTGTCTTCTTGATCAGATCGTCGATATGAGTATCCTGAGGCTGCATAACGCCTGAATAACCGATCTCCCATGCTGCCAGAGAACTTACCGGGTCGCCGTTGCCGGTAAAGCTGGAACGTCCCATGGGATTCTCACCGGCCTTGTTCATCTGCTTCACAGTCGCGGAGTCGTAGCTGTTGATGGTCATGTTGATGCCCGCTTCTGCCCACATGGCCTGGAAGATCTCCATGTATGCCAGGGTATTGCTGTCGTTGGGAACCGTAAGTTCGCAGTCAAGGCCGTTGGGATAGCCTGCTTCCGCCAGAAGCTCTTTTGCGTATTCGATATCCTGTTTTACAGGTCCTACGGTCACATGGCCTTCAATGGAGGACGGATAAATGGAGTCCGCCGGTTCGGCCATGGGGCCCCAGACTGCTTCCACAGCTGTCGGTACATCCAATGCGTAGGTGAGAGCTCTTCTTACATTAATATCCTGATATACGCTGTCAGCAGTCTGGCACCAGTAGATGTTCTCGTGGGTGGTGCCGGTCTCACAGTAAACGGTGATATCCGGATTTTCCATCAGACGGTCATAGTCTTCGGAACCCACGCTAAAGATGAAATCCACGTCTCCGGCTTCCAGCTGGATGGCACGGATGGCGCTGTCTGTAAACCATTTGAAGGTAAGAGTCTTGGTTACGGGTTTTTCTCCCCAGTAGTTGTCGTTTCTCTCAAGCACGATGCTGTCGCCTGTGGTCCAGGAAACAAATTTATAAGGGCCTGTTCCCACGGGGTTTCTCTCATAGTTGCTGTTGGGATCTGTGGCCACCTTCTTGCTGACAATCTGGGTCGTGGCAAGATACATCAGGACATTTCCCCACGGGCTGTTCAGCTTCATCTCCACAGTGTTGTCATCCAGCGCCTTGCAGTTCTCCCAGTCAAGGGACGTCCATTTGGACTGGGTTGCCGGCATGGTGGCAAGTCTTTCAAAGTTGTATAAGATATCTTCCGTTGTCAGCTGATCACCGTTGTGGAAGTATACGTCATCACGGATATGGAATCTGTAGGTCAGTTCATCCACCTGTTCCCATTCGTCCGCCAGGCATGGGGAGATTTCTCCCGTGGCCTCGTTTCTGCGGACCAGAGAGTCGTGGATCTGTCTTCCCACATGGGAGTTGGCGGAAATACTGCTGATTCCGGGTGAGATTGCCTGCGGCTCCTCAATCAGGGCAATCACCAGGTTGTCTTTGATCGGCCTGTCGGCTTCTGCCGCTGCCGCCGTTGTCTCGCCGCTTCCTGATGTCTCAGCGGACGCTGCCGCTGTTGTTTCCGCCGAACCGCTTCCGGAACATCCGGCCAGAGAACCGGCCGCCAGCACTGCGCTCAATACTCGAATACGTTTTTTCATCTACACCTCTCCTTTTCACTTTTGTTATCTATCATCAGCCCCTGCATCCTGTTCCAGATGCTCCAGAACTGTAATGACCTCCCCCACAGACGGCATATCAATGCTGTTTTCCGCGTAATGAACATATTTCGCGGTCCCTGTCTGATCCAGAATAAACAATGCCGGCAGCTGTTGTTCGCGCCCCTCATAGGCTCCGTGGACAAAACCTGCTTCCTTTACTTTCCGTCTCTTCTCTTCCAGTCTCGCCAGGCCTTCCGGTGTCTTCGGCATCCGCTCCGCTTTGTCCCGGGTGGCACGGATATCCATGGCATCGTAAATCCTGTATTCAGGATCACAGATCATATACATCGGGAATCCATTTTCTCCCGCTCCCTCTTCCAGAGTTTTTATGCTGCTCTGCAGGACCACGGCCACCTGCGCGTCATGTTCCGTAAAGGCGCTGTATTTTTCTGCAATCTGCCGGATGTCATAACTGCAGAATGTGCATCCCAGATATCTCAGGCACCAGAGAACCGTATATTTTTTCTCTTTCAGAAGTTCATACAGGTCTGTTTCCGGATGGAACGCCATAGTCAGATGAAAATCAGGGATTTTATCTCCGGGCAAGATTTTATGCATAATTTTACCTCTTTTCAGTTTTTTGTCTATATTTGTTGTCTTTTATTATTGTTTATCTGATTTATTCTCATTATATCCAAATTTGTACATGACGTAAAATACTTGATTCATATACTTTTTATAGGCAATTCCAATGGATCTTCTTTTTCCTGCCATATTCTCCTGATTCTGCGAAATTTTGCCGATACTATTGAAAAATCTTATACTTTTCTCTGGTTTTGAATTCCCTGAACCCCAGTTCCGGATGTCTGTAAATATCTTCACTGAGAGAAATAATTTCCGGAAGCCATTTGTCCAGTGTTTCGTGAATGATGTTATCCATAGAATACAGGGAAAGTATTGAACGCCGGTTTCATGTATTTTGCAAAGCCGTATTGCACAATGAAGCCTGTAATTATTACAGGGAGAGGAAGCGCAGAACACAGTGCGAAATATCATTTGAATACTTACAAGAGAATACTTCTGTTGCGCCGCACAGCACAGATAAATACTTTGTCTTGCAGGATAAGCCGACTGCCTTTGAAGTCAACGGACAGATGGTAATTGTTGACAGTGAAAAGTTAGCAAAAGCCTTGTTGTGCTTATCGGAAAGTTGGCGGGAAATTATCTTTATGCGCTATTATCTGCAACTAAGGGACTGGCAGATTGAGGCGTTATTGGGAAAGCCACGCACAACAGTCAATTATCAGAAAAACACTGCCTTGAAACAGTTGCGGGTAGAAATAGAGAAGATGAATGATGAAGAATAGTAAATACAACCTTGTTCCCTATGAAGTGATTGAAAGGGCAATCACGGGCGATACCGCCGCACTCCTTACGGTGCAGGAACGGCACAAAGCCTATATCGGCAGACTAAGCGGAGGGAACGCCGATATGAAGGAGCAATTAAACGAAAAGTTGCTCATGGCTGTTATGAAGTTCCGACTGGACTATCAACCACCGAGCAAATAGCAAAGGCAAAATGAGTGGCGGCAAGGGGAATACTCATACCCCTCAAAATGGCGTTCTACTGCGTAACAAAACGGACATATCGCCGTTTAGACGATACGCCCGTTTTGCTTTGCACCCTGTATGGCAGCTACCCTGTTTCAGTTTGTTGTGATACTGTTTTATGAATAGCTACCAAATGGTAACTTTCGTTCTTCATTCCGATGGCTTTATAATCGCTCTATTTACTCTTCTCAGTGTACTCTTTCCGCGCACTGATACCGATAAGTTCTATCTCTTATTTGATCTCATCCGCAATGTCATAGATCAGCTTCTCCGTATCATCCCATCCAAGACATGGATCCGTGATGGATTTTCCATAAATATGCTCGCCGATCTTCTGGCAGCCCGGCTCTAAGTAACTCTCGACCATAACACCCTTGATGAAGTTGTGGATCTCCTCTGAGTGACGACGGCTGTGAAGAACTTCCTTCACGATACGGATCTGCTCCATGTAACGCTTGTTGGAGTTGGAGTGGTTTGCATCGATGATGCAGGCCGGATTTAAAACCTCCCGCTCCGGATACAGGCTGTAAAGAAGCTCCAGATCCTCATAGTGATAGTTCGGCAGACACTGGCCATGTTTGCTGACTGCGCCTCTTAAGATCGTGTGCGCAAGCGGATTGCCCTTTGTCTCAACTTCCCATGTACGGTAAATAAAATCGTGGCCATGCTGGGCAGCATAGACCGCATTTAACATAACCCCGAGATCACCGCTGGTCGGGTTCTTCATTCCGACCGGGACATCCATGCCGCTGGATACAAGGCGGTGCTGCTGGTTCTCAACGGAGCGCGCGCCAATCGCAACGTAAGAAAGTACGTCGGAAAGATAGCTGTAATTTTCCGGGTACAGCATTTCGTCAGCGGTTGTAAATCCATAATCCTCGATCACGCGCATATGGAGCTTACGGATTGCAACAAGTCCCTCATACATATTCGGCTTCTTCTCCGGATCCGGCTGATGAAGCATTCCCTTGTAGCCGCCGCCGGTGGTACGCGGTTTGTTCGTGTATACACGCGGTACGATCACAAGTTTATCCTTTACCTGCTCATTAACCTTCGCAAGGCGGCTCATATACTCGCATACAGCGTCCTCGCGGTCCGCGGAACACGGTCCGATAATTACGAGGAACTTTTCGCTCTTTCCTGTGATGACATCCGCAACTTCTTTATCTCTTGCCACTTTTAATTCCACACACTCCGGTGTCAGCGGGAATTCCGCTTTGATCTGTGCCGGTGTCGGAAGTAGACTCTTGTAATTGAATGACATGATTTTCTCCCTCAAACGTATTTTTCTCACGACATTTGCCCTATACCGATTCCGGTAAAATCAGGCTGCCGCATCCCTGACCGCATCTTTTTATTTCAGCGCTTTATCGTTTTTAGCTGCTGATGTGCTCATTTCTAAAAATGTCCCGCGCTGTGCAAACGGATTCCGAAATATGTTCCCTCATCCTTCTTTCCTCTGGAACGCCCCACCGATTCCCAACTCCATACGGTATTTGGCAACCGTACGTCTTGAGATCGGCATTCCGGCATCCTGCAAAAGTCCGGCAAGCTGTTCATCGCTCCACGGTTTTTTCTTGTCCTCCGCAGCAACGAGTTCCTTCAATTTTGCTTTCACGGCATTTCTGCTCACGTCGCCATTTCCATCTCCCGATGGGATCCCTGTTGTAAACAGGCTGCGGAACAGGAAACATCCCGACGGTACCCTCAGATACTTGTCACGGATCGCCCGGCTGACTGTAGATTTGTGGATCTCCAGCGTATCAGCGATCTCCTCCAGCGTCATCGGCTTTAGCTGCCCCGTTCCGAGAAAATACAGCTCCTGACGTTTCAGTATCTCTCTGGTGATGGCTGTAAGTGTCTCCCGCCGCTGTTCCACCGCATTTATAATAAACCGTGCCCTTCGTAACTTATTTTCAAAGTATGACTTTAATTCCTGATCCTGAGCCGTTTCCATCATATGAATGTAATAGTCATTACTCTGAAGATTTCCGGTCCATTTATCATTCAGCTCGATGTTCCACACCCCGTCCTGATGGCTTAAAAGAACATCCGGGACAATATACTGGGCCTTATCACCACCGATTCCGTTCAGAGGGCGCGGATTCAGCTCTTTAATGACATGGATCATCTTCCGCACTTCCGCAGATGATAGTTTCAGTGCTCTCGAGATCGTACTAATCTTTCCCTCCGCGATATTCTGAAGATGATGTTTTATCATTTCGGACAAGATCTCTTCCTCATCCATCCCCTGAACCTGAATCAGAAGGCATTCCTCAAGTCCGGACGCAAAAATCCCCTGCGGCTCCAGCTCCTTCAGCATGGACAGAACCTTCCCGGCCTGTTCTTCCGGAACATTTAACCGTTTTGTGATCTCCGGAACCGGAATCAGAAAATATCCGCTCTGTTCTATGGACTGCACGCAGAAATCCACGATCTTCCGATCCGTTTCGCTGATCTTCTTCCAGTGAAGCTGCATGTTTACCAGATCCTCAATGGACTTTTCGCTGTCCTCGATCTCATACAGCTCATTCTCCCGGCTGTTTTCCCGTTCTGTACCATTATAAAACCGTTCCGTCTCCTTATATGTAACAGGCGCAGCCTCCTCTCCGCGCTCTGCCGAAAACTCCAGCAGTGGATTTTCAATTTCTTCCTTCTGCAGAAAATCTTTTAATTCTGTCATGGACATAGCAAGAATATTTAAGGACTCCACCTGCATCTGTGAGAGCACCTGCTTTGTCTGCAAGGAAATTCCAGTCTTTATCTCCATCATCGTACTCCTGCCTTCCCAAAAATCATTCGTCACTGTTTTTTACTCAGCAAGACAAGTATATCACGTCAAAACAACTTCCTGCAAGTCCGCCATGATCCTTATATTTTTTTCATCAAAAAGCGCCTGACGTTTTCCGAACCTCGGAGTCCAAATAAACGTCAGGCGCTTTTTTATCTTTCTCCAGCGCGATACTTCGCCAGAACCCGGTTGATTCTTCCGGTCGGGTTCAGAAGCTCGCTCAAGGATGCGTCATGGTTTAAATTGTCGATGATAAGAGCAATGTATTTACTCATATCCACGTTGATGTAGTACGGCTTGGAAAGCAGTTCCGGTGTCTGATAGATAAGATTTGTTGTCAGAACCCGGTCGATAATGCCATTCTCATAGTATTCGTCGAATTTCTTCAAGCCGCCCGTGAAGAGACCGAAGGTTGTGCAGATGAATACTTTTCTCGCCTTCATTCTCTTTAACTCTTTGGCGGTGTCGAGCATGCTCTCACCGGAAGAGATCATATCGTCAACAATGATCACGTCTTTACCCTCTACGCTTGCGCCGAGGAACTCATGGGCAACGATCGGGTTACGGCCGTTGATGATCTTTGTGTAATCACGTCTCTTGTAGAACATACCGAGATCCAGTCCGAGAACGTTTGCAAAGAAGACTGCACGTCCCATACCGCCTTCATCCGGGCTGATGACCATCATGTGGTCACTGTCGATCTGAAGATCCTTCTCATTCTTTAACAGGTGCTTGATAAACTGGTATGTCGGCTGTACCGTCTCAAAGCCCTTTAACGGGATCGCGTTCTGGACACGCGGATCATGGGCATCAAAGGTGATAATGTTCTCAACGCCCATGTCGACGAGCTCGCGAAGCGCCATTGCACAGTCTAAGGACTCACGGCCGGTTCTCTTGTGCTGACGGCTCTCATAGAGGAACGGCATGATCACATTGATCCTTCTGCCCTTTCCGCCTACGGCTGCAATCACACGCTTTAAATCCTGATAGTGGTCATCCGGAGACATGTGATTCTTTAAGCCGTTCATCGTGTATGTCATATTATAATTGCAGACGTCTACCATAATATAGAGGTCATCACCGCGGACAGACTCTGTCAGCTCTCCCTTTGCCTCACCGGAGCCGAAACGCGGAGTCTTTGCGCCGATAATATAGGAATCTTTCTGGTATCCAGCAAAAGCGATCGTGGTCTTGTGCTCGCTCTCTCTTTCTTTTCTCCACTCAACCAGCCAGGCATCTACCTTTTTACCCAGATCCTCACAGCTTTTCAGCGGAATCAGACCTAAAGGTCCAACCGGTATTGTCTCAATCTGCTTTTCTTCGTACAGCATTCCTGTTCCTCCCTGTTTTTTCTACTCATTATTTGATATTTTTATCCGCCGCTCTCCGGTCTGCCTGTTCTTCACAGTATTTACCCGGTTCCCCATTTTGCAGCGTACATACATTTCATTTATAGCACCATACACCCGCTCCGTCAACCGGATTTCCGGCCGTCTCCGACAGGATTTTCCTTTTTTCTCCGGCCATCCGGCACGTTTTTATTATCCTCTGCGCATAAATCCTCTGCGCACAAGACGGAGATCATCCCCAATCAATGGTATGATCTTATACCGGCTCATGATCCTTGATGTCACGCGCTCCGTGAACGCGTCCTGAAGCTCGCCAAGTGTCAGGTTTGTCGAGATGATCGTTCCCTTATTTCGATTCAGCCGCTCATTGACACAGTAAAACATCTGGGATGCCGTGAATGTATTGATCAATTCTGTTCCAAGATCGTCGATGATCAGGAGGTCACAATCCAGAATATAGGACGCCCGGTCCTTCGCCTCATCGTCATCGCCTCCGCTGAAGCGGCTCCCTGCCAGAATATCGAACATATCCGTTGCCGTGAGATAGACCACAGAAAAATATCTTCGGATCAGCTCCCGCGCGATACAGTTGCTCAGAAATGTCTTTCCACAGCCCGTATTTCCGGTGAACAGGATACTTCCTTTCTCATTTTTAAAGTTTTCCACATATTCCTTACATTCCCTGATCACCCTGGACATATAGTCATAAACGGTCATTCCTGTCTTTTCGTCCACATGATTTCTGTCATAGTATGCCATGGAAAGTGTGTCAAAATTCTCCCGTTCCAGAACTTCGCGGATATTCGACTGGTCGTACAGGATCTCGATCTCCATATGCTTGAAGCAGTGGCATTTTTTTCCGTCCGCGTATCCCGTATCCTTACAGTCCGGGCAGACATACTGGAGCTCCAGATAGTTTGCCGGATATCCGTTCTGTTTTAAATAGATTGCTTTCTGCTCTTTTAGAAATTCCGCGTCTTTTTTCAACTGATCCGCCGCCGCGCGGTCACCGGCAAGGATCTTTCTCGCCGCCTGAGCCATAGTCGCCGCGATCTCGTCGGACAGTGCCTCTACCTGTGGAACTTTCTCGTACACTTCCGCGATCCGCTTATCCTGCTCACGCTTGTCCTGAAACTGTCTCTGATTGTAGACACGCATGATCGCATCGTACTGGGAATTACTGAGTGCCATCCGCACTGCCTCCTTATTTTCTGTTCTTTATATCATCCCAGACATAATCATCGTAATTGTAGGACCGTTGTTCAAAGTTGTTGAACCGGTTCGTCGATGTGTTCCGGGTCTGTCTCGATGCCGGGCCGGATTTCTTTGCCTGTTTCTCCTGACGGCGTTTATCTAAGGCGTCAACGTCCTGTAAGGTCCGCACACCGTTTTCCTTCCAGCCGGCGAGGATCTTGTCCGCGTATGGAAAACTTGCCGATCCCGTGGCTGTGAGAGTCCTGTTGCATGCCTCCGTGACGATCATGGAATCGAAACCGAATTCCTTAAACCAGCGGCGTATAAATTCCTGTTCTGCTGTTCCCGCATTTCGGCCCATGATCCCGAACGCCTTCATAACGGCGGAGGTATCTTTCGAGTACCTCGCGGAGTGTTCCCGCGCCTCGTCACGGGTATGGATCCCGGCCTGATACCAGTTCAATGCCACTTTTTCGATGTATCGGATACTGGTGTGTCCGCCCTCGGCACAGTATTCCGCCAGATACTCCAAAAGTTCACAGGACATATGGAGAACATCATAGAAATAAGCAAATTTCTCACACTCGATGGCGCTGAAGGTCTTTCCGAGGTACTGCTGGACCGCGTAGAGAAGAGCCGAAAATTCCTCATCCGCGGATAAGCGTTTCATACGGTCGTAGCTGTTTCCGGCATCCGGGATATCCAGCGTTGCGGGCTGCTTTGCTATACCGCGTTCGCTGCCCTGCAGTTGTTTTCCGCTGTCAGCCGCACTCTCTTCCGGCATTCTTCCTTCCACATCGGAGTCCCTATAATTTCTCCGGGATTATGTAACCAGCGTCTGTCAGATCCTCTCTCGTAACCGCAGCTTCACCTGCCGCCGGTTCCTCTTTCTCTGATGCAAGCACACCGGCGCGTTCCCAGTAAGCCAGAGCACGACGGACATCCGCCTCCGTATGATTCAATGCCTCTGCAATATCCGGGATCTCCACATTTTTCCCGGCGTGGCGCAGAAGATATAAGTACACTTTTACATATTCTCCGCTGGCTGTCCCCATATATTCGTCGATAAATGTGTTGGATACGGCGGTTACCGCCGTATTGATGTTATTTTTATAGCCTAAACCCATTCTTACTTCACCCTTTATGTTCACGTTCCATTTCAAATCTGCCTGATATATCCACCTGCTGCCCTGTCGGTTGTTCTCCCCATCGGTCACTTACGTCTCATATTTTCAGTTCTTCCGGGCAGCACCGCATTTTCCGGCACACTCATTCTCTCTTTTCACCTTGAAATATCATAACATACCCCCACAAAAAATGAAATAGCCGGAATTATCCACTACTCTAATTGTGGATATTGTGGATAACGTGGATAAACGCATTACATAACTGTCAAAAAAGCTCTTAAAATCCCCATAATTCCTTATTTTTCCCGGCTTTCCGGCATTTCCCGATTTTCAGTTATGTAAATCAAAAAATCCACAGGGTCTTCAACAGATTTCTGTTGAAAACTCTGTGGATAATGTGGATAACTTACTGTCCAAGGAGCTTTTCGCCCACTTTTACAATATCTCCGGCCCCCATAGTTATCAACAGGTCGCCGTTGACACAATTTTCAAGAAGAAATGTCTCGATCGCATCAAAACTCGGGAAATAGTGGGTATCGGTTCCGAGTGCCGCGATCTTTTCCGCCAATGTCCCGGAGCTGATCCCAAGGTTGTCCGTCTCTCTCGCTGCGTAAATATCTGCAAGGACAACATGATCCGCTGCGGCTAACGCTTTTGCGAAATCGTCCATCAGCGCCTTTGTTCTCGTGTAGGTATGCGGCTGGAAGACACACCAGATCTCACGGTGCGGATAATTCTTTGCCGCCGCCAGAGTCGCTGCGATCTCCTGCGGATGATGCGCGTAATCGTCGATCACGGTCACACCGCCGATCACGCCTTTTTTCTCAAATCTCCGGTGAGTGCCGGTAAATCTTAACAGTCCGTTCCGGATCCCCTCACCGCGAATCCCGAGCTCATGGGCCGCCGCGATGGCCGCCAAGGAATTGTATACATTGTGGATCCCCGGTACACCGAGAGTAATCGTGTCAATGGCTTTTCCGTCCTCTAAAAGAGTATAGGTTGCGCAGGCATTCTCGTTGAATGTCACGTTTGCGGCGCTGTAATGGCTCTTGGCCGGATCACTTCCGACGGTGATCACCTTGATCGGAAGTCCGTCGCAGATCTCTCTGTAGTCACGGATATCGCTGTTGATGATGAGGATTCCGTTTTCCGGGAGAAGCTCCGCAAATTTCCGGAAGGAATGGCGGATATCTTCGATATCTTTGAAGAAATCGAGGTGATCTGCTTCTATATTTAATATGATCTCCATGTTCGGGAAAAAGGACAGGAAGCTGTTTGTATACTCGCAGGCCTCTGTCACGAAAAGCTCCGGTCCTCCGACACGGATATTTCCGCCGATGGAGTCCAGCATTCCGCCGACGGAGATCGTCGGGTTCTTCTTTTCATCCATCAGGATCTCAGTCAGCATGGAAGTTGTCGTTGTCTTTCCGTGGGTTCCGGACACAGCGATGGATTTCTCATAGTTTTTCATGAGCTGTCCGAGAAGCTCCGCTCTGGAGAGGATCGGGAGATTCTTTGCCGCTGCTGCCGCGTACTCCGGGTTATCCGGGTGAACAGCTGCCGTGTATACAACAGCGTCGATATCGTCGGTAATGTTCTCCGCCCGCTGCCCGTAGACGATCTTTGCGCCGTGGGCGGTGAGCTTGTCGGTGAGCTCGGACTCGTGGGCATCAGAGCCGCTTACTGTGAATCCTCTCTCCAGCAGGATCTCAGCCAGTCCGCTCATGCTGATTCCGCCAATGCCAATAAAGTGAATATGTTCTGGTTTATTAAAATCGATTTGATACATCGCAGTCTCCTTCCGGATATTTGATCTCTATTTTAGATATTTTTATACTGTGTACATTTAAGCACGTAAAAAGATATGTGTTTAAATATGCACGGTCTTTTACACATGATATCACAAAAGCAAAAGAAAATCTATCCTCGTGGAGAAATTAACATGCGGCGAAATTTACGCAAATATTTTCTTTTCCGTGCAGCACTTTCTATAAAAGAATGTGCCTTGGCACATTCTCGCGCCTCGCGCGGTCGCTTGCGACAATCTACATCTTCGCGCGAGTGCACATCTTTGGCACGTTAGTGTCTTTTTATGTAACAGGGCATTCCTCGGAATTTCCTGTTACACAAAAATCCCGCATCTACTGAATTTCTCATCCAATAGATACGGGATCACTGATTTTACGCTGCAGCTTTTCCAAAAATCACATGCTGATACCGGATCAGAACGGATAACAGGATCTGTCCAAGAATACCGATAGCCAGAATCTCTCCGATTCCGACTGTGATCGTGGAAAACCAGATCATGTCCTCAGAACCGTATGCGAAACGGAGCACCCACGGAACAATGATCATGTTCGCGAGGATCGGCGGAACGGATACCAGATAGCGGTTTTTCCGAAGCAGATAGGAACCTACCGCACCGATCAGAGTCGCAATACTTCCAAAGATCACATCGAGAGCCGCCGCGCCGCCAAGGAAGTTGGCCAGCAGGCATCCGATAAAGAGTCCCGGGATTGCCGCCGGGGTAAAGTACGGAAGTACGCAGAGAAGCTCAGAGATCCGAAACTGGATCGGTCCAAAGCTGATCGGCAGGAACACCATCGTCAGCACCACATAGATTGCCGCGATAGCCGCCCCGTATACAAGTGTCAGTACCGGGCTGTTTGTTGCGTTGTTTTTCATATTCAGTTTCTCCTTTAGTTTTGTTTTACGAGTGGAAGGTCACGAACACTCGATTCATTTTC
>OGMZ01000700.1_pt1 | contig 12989 bp, 20 predicted proteins | sample 1573361 | NCBI WGS metagenome assembly OGMZ01 (sample SAMEA2581995, study PRJEB24529) | metagenome | biome: Human gut stool | place: China | collected 2011
TACATTCAAAAAGCACATATCGTAAATAACGAGATGAAAGCACAACTCAATAAAAAAAGCTTGAAATATAACTGGCATGAAGCGGATGTCACAGTTCTGGAAGGAGTATTTGCCCGTGGAGACAGGCGTGTCGGCAAAGCACTTTTGGAGGCGTACCGACTTGGTTGTCTATATGATTCCTGGAGTGAACATTTCCGGAATGACCTTTGGCTTCAGGCATTTGAAAATACGGGAGTAGATATCGCTTTCTATAATTTGAGAGAGCGTGATCTGGATGAAATCCTGCCGTGGGATTTTATCAATATCGGAGTGACAAAGAAATTCCTGCAACGTGAATGGAAAAATGCATTGGAAGGAAAGGTTACACCAAACTGCCGGATGCAGTGTTCCGGATGTGGCGCGGCAATCTATGGAGGAGGTGTTTGTTTTGAAGGCAAGAATTAAATTTCGTAAATATGGGGTGATGAAATTCATCGGACATTTGGATATTATGCGTTTCTTTCAAAAAGTAATGCGCCGTGCGGATATTCCGATTGCGTTTACAGGTGGATACAGCCCACATATGATCATGTCCTTTGCCAATCCGCTCGGGGTTGGTTTGACAAGCGACGGAGAATATTTTGATATTGAACTTACAGAGCCGATTGACTTTGATGCGGCTGTTGAACGGATGAATGCAACGATGGTAGAAGGCATTGAGGTGGTCAATATGGTAGAGATTTCTGATGATAAAAAGCGTACAGGAATGTCCATTGTGGCGGCAGCAGATTATTTGTCCTTTGCAAAAAATCATGCTTTTCCGGATGACTGGAAGGAAAAAGCAGACATCTTTTTGGATCAACCGCAGATTATGATTGTGAAAAAGACGAAGAAGAGTGAAAAGGAAGTGGATATCAAACCGATGATCTATCAGTTTGAAGCGAGAGATGAAGAAATCTACATGCAGGTTGCCACAGGAAGTGTGGAAAATCTGAAACCGGAACTTGTTATGCAGGCATTTTCGCAATTTTTAGGATTGAATGCGGAAGAAATCACATTTGTACATCACCGTCTTGAAGTGTACGCAAATATCGGAACAGAGGATAACCGAGAACTAGTGAGTCTCGATCAGGTGTCATAATGGAGCGGAAATTAATCATTACAAGATGGAAAGAACAGGTCCTGACTTCGCTTCTGGAAAATGGAGAAATTGTAGAGTTCCATTGTTCTCCGAATGAGACGAAAGAACAGGCAGTGCTTGGAAATATTTATGTTGGAAAAGTAAAAAATATTGTTCCGAATATCGGTGCGGCTTTCGTGGAAGTTGCCAAAGGTGTAGAATGCTATTATGCCCTTGATGAGAATGAAACGCCGATCTTCACTCAGAAAATTGGGAAAAAACTACTTTGCATCGGTGATGAATTGCTTGTTCAAGTCTCAAAGGAGGCGGTCAAGACAAAAGTACCTACCGTCAGCGGGAAACTTAGTTTTACAGGGAAATATGCAGTTTTGACAACCGGAGATACCAGAATCGGAATTTCGTCAAAGCTTCCAAAAGAATCGAGAGAACATTTTCAGAAACTGGCAGCTTCTTATCAATCAGATGCATATGGCTTTATCATTCGTACAAATGCAAAAGATGTAGCGGAAGAAGTGCTGAAAGCTGAACTTGAACAATTAATTCAAGAGTATAAAGAACTCGTAAAAATTGCAGGGACGCGTGTATGCTATTCCTGTTTAAAAAAGGCGCCGAAGCAATATTTGAGCGAGCTGAAAAATATTTACCAGGACGGTTTGAAAGAAATTGTGATAGAAGATCCAATACTTTACGAAGAGACCATCGCTTATCTGAAAATGTATCAACCGGAAGATCTGGGAAAAGTACATCGTTATGAAGATACTCTGCTTCCTTTAGATAAGCTGCATAATATTGAACGGAAGCTGGAAGACGCACTAAAAGAACGCGTGTGGTTAAAGTCGGGAGCTTATCTTGTCATACAGCCGACGGAGGCATTGACTGTGATCGATGTAAACACCGGGAAATGTATCAGCAAGAAAAGAGATGAACGGACCTACTTAAAAATTAACATAGAAGCGGCGAAAGAAGTGGCAAAACAAATACGTCTTCGCAATCTTTCTGGAATCATTTTGGTGGACTTTATTAATCTTTCCGGAAAAGAGCTGATGGCTGAGCTGGTCGATGTATTTCAAAAGGAACTTCGGAAAGATCCGATTTCTACTACACTTGTGGATATCACGAAGCTGCAGCTTGTGGAAGTGACACGGAAAAAGGTAAGAAAACCGTTAAAAGAGGCGATAAGATGAAAAAGAGATTAAAAGATGTTTGGAAACCGATGTTGATTGTTGCTTTTTTATTTATTCTGGGCAGTTTCCTTCCAAATGGGAAACAGATTTTATTTTATATGGCAGCAGTCTGCCTGATACTGCTGATATGTTTTCTTGCGACAATGTTTTTGCTCGACCGCTATCAGAAGTCGAAAACTCCGTACATGTCAGACTATCTGAAGACCTGCGATGCAAAAAAATTTTTAGAGCAGTGTGAACAGTTGGAAAGAAAGAAAAAGGCAGATACAGACAGCTATTATGCTCTCGTGCAAGATCTAATCAGCGCATATCTTGTCAATGGAGATTTTGCTTCTGCGAGGAAATGGCTTGCTTACATGGAGAGCAAACAAAAGCTTGCAGGCAAATATAAAGAGAATGTAAAAAATCTGGGAGTTCTGTGTGCAGTGATGGAAAATGATTATCCAAGAGCAGCACGATTTAGAGAAGGTATGCGTGATATTGTTCGAAAAAAACCGAAAAATAAGCATCTCAGACAAAAACTTGCCAATGCTGTTCTTGTATTAGACGCAAGGACAGGCGAACAGAAAGTTGCAAAAGAATATTATGAGAAGCTTTTTACAAAAGGAACCAGAAATCTTTCTGAAAAAATATGGTGCAAATATCATTTACTTGCAGCTTATGAGCTTGAACAAAATGAGGACAAAATAAAAGAATGTCTGGTGTATTTGGATCAGCATGGAAATAACACTTATATGGCGAAGATTGCAAGAGAGAAACGTAAGAGCATGGATATTTAAGGAGGGGATAACCTTGTCTAAAAAGGAAACAAAAACAAATGCAATGCGGATTTTGGAAAGAATGAAAATTCCATATGAAATGCGGACTTATGAATGTGACGAATTTACAGACGGTATTCATGTCGCGGATCTTCTTGGAATTTCATATGAAACAATGTATAAAACACTTGTGACAGTTGGAAAAAGTAAAGCATATTATGTTTTTGTCATTCCGATTGCCGAAGAAATTGACTTTAAAAAGGCTGCAAAATCTGTTGGAGAGAAATCGCTTGAGATGCTGCCTTTAAAAGAACTCACTGCTGTGACAGGATATGTGCGAGGTGGATGCACCTCCATTGGGATGAAGAAAAAATTTAAGACAATCATTCAGGAGGACGCACAGAAGTTAGACAAGATCATTGTAAGCGGTGGGAAAATCGGCCTGCAACTCATACTGCTTCCGGAAGATTTAAAACGAGCTGCCGATGCAGAATATGCAGATATTATCCACAGATGATCTTAAAAAATGTAAAAGAATGTAAAAAAGCATTGTTTTTTGTAAAGATAGATTGTAATATACAAACAGCAGAATAATTATGCAAGATAAGACAGATGGAGGAGTGCGAAGATGAAAAAAGTAGTAAAATTTGGCGGAAGCTCACTTGCGAGTGCAGAGCAGTTTAAAAAAGTGGGAAATATTATCCGTGCAGAAGAAAGTAGAAGGTATGTCATTCCATCAGCGCCAGGAAAACGATTTTCAGACGATGTAAAAGTGACAGATATGTTATATAAATGTTACGGAGCAGCTGTGAAAGGGAAAAAATTCACAGATTTACTGAAAGATATTCAGGAGCGATACAATGAGATCATTGAAGGATTAGGGTTGACGCTTTCACTTGAAAAAGAGTTTGAGATAATCCGTGATAACTTTGCAAAAAAAGCAGGCAGAGATTACGCTGCTTCACGTGGAGAATATTTGAATGGGATTATCATGGCAAACTATCTTGGATATGAATTCATTGATGCGGCAGAAGTTATTTTCTTTGATGAAGAAGGAAAATTTGATGCAGATAAGACAGATGAAATCCTGTCAGAACGTTTAAATAAAGCCGAACGTGCAGTAATTCCAGGATTTTATGGTTCTTTACCGGACGGGACAATCAAAACATTCTCAAGGGGTGGTTCGGACGTGACCGGTTCGATTGTTGCGAAAGCGGCAAAAGTAGATCTTTACGAGAACTGGACAGATGTGTCCGGTTTTCTGATTGCAGATCCGAGAATTATCTCGAATCCGAAGTCTATCGAAGCAATTACATATAAAGAATTAAGAGAGTTATCTTATATGGGAGCTACCGTTCTTCATGAGGATGCTATTTTCCCTGTTCGAAAAGAAGGAATTCCAATCAACATCCGCAACACAAATGCACCGGAGGATAAAGGTACGTTGATTGTTGAAGCTACTTGCAGACATCCAAAATACACGATTACCGGAATTGCCGGAAAGCAAGGATTTGCTTCTATCACAATCGAGAAGGCAATGATGAACTCAGAAGTTGGATTTGGAAGAAAAGTGCTTCAGGTATTTGAAGATAATCATATTTCATTCGAGCACATGCCATCCGGCATTGATACGATGACAGTTTTTGTACATCAGTCGGAATTTGAAGAGACAGAACAGAAAGTACTTGCCGGAATTCATCATGCAGTACAGCCAGACTCCATCGAATTGGAATCAGATCTTGCATTGATTGCTGTTGTTGGTCGGGGAATGCGTGCTACAAGAGGTACAGCAGGCCGTATTTTCTCTGCACTTGCGCATGCAAATGTAAATGTAAAGATGATTGATCAGGGTTCCAGCGAATTGAATATTGTAATTGGTGTGCGCAATCATGATTTCGAAAATGCGATTAAAGCAATTTACGATATTTTTGTGACAGCAAAACTCTAGTTGGAAAGGTGAATGATATGAATATCATGTTTTTCTTAAAACCTAAAAGTGAGGTTGCCCATATCTATGATGACGATACGGTCAGACAAGTTCTGGAACGTATGGAATATCACAGATATTCGTGTATCCCAATGCTCAACAGACAGGGGAAATATGTTGGGAGCATTACGGAAGGCGATTTACTTTGGTGGCTCAAAGGAAATCACAATCTAAATTTAAAACTTGCAGAGATGGTTTCCATACAGGAAGTTGGAAGACGCCTTGACTACAAACCGGTTCGAGCAGAAGCAAAAATGGAAGACCTAATGGAAAAAGCAATGGAACAGAATTTTGTTCCTGTAGTTGATGATCAGGGAAATTTTTCCGGAATTATCACGCGAAAAGATATTATCGGTTATTTCTATGACAAATTAGTAGTTTCCGATAAAGAAAAATAAAATTTTCAAAACAATATTTTGAAGGATTAGGAGAAAAAATGACAAGTATTCTGATTTTAGCAGTTATATGTATACTTATAGGTTTGTATGCAATCATAAAGGGAGATATGCCTTTGATTCGGAAAAAGGATATTAGAGATGTAAAAATGTACGCCAGAATCAATGGCGCTGCCGGCATTGCATTAGGAATCTTTTTCATCAGTTACTATTTTTTACAGTTCAGTCCTGTAAAGTTGTTTATCGGTTTATTTGTAATCTATGGAATTACGGTACTAGCTGAACTTTTTACAAAATCTGTCTAAAATAGTATAAAAAATAGTTGACGCCTATAAAGTCACATGTTATAATACAACGGTATGCCGCACAATGAGGTTTGCAAGTTCTGCAATGCAGACACCGTAATTGGCGAGTAATGATAATAGGAGGTGCCATATGTACGCAATTATAGCAACAGGTGGTAAACAGTACAAAGTAGCCGAAGGCGATATCATTAAAGTAGAAAAACTTGGTGTAGAGGCTGGAGAAACTTTTACATTTGACCAGGTACTTGCAGTTAGCGATTCTGAATTAAAAGTTGGAAATCCAACAGTAGAAGGTGCTACAGTTACAGCTTCTGTAATTGGAGACGGAAAAGCAAAAAAAGTAATCGTTTACAAGTATAAAAGAAAAACTGGATACCATAAGAAAAACGGTCACAGACAGCAGTACACAGCTGTTAAGATTGAAAAAATCAATGCTTAATCTGGTGTCGGAATGATTAGGGTAACCATTTATAAAAACGAAAAACATGAATGTGTTGGTTTTAAGGCGTTGGGTCATGCAGGTTACAGTGAGAATGGTCAGGATGTTGTCTGTGCAGCTGTTTCTGTGCTGACAATCAATACTGTGAATGCAATTGAGATTTTTACTCAGAATGAAGCCTCACTTGTATCTGATGATGAGCAGGGCTTAATCGATTATAGAATATCGGGAAGACCTACTAAAGAGACGACGCTGTTGTTGAAAGCTATGATTCTTGGTTTAGAGGAGATGGCTGATGACGAGAATTACGAGAAATATATCGATTTAACATTTGAGGAGGTGTAAGACCATGATGAAATTAAACCTTCAATTTTTCGCTCATAAAAAAGGAGTTGGTTCTACAAAGAACGGTAGAGACTCTGAATCTAAGAGATTAGGTGCGAAAAGAGCTGACGGACAATTTGTAAAAGCTGGAAATATCCTTTACAGACAACGTGGAACTAAGATTCACCCAGGTACTAACGTAGGACGTGGTGGAGACGATACTTTATTCGCTTTAGTTGACGGTGTTGTAAGATTCGAAAGAAAAGGAAGAGATAAGAAACAAGTTTCTATCTATCCAGTAGCTGAATAAGAATTTTACGAATTATAAAAGATTAGGCTTCAAATCTTATTGGTTTGAAGCCTTGTTTTTTTCCATCGGTTTATATTATAATAAAAACAATGTATAGAAAAGTAGGTGAGAAAGATGTTTGCAGACAGAGCAAAAATATATATCCGCTCAGGAAAAGGCGGAGATGGTCATGTCAGTTTTCGACGTGAACTATATGTACCAAACGGCGGTCCGGATGGTGGTGACGGAGGACGCGGCGGAGATGTTATCTTTGAAGTGGATGAAGGATTGAATACCCTTGCTGATTACCGACATAAAAGGAAATTTGCGGCAAAGGACGGCGAGCAGGGCGGAAAAAGACGCTGCCACGGGAAAGATGCAGAAGATATCATTTTGAAAGTGCCTGAAGGAACTGTGGTGAAAGAAGCGGAATCCGGGAAAGTTATCGCAGATATGTCAGGTGAGAACCGCAGACAGGTCATCTTAAAGGGTGGAAAAGGAGGTCTTGGTAACCAACATTTTGCAACTTCTACCATGCAGATTCCAAAGTATGCGCAGCCAGGACAGCCAGCTCAGGAATTGAACGTACAATTAGAGTTGAAAGTGATTGCAGATGTTGGGCTTGTCGGATTTCCGAATGTTGGGAAATCAACCTTTTTATCCCGTGTTACAAATGCAAATCCAAAGATTGCCAATTACCATTTTACAACATTAAATCCAAATCTCGGAGTTGTAGATTTAGGAGATGGGGAAAGTTTTGTTATAGCTGATATTCCCGGACTGATTGAAGGGGCTTCAGAAGGTGTTGGACTTGGACACGAATTTTTACGCCATATCGAGCGTACAAAGATGATGATTCACGTAGTGGATGCTGCATCGTCAGAGGGACGTGATCCGGTTGATGACATTTATAAGATTAATGAAGAATTAGAAGCATATAATCCTGAGATTGCAAAACGGCCTCAAGTCATTGCAGCAAATAAGACAGATTTGATATACTCAGAGGACGAAGATCCAGTTGAGCGTATCCGGGCAGAATTTGAACCAAAGGGAGTAAAGGTATTCGCAATTTCCGGGGTATCCGGCGCAGGAATCAAAGAGCTTTTGTATTATGTAAATGATCAGTTGAAACAATTAGAACAGGCTCCGATTACTTTCGAACAGGAATACTTCCCAGAAGAGGAACTCATTCATATTGATCTGCCATATACGGTTGAAAAAGAAGATGGCATGTATGTAGTGGAAGGGCCTAAGATTGAAAAGATGCTTGGATACACAAATTTAGACTCAGAAAAAGGATTTGCATTCTTCCAAAAATTCCTAAAAGATACAGGAATACTAGATGAATTGGAAGCTGCAGGAATTGAAGAAGGCGATACAGTGCGCATGTACGGGTTGCAATTCGATTATTATAAATAAGAGAGGAGGAAAATTATGACATCAAAACAGAGAGCGTATTTGAAAAGTCTTGCAATGGTTATAGATCCGATTTTTCAGGTTGGAAAATCAAGCATGACGCCAGAACTTACCAATGCAATTGCAGAAGCGTTGACAGCCAGAGAATTAATTAAAATCAATGTACTTCAAAACTGTGCCGATGATCCGAAAGAAATTGCACAGATCTTGGCAGAACGTACCCGCTCCCAGGTTGTTCAGGTAATAGGCAAAAAGATTGTGTTATACAAAGAAGGAAAAGATGATAAGAAGAAAATCGTACTTCCTTAGTGAATCATGAAAGAGGAAATAATATGAAGATTGGAATTATGGGGGGGACATTCGACCCCATTCATAATGGACACTTGATGCTTGGAAATTATGCATATAAACTTTTTCGACTCGATCAGGTATGGTTCCTGCCAAACGGAAATCCACCGCATAAGTCGAGTGCTGCCATTGAGTCCATGACTGTGAATCGGGTAGAGATGGTGCAAAAAGCAATTCAGCCATATGCGTATTTTCGTCTGGAAAAATATGAAGTAGAAGGAAAAGAGATTTCCTATTCCTATCAGACGATGCAGTACTTTCAAGACCGATATCCGGAACATGAATTCTATTTTATTATTGGTGCAGATTCTTTATTTTCTATTGAAAAATGGGTACATCCGGAGAAATTGCTGAGAACCTGTATCCTTTTAGCGGCATATCGCAATGGCAAAGGAACACAGGAGATGCTAAGTCAGATTCATTATTTAGCAAGAAAATATGAATGTGATATCCGTCTTATGAATACTCCGGATTTGGAGGTTTCTTCCAGTGATATTCGAAAAAGAATCAAAGAAGGACTTCCAATCAGCGAATTTGTACCAGAGGCAGTTGAAAAGTATATTGCAGAAAAACATTTATTTGAGGAAGAACAAAATGAAGCAGTTGACAATACGTAAAATAAAGGAAGAAGTAAAGATGCATTTGGATCAGAATCGGTATGAGCATACGCTTGGTGTTATGTATACTGCAGGCGCACTTGCGATGCGGTATGGGGCTGATTTGGAAGATACTATGATCGCGGGGCTTTTACATGATTGTGCGAAATGTATTCCATCTGCTCAAAAAATAGAATTGTGTAAAAAATATAATTTAAACATTTCTGAGGCAGAGCAGAAAAACCCTGGACTTTTACATGCAAAATTAGGAGCATATTTGGCAAAAGAGATGTATCAGATAGAGAATACAGAAATTCTTGATGCGATTTCCTGCCATACAACCGGTCGCCCACATATGACACTGCTGGACAAGATTATTTATATTGCGGATTATATTGAGCCAGGAAGATGCGAGGCGCCTGATTTGCAGGAGATTCGACGTTTGGCATTTACAGATATCGATGAGTGTCTTTAGACGATTCTTCATGCCTCATTAGAGTATTTGAAGAGCAAAAGTGAAGTGATTGATCCACTGACAGAACAGACTTATCTGTACTACAATGAAAGGAGAATTTAAAGATGGAAGAGTCAAGAAAAATGGCAAAAATAGCCTGTGCAGCATTAGCTGATAAAAAAGGAGAAGATATCAAAGTCATTGATATCTCAAATGTATCAGTTTTGGCAGATTATTTTATTATCGCAAACGGAACCAATGACAGCCAAGTACATGCTATGGTAGATAGTGTAGAAGAAGAGCTTGAAAAAGCCGGATTCACATTAAAACAAAGAGAAGGCTATGGACTTGGAAGCTGGGTGTTATTGGACTTCGGCGAAGTGATTGTTCATGTCTTTGACAAAGAAAATCGTCTTTTCTATGATTTGGAAAGAATCTGGAGTGACGGAAAGATGATAAATATTGAGGAATTATAATTTATAAACTGTACAGAAGTAACTAGCATTTTTCTATAATTTGTAAAAACAATTATTCTGTAGCAAACCAACCAACAAAACGAAGCGTATTACTGGCAAAACCGGTGATACGCTTTTTTAATGGAGGCAAAATGAAAAAATTTAAAGCTAAAATCTACCTAAAAAACAAAAAAGAATTAAATGAATACCTAAAAAATCTCGTAAAAATAAAGAAAAACCCTACTTTAGAAGATGTGAAATTTTCATTTAAGTGGGGAACAATCCCTTGTGACCAATAACTACCATTTGGAAATATCAGGGAAAAAGAAGATGTGGAGGAAATATAATTATAAATAACGAAATACCTAAAACAATTCCGGTCGCAGACTATGCCGGATATATTATGAAAAATTTTAAACCGGATGTCATAAAATTCAAAAAGCCTGAATCGGAATGGACAGAAGAAGAACATACAGAATATACAAAGTGGGTTCTTAAACTGTCTATGGCACATAGATTCAAGCAACAAATACAGGAGAATAAGCCCTTAACAAATAGGGACAAAAGGATTATAGAGCGTTTTAGAAGTGGCGCAGATTTCTTTGGCGAAAAAATATGTGGCAAAGAAACATCAAGACTATTCGAACAACCATATACTTTTGATTTATTTGATGAGTGGCAGGAAAAGCACTTTAAAGAACACCCGGAAGACAAAGATAAAACAATCGAAGAGTTATTTGACATACGGCTTTCTGAACAGAAGCTATATCATTACAAAGAAGTAAACGGCAAATATTATGGTGCAGAAATTCCAAAAGAAATACATTACACAGAATATTTCCGATATCTATATTTCAATGTAAAGTATGAATTTAGTGAGAAAACGTATTACAGATCTATCCCATATACAGACAAGGATAAGCAAGAAAGTATATGGGATAGGGAACGCTGCTTCGTTGCACAAGAGATCAGTGAATGGAGAGTGGACGAACTAGAAGATTGGCAGCGAGATCTTATTGAAAAAATAAGAGTCGGTGTTGAGCTGAAAGACGATGATATTGTTAAAGCAATGGGTTGTTAAAATCTAAATGATGGTTCTTATAAAACATCTTTAGGCGAATTATGACTTCTCGTTCTTTACGAAGTTTAGCAAGAGATTCTTCATCAGATGAAACATGAGCCTCTTTAATCGAGGAATCCAACGATTTATGATAGAAACAACAAGTTCCAAACTAAATAAAATTCGGGTTTTATTTAGACTACTAATCGTCTGAAACAAGCAAATATTGCTTAAAACAGAGGATAACGATTTTTACGAAAAACAGAAAAATCATGTTTGCGAAAGGATAATTCCCATTGCGACTTTTGCGGGAGAGCCTACACAGAACATAGGGAAGAACTTTGTCCGTTCCTATGCAGGGGTTTGTATGGAAGGAGCAATCATTGCACTTGCCTGCATTATTTTTTCTGTATTTGCTGCCAGTCCGCCGGCAATCGCAGACAGCAGTTTATCTGCGGTGAATATTGTATGGAATTATGTGGCAGAGCTGATCTTTAACCTATTAGTATTGGTAGGGGCAATTAAGGCAGCGGACCGGATTGTAAAAGAAATCATGGGGTTATAAGTAAGGAGGCAGGAGTATGAAAGAACAACCAATTTTAGGATATGATTGGGAAATGGGACATGAAGAAATCAAACTGGAGATAGGCACTTACTATACAGGAAAAGGTCTGTATATTGGAATGCTGGCAAAGGAAGATGGTGTATGGGAATCTTTTAGTGATCTGACGGTAAATTTACCGTTTGAGAGATCGGATGTTCATGAGGCCTTTATCCAGGACTTTGGGAGTAAGGAAAAATTGAAATTTATTCAAAAACATAAGTTGGGTAAAATTCTTCCAGAGCGAGGACATTCTGGATTCTGTACCTATGCAAAAGTGGCATTTGATCTTAAGCGGCTGGAGGAATTAGATCCAGAAGGAATGAAACGTTTTTATAAGGATCATCCAGAACTTGAAGAACAGAGCCAAGTGCCGAAAAAGAAAAAACGAAATCAAATGGAACGGTAAAATGTGGGAATACAAAAGGAAAGGAGTTATGACAGAAAAGGCCGTCCCCTGGCTTATTTTCTGTTATTTGTATTGACAAAATGGAAGTAAAAATGAACAAAGAGATCCAGGAATTTCAGGAGTCCTTTTTCTTTGGACTGAGCATGCGGCAGTGTTTCTTTTCTGTATTGGCGATTGCTGCTGCAGTAGGTGTTTATCTAGGGACAAAAGATACCTGTGGAACGGAGATTGCCGGATGGCTGAGTGTTTTTGCTGCAGCCCCTTTTGCGGGATGTGGTTTTTTCCGCTATCACCAGATGACACTGGAAAAGTTCGTATGGGTGTGGTTAAAATCAGAGATCTTATGCCCCAAAAAGCTGGTGTTTCAATCGGAGAATCTCTATCTGAAATGTCTGGAAGAGACAATAGAAATCGGAACACGTTCCTGCAGAAATGGCACGGAGCTGGTAGAACGAAAGAGAAGCAAAAATAGAAAAAAGAAAGGAAGGGGGGATGCGGTTGATTAAAACGCTGCATCGTACATTAAAACTAGTGTGCTGTATCGTTGATATTTAACATTACTACTGCATCTTATTCAGATGCAGTAGTAAATGTCGGATACAAGGAATTCAATTTAATTCTTGCATCCTCCGTTCGAAATTGCCAGTTTACCTTTGCGGCTACGGTATTTCGTTCAACTTCCCATGCTGATAATTCCTTACGAAGATTTGAAATATTATCAATCCTTCTGTTCAAACATTGTCTGGTCATGACGTTAAGTTCGATTTCTGCAATATCAAGCCAGCTGCCATGTTTTGGTGTGTAGTGAATCTCCAACCGTTTCATGATTCTTCTGGCTTCATCAGCAGG
>OGMZ01000707.1_pt1 | contig 12891 bp, 10 predicted proteins | sample 1573361 | NCBI WGS metagenome assembly OGMZ01 (sample SAMEA2581995, study PRJEB24529) | metagenome | biome: Human gut stool | place: China | collected 2011
GCTTTTAGTTTCCCTTCATGCATCACCAGTACACGATCGCTAAGGCCGAGCACTTCAGGTAATTCGGAAGAGATGACAATAACGGCAATACCCTGCTGGACGAGTTGGTTAATTAATTTGTAGATCTCATATTTCGCGCCAATATCAATACCCCTGGTAGGTTCATCAAGAATGAGAATGCGCGGGTTGAGTAACAGACAGCGGGCGAGGATCGCTTTTTGCTGATTGCCGCCGCTCAAACGTCCAATAGCAAGGTCGGGGGACGACGTTTTAACTTTGAGTTGCTGGATTGATTCCAGAATACATTTTTGCTCTGCCGCGTCATCAAGCTGGCTAATGCCACCGGTAAATTTATTGAGTGCGGCGAGGGTAATATTTTTACCAACCGCCATTACCGGAACGATGCCGTCGCGCTTTCTGTCTTCGGGGACCATCGCAATCCCCTGGGCGATGGCTTGCTGACAGTTACGAATATCTACCTGTTTGCCATCAATATAAATTTTTCCTTCCCATTGTCCGGGCCACACACCAAACAGGCACTGAATGGTCTCGGTACGTCCGGCACCAACGAGTCCGGCAATACCCAGTATTTCGCCACGTTTCAGGGAAAACGAGACATCATTAACTCGTTTAATATGACGATTAACCGGATGCCATGCCGTCAGATGTTCAATACGTAATATTTCATCTCCGGTGGTATGTGGTTCATTAGGGTAAAGCGCGGTTAACTCTCGCCCGACCATCATGGTGATAATATCGTCTTCACTCATTCCGGCAGCATCACGCGTCCCAATGTGCTGTCCGTCGCGAATAACGCAAATCGTATCGGAAATCGCTTTGACTTCGTTGAGTTTGTGCGAAATATAAATACAGGCGATACCGTGCTGTTGTAGATCGCGAATAATATCCAGTAAAACCGACGTTTCCTGCTCAGTTAATGAGGCTGTCGGTTCATCGAGAATTAACAAGCGCACCTGTTTATTAAGTGCCTTGGCAATTTCAACCAGTTGTTGTTGCCCAAGCCCTAAATCGCCAACGCGGGTATCAGGTGAAATGGATAAACTGACCTGTGCGAGCAGCTTCTGACAGCGTAGCGTCATCAGGTCATAATCCATAATGCCATTGTGGGTTATTTCGTTACCCAGGAAGATATTTTCCAGCACGGTCAATTCTTTCACCAGGGCCAATTCCTGGTGAATGATGGCGATACCTTTGCGTTCGGTATCGCGGATGTGACTCGCCTGAATCTCTTCTCCCGCAAAAATAATTTCGCCTTCGTAGGAGCCATGGGGATAAATACCACACAGCACTTTCATCAGCGTTGATTTACCAGACCCATTTTCCCCACAGAGTGAGACGATTTCGCCAGCATTCAACCGCAAGCAGACGTTATCAATCGCCTTCACACTGCCGAAGGTTTTGGTAATGTTCTTCATTTCAAGTAGATAAGGCATAACGACTCCACCTAAGCCAATTCATTCACGCGGCATGGAGAGAAATCACGCCCCCGCTCCGCGCTGGGGCGTAACGCTTACAGCTCGCTCTCTTTGTGGAATCCGTCTTTAACTACCGTGTCTTTGATGTTGTTTTTATTCACATCGATCGGTGTCAGGAGGCGGGAGGGCACATCTTTCAGGCCATTATTCAGTGTGGTATCTGCTTTTGGTTCCTGACCATTGCCCAACTCAACGGCAATTTCTGCGGCAGTATTTGCCAACAACGTAATAGGTTTATACACCGTCATAGTTTGCGTACCGGCAGCAATACGTTTAATACCTGCGAGATCCGCATCCTGGCCGGAAATTGCTACTTTCCCTGATAAACCTTGCGCGCTTAATGCCTGAATTGCCCCACCTGCGGTGGCATCGTTTGAGGCAACTACAGCATCAATTTTGTTATTATTGGCGGTTAGCGCGTTTTCCATAATTTTCAATGCGTTTTCCGGTAACCAGCCATCAACCCATTGGTCACCAACGACTTTAATTTTTCCGGAATCAACGTAAGGTTTTAACACTTTCATTTGTCCGGCGCGGAACAGCTTGGCGTTGTTATCTACCGGCGAGCCGCCCATCAGGAAGTAATTACCTTGTGGAACAATATCGACCAGGGCTTTTGCCTGCAGTTCACCGACTTTTTCGTTATCGAAAGAAATATAAAAATCGATATCCGCATCGTTAATCATACGGTCGTAAGCTAATACTTTAATGCCTTCTTGTTTGGCTTCTTTTACAACGTTACTTAATACCTGACCGTTATACGGAATAATGACAAGAACATCGACACCCCGGTTTATCATGTTTTCAATCTGCGACATTTGTGTTTCTTCATTGCCATTTGCAGACTGTACAAATACTTTCGCGCCGAGAGATTCTGCCTTTTTCACAAAGATATCTCGATCTTTTTGCCAGCGTTCAAGACGGAGATCATCAATCGCCATACCTATTTTGACTTCTTTGGCGTGTGCAGCAACGTTGGTAAGCAGGAGTGAGGTGCAAAGGGTGAGTAGAATGTTCTTTATTTTCATGGTGTAGGGCCTTCTGTAGTTAGAGGACAGCTTTAATAAGTAACAATCACCGCGATAAACGTAACCAATTTTTAGCAACTAAACAGGGGAAAACAATTACAGATTTTTATCTTTCGATTACGATTTTTGGTTTATTTCTTGATTTATGACCGAGATCTTACTTTTGTTGCGCAATTGTACTTATTGCATTTTTCTCTTCGAGGAATTACCCAGTTTCATCATTCCATTTTATTTTGCGAGCGAGCGCACACTTGTGAATTATCTCAATAGCAGTGTGAAATAACATAATTGAGCAACTGAAAGGGAGTGCCCAATATTACGACATCATCCATCACCCGCGGCATTACCTGATTATGGAGTTCAATATGCAAGCCTATTTTGACCAGCTCGATCGCGTTCGTTATGAAGGCTCAAAATCCTCAAACCCGTTAGCATTCCGTCACTACAATCCCGACGAACTGGTGTTGGGTAAGCGTATGGAAGAGCACTTGCGTTTTGCCGCCTGCTACTGGCACACCTTCTGCTGGAACGGGGCGGATATGTTTGGTGTGGGGGCGTTTAATCGTCCGTGGCAGCAGCCTGGTGAGGCACTGGCGTTGGCGAAGCGTAAAGCAGATGTCGCATTTGAGTTTTTCCACAAGTTACATGTGCCATTTTATTGCTTCCACGATGTGGATGTTTCCCCTGAGGGCGCGTCGTTAAAAGAGTACATCAATAATTTTGCGCAAATGGTTGATGTCCTGGCAGGCAAGCAAGAAGAGAGCGGCGTGAAGCTGCTGTGGGGAACCGCCAACTGCTTTACAAACCCTCGCTACGGCGCGGGTGCGGCGACGAACCCAGATCCTGAAGTCTTCAGCTGGGCGGCAACGCAAGTTGTTACAGCGATGGAAGCAACCCATAAATTGGGCGGTGAAAACTATGTCCTGTGGGGCGGTCGTGAAGGTTACGAAACGCTGTTAAATACCGACTTGCGTCAGGAGCGTGAACAACTGGGCCGCTTTATGCAGATGGTGGTTGAGCATAAACATAAAATCGGTTTCCAGGGCACGTTGCTTATCGAACCGAAACCGCAAGAACCGACCAAACATCAATATGATTACGATGCCGCGACGGTCTATGGCTTCCTGAAACAGTTTGGTCTGGAAAAAGAGATTAAACTGAACATTGAAGCTAACCACGCGACGCTGGCAGGTCACTCTTTCCATCATGAAATAGCCACTGCCATTGCGCTTGGCCTGTTCGGTTCTGTCGACGCCAACCGTGGCGATGCGCAACTGGGCTGGGACACCGACCAGTTCCCGAACAGTGTGGAAGAGAATGCGCTGGTGATGTATGAAATCATCAAAGCGGGTGGTTTCACTACCGGCGGCCTGAACTTTGACGCCAAAGTGCGTCGTCAAAGTACTGATAAATATGATCTGTTTTACGGTCATATCGGCGCGATGGATACGATGGCACTGGCGCTGAAAATTGCAGCGCGCATGATTGAAGATGGCGAGCTGGATAAACGCATCGCGCAGCGTTATTCCGGCTGGAATAGCGAATTGGGCCAGCAAATCCTGAAAGGCCAAATGTCACTGGCAGATTTAGCCAAATATGCTCAGGAACATAATTTGTCTCCGGTGCATCAGAGTGGTCGCCAGGAGCAACTGGAAAATCTGGTAAACCATTATCTGTTCGACAAATAACGGCTAACTGTGCAGTCCGTTGGCCCGGTTATCGGTAGCGATACCGGGCATTTTTTTAAGGAACGATCGATATGTATATCGGGATAGATCTTGGCACCTCGGGCGTAAAAGTTATTTTGCTCAACGAGCAGGGTGAGGTGGTTGCTTCGCAAACGGAAAAGCTGACCGTTTCGCGCCCGCATCCACTCTGGTCGGAACAAGACCCGGAACAGTGGTGGCAGGCAACTGATCGCGCAATGAAAGCTCTGGGCGATCAGCATTCTCTGCAGGACGTTAAAGCATTGGGTATTGCCGGCCAGATGCACGGAGCAACCTTGCTGGATGCTCAGCAACGGGTGTTACGCCCTGCCATTTTGTGGAACGACGGGCGCTGTGCGCAAGAGTGCGCTTTGCTGGAAGCGCGAGTTCCGCTATCGCGGGTGATTACCGGCAACCTGATGATGCCCGGATTTACTGCGCCTAAATTGCTATGGGTTCAGCGGCATGAGCCGGAGATATTCCGTCAAATCGACAAAGTATTATTACCGAAAGATTACTTGCGTCTGCGTATGACGGGGGAGTTTGCCAGCGATATGTCTGACGCAGCTGGCACCATGTGGCTGGATGTCGCAAAGCGTGACTGGAGTGACGTCATGCTGCAGGCTTGCGACTTATCTCGTGACCAGATGCCCGCATTATACGAAGGCAGCGAAATTACTGGTGCTTTGTTACCTGAAGTTGCGAAAGCGTGGGGTATGGCGACGGTGCCAGTTGTCGCAGGCGGTGGCGACAATGCAGCTGGTGCGGTTGGGGTGGGAATGGTTGATGCTAATCAGGCAATGTTATCGCTGGGGACGTCGGGGGTCTATTTTGCTGTCAGCGAAGGGTTCTTAAGCAAGCCAGAAAGCGCCGTACACAGCTTTTGCCATGCGCTACCGCAGCGTTGGCATTTAATGTCTGTAATGCTGAGTGCAGCATCGTGTCTGGATTGGGTCGCGAAATTAACCGGCCTGTGCAATGTCCCAGCTTTAATCGCTGCAGCTCAACAGGCTGATGAAAGTGCCGAGCCAGTTTGGTTTCTGCCTTATCTTTCCGGCGAGCGTACGCCACACAATAATCCCCAGGCGAAGGGGGTTTTCTTTGGTTTGACTCATCAACATGGCCCCAATGAACTGGCGCGAGCAGTGCTGGAAGGCGTGGGTTATGCGCTGGCAGATGGCATGGATGTCGTGCATGCCTGCGGTATTAAACCGCAAAGTGTTACGTTGATTGGTGGCGGGGCGCGTAGTGAGTACTGGCGTCAGATGCTGGCGGATATCAGCGGTCAGCAGCTCGATTACCGTACGGGGGGGGATGTGGGGCCAGCACTGGGCGCAGCAAGGCTGGCGCAGATTGCGGCGAATCCAGAGAAATCGCTCATTGAGTTGTTGCCGCAGCTACCGTTAGAACAGTCGCATCTACCAGATGCGCAGCGTTATGCCGCTTATCAGCCACGACGAGAAACGTTCCGTCGCCTCTATCAGCAACTTCTGCCATTAATGGCGTAAACGTTATCCCCTGCCTGACCGGGTGGGGGATAATTCACATCTATATATCTCACTAATTAATTAATATTTAGTATGAATTTATTCTGAAAATCATTTGTTAATGGCATTTTTCAGTTTTGTCTTTCGTTGGTTACTCGTAATGTATCGCTGGTAGATATGGAGATCGTTATGAAAACCTCAAAAACTGTGGCAAAACTATTATTTGTTGTCGGGGCGCTGGTTTATCTGGTTGGGCTATGGATCTCATGCCCATTGTTAAGTGGAAAAGGCTATTTTCTTGGCGTGTTAATGACAGCAACTTTTGGCAACTATGCATATCTTCGCGCAGAAAAACTCGGGCAACTGGATGATTTTTTTACCCATATCTGCCAGTTAGTTGCGTTAATCACTATCGGTCTCTTGTTTATCGGTGTTTTAAACGCACCTATCAATACTTATGAAATGGTGATCTATCCCATCGCCTTTTTTGTCTGCTTGTTTGGTCAAATGCGTTTGTTTCGCTCGGCATGAGCAACATAAAGCTCTTACACATTCAGGAATGAAAGGAATACTGTGATGGACAACAAAATATCAACCTATTCACCGGCCTTTAGTATTGTGTCATGGATAGCTCTCGTTGGTGGTATCGTTACCTATCTGTTAGGGCTATGGAATGCAGAGATGCAGTTAAATGAAAAAGGGTATTATTTTGCCGTACTGGTGTTAGGACTGTTTTCTGCTGCGTCTTATCAAAAGACCGTTCGGGACAAGTATGAAGGCATACCGACCACTTCCATTTATTATATGACCTGCCTGACTGTCTTTATTATCTCTGTTGCATTACTGATGGTAGGTCTGTGGAATGCGACATTATTACTCAGCGAAAAAGGTTTTTATGGACTGGCTTTCTTCTTAAGCTTGTTTGGTGCAGTAGCGGTGCAGAAAAATATTCGTGATGCCGGAATAAACCCACCAAAAGAAACACAGGTTACCCAGGAAGAATACAGCGAATAACTCACGTAAGCCCGGTCAGTCCAATGTGACCGGGCTTTTACTTAACTCACTAATCTGTTTCTGTCGATTCGTTGTACCAGCATAGAAAGTAACAAACTCGCTGCCAACGTCGCGCAAAAGATCCAAATAATATCCAGTATTGGCCAATTTTTAAGCTCAATTCCCCGGGTGCGCAGCGCATGGATAATCAAGGCGTGAAATCCGTATATACCCAACGAATGGCGGGAGATTAAGCCAAGTCCGCGAATGGTACGCGTATCCAGCGTGTTTTTAACCAGAGTCAATAGCGCGATTGCGCAGATAAAAACCATCGGCCCACAGTAAAGATACCAGGTATCGGCAAAATTTCCGCGCCACTGCAATTCATATAATGTCCCGCGAGAGATAATAAAAACCCCCGTCGCAAACAGCGCGGCGCTCACCCACGACAGTGCTTTATGCTGTGTGTCCATCATCCCTATAGCGCGGCCCAACATGCCATACAGAATGTAGTAAAAAGTATCGCCATTGATATATAAGTTAATTGGCAGCCATTCAAAACCGTCAATTTTCTGCGGCACTGTGTTTGGGTTAGCGATAATGCCAATCACCACCATTAGCACCAGCAACATTTTTCCGCCGACGTTCTTCACCTGAATCAGCGGTGAAACCAGATAAATCACCGCAATCGCGAAGAAAAACCACAAGTGGTAAAACACTGGCTTTTGCAGCAGGTTTTTCAGCGCTAACTCCATATTGATGGAGGTAAACAGCGCAATGTAGAGCAGTGCGATTGCGCTATAAAAAATCAGACATAAGCCGATACGCAAGAAATGGCGCGGCTGGGCGCTGCGTTCGCCAAAAAAGAGATAGCCGGAAATCATGAAAAATAGCGGCACGCTGACACGAGAGGCAGAATTCAGAACATTGGCGATATCCCATGTGACGGGGCTAACACTATGAGCATTGGTCACATACCAGGTAGTGGTGTGAATCATCACCACCATTAAACACGCTATCCCTCGCAGGTTATCAATCCAGTAAATTTTGGGCTGCATCTGTGTCTCTGTATCTGGTTAAAAAAAGTCTGACCGATAAATCATTTGGTTGGCGCACTGGAATAATCTGAGTTTTATCACTACAGCTTATAGAGGCTTAAGGAAATTCGTAAGATATCAGCCACTATACCGATATAAATAATAAGACTCACCTGCAAACCAGACGGTAATTTAATGATGATGAACGCTTTCTTTCCGGCAATGGCGCTTATGGTGCTAGTGGGTTGTTCTACACCGTCACCCGTGCAGAAAGCACAACGGGTAAAGGTTGATCCTCTGCGTTCGTTGAATATGGAAGCGTTATGCAAGGATCAGGCGGCAAAACGTTATAACACCGGCGAGCAAAAAATCGACGTCACCGCCTTCGAACAGTTCCAGGGAAGCTATGAAATGCGCGGTTATACCTTCCGTAAAGAGCAGTTTGTCTGTTCTTTTGACGCAGATGGCCATTTTTTGCATCTTTCCATGCGTTAAGCCCTGCTTTTTCCCGTTTCGTACTGTATATCTTCCATCCAGCGGGTATACTGATCCCTTCCTTTAAATCCACACGTATCCAGCACGAAATAATATGCAAAAGTTTGATACCAGGACCTTCCAGGGCTTGATCCTGACCTTACAGGATTACTGGGCTCGCCAGGGCTGCACCATTGTTCAACCATTGGACATGGAAGTCGGCGCGGGAACCTCTCACCCAATGACCTGTCTGCGCGCGCTGGGGCCAGAACCGATGGCGGCTGCTTATGTTCAGCCTTCTCGTCGCCCGACCGATGGTCGCTACGGCGAAAACCCCAACCGTTTACAGCACTACTATCAGTTCCAGGTGGTCATTAAGCCATCGCCGGACAATATTCAGGAGCTGTACCTCGGTTCTCTGAAAGAGCTGGGCATGGACCCGACTATCCACGATATCCGTTTCGTGGAAGATAACTGGGAAAACCCGACGCTGGGTGCCTGGGGACTGGGCTGGGAAGTGTGGCTGAACGGCATGGAAGTGACGCAGTTCACTTACTTCCAGCAGGTTGGTGGTCTGGAGTGTAAACCGGTTACCGGCGAGATCACCTACGGTGTGGAACGTCTGGCCATGTACATTCAGGGCGTAGACAGCGTTTACGACCTGGTCTGGAGCGACGGCCCGCTGGGTAAAACCACCTACGGCGACGTGTTCCATCAGAACGAAGTGGAGCAGTCCACTTACAACTTCGAATACGCGGACGTGGACTTCCTGTTCACCTGCTTCGAGCAGTACGAGAAAGAAGCGCAGCAGCTGCTGGCGCTGGAAAATCCGCTGCCGCTGCCAGCCTACGAGCGTATTCTGAAAGCCGCCCACAGCTTCAACCTGCTGGATGCGCGTAAAGCCATCTCCGTCACCGAGCGTCAGCGCTACATTCTGCGCATTCGCACCCTGACCAAAGCAGTGGCAGAAGCATACTACGCTTCCCGTGAAGCCCTCGGCTTCCCGATGTGCAACAAAGATAAGTAAGAGGCGGCTATGTCTGAGAAAACTTTTCTGGTGGAAATCGGCACTGAAGAGCTGCCACCAAAAGCACTGCGCAGCCTGGCTGAGTCCTTTGCTGCGAACTTTACTGCGGAGCTGGATAACGCTGGCCTCGCACACGGCACCGTTCAATGGTTTGCTGCTCCGCGTCGTCTGGCGCTGAAAGTAGCTAACCTGGCGGAAGCGCAACCGGATCGTGAAATCGAAAAACGCGGCCCGGCGATTGCCCAGGCGTTCGACGCTGAAGGCAAACCGAGCAAAGCGGCAGAAGGTTGGGCGCGTGGTTGCGGTATTACCGTTGACCAGGCTGAGCGTCTGACTACCGATAAAGGCGAATGGCTGCTGTATCGCGCCCATGTGAAGGGCGAAAGCACCGAAGCACTGCTGCCGAATATGGTTGCGACTTCTCTGGCGAAACTGCCGATCCCGAAACTGATGCGTTGGGGCGCAAGCGACGTGCACTTCGTGCGTCCGGTGCACACCGTGACCCTGCTGCTGGGCGACAAAGTCATTCCGGCAACCATTCTGGGCATTCAGTCCGATCGCGTGATTCGCGGCCACCGCTTTATGGCCGAGCCGGAATTCACCATCGATAACGCCGATCAGTATCCGGAAATTCTGCGTGAGCGTGGGAAAGTCATCGCCGATTACGAAGAACGTAAGGCGAAGATTAAAGCCGATGCCGAAGAAGCAGCGCGTAAGATTGGCGGTAACGCTGACTTAAGCGAAAGCCTGCTGGAAGAAGTGGCTTCGCTGGTGGAGTGGCCGGTCGTTCTAACCGCGAAATTTGAAGAGAAATTCCTCGCGGTGCCGGCTGAAGCGCTGGTTTACACCATGAAAGGTGACCAGAAATACTTCCCGGTGTATGCGAACGACGGCAAACTGCTGCCGAACTTTATCTTCGTTGCCAACATCGAATCGAAAGATCCGCAGCAAATTATCTCTGGTAACGAGAAAGTCGTTCGTCCACGTCTGGCTGATGCCGAGTTCTTCTTCAACACCGACCGTAAAAAACGGCTTGAAGATAACCTGCCGCGCCTGCAAACCGTGTTGTTCCAGCAACAGTTGGGGACGCTGCGCGACAAAACTGACCGCATCCAGGCGCTGGCTGGCTGGATTGCTGAACAGATTGGCGCTGACGTTAACCACGCAACCCGTGCGGGCCTGCTGTCTAAGTGTGACCTGATGACCAACATGGTCTTCGAGTTCACCGACACCCAGGGCGTTATGGGGATGCACTATGCGCGTCACGATGGCGAAGCGGAAGATGTCGCGGTGGCGCTGAATGAGCAGTATCAGCCGCGCTTTGCCGGTGATGACCTGCCGTCCAACCCGGTAGCTTGTGCGCTGGCGATTGCTGACAAGATGGATACTCTGGCGGGTATCTTCGGTATCGGTCAGCATCCGAAAGGCGACAAAGACCCGTTTGCGCTGCGTCGTGCCGCACTTGGCGTGCTGCGAATTATCGTTGAGAAGAACCTCAACCTTGATCTGCAAACGCTGACCGAAGAAGCGGTGCGTCTGTATGGCGATAAGCTGACTAATGCCAACGTAGTTGATGATGTTATCGACTTTATGCTCGGTCGCTTCCGCGCCTGGTATCAGGACGAAGGTTATACCGTTGACACCATCCAGGCGGTACTGGCGCGTCGTCCGACTCGTCCGGCTGATTTCGATGCCCGCATGAAAGCGGTATCGCACTTCCGTACCCTGGAAGCAGCTGCAGCACTGGCGGCGGCGAACAAACGTGTATCTAACATTCTGGCGAAATCTGACGAAGTGCTGAGCGACCGCGTGAATGCCTCTACCCTGAAAGAGCCGGAAGAAATTAAACTGGCGATGCAGGTTGTGGTGCTACGTGACAAGCTGGAGCCGTACTTTGCGGAAGGTCGTTACCAGGATGCGCTGGTCGAACTGGCAGAGCTGCGTGAACCGGTTGATGCTTTCTTCGATAAAGTGATGGTCATGGTTGATGACAAAGAATTGCGTATCAACCGTCTGACCATGCTGGAGAAACTGCGCGAACTGTTCCTGCGCGTTGCGGATATTTCGCTGTTGCAATAATAACGCCGTTATTAAATAGCCTGCCATCTGGCAGGCTTTTTTTATCGCTAAATAATACAGCAACCTTTAATAATCTTCTGCTGAATAAAGATTATCTCATATATTAATTTTATGAGATTTTTTTAGGATTATATCAAGGAGAAGAAACAAACTTATTAAGCTAGAATAGCCACGGGTGCTTGAGACTGTTTGTCTCAGGTATTCACCGAAAGGCAGACAGAGAAAAGCCCCACCTGACTATAAATCAAAGTTTGTACTGACCCCAAAAAGTTGGACAGTTAAACACGAGGCATATAGGTCTGATTCCGATATTCAATTGGAGTCAGACCTTTTAATTTCAGGCTAATTCTTCTGCTGTTGTAGTATTCAATATATTCCGTAACAGCATCCTTCAGTTCGCTTATATTACTGAACTCATCAAGATAAAAACACTCCGACTTTAAGGTTCCAAAGAAACACTCCACCACAGCATTATCCAGATAATTGCCTTTTCTGGACATGCTTTGTTTAATACCATGTTCTTTAAGGATATTTTGATATCTTCTCATACGATACTGCCATCCCTGGTCAGAGTGCAGAACAGGATGCTCGTGAGGATTAAGCTTTTTGAATGCCTGATCGAGCATATTCTCAACCATGTTCATCACTGGTCTTTCCGAAAGGCTGTAAGAAATAACTTCGTTGTTGAAGAGATCTATTACTGGAGACAAATACAGCTTGCGCCCATTGACTGCAAATTCAGTAACATCGGTAACCCACTTCTCGTTTGGCCGCGTAGCCTTGAAATCTCTTTGGAGAACATTAGGGGCGGTTTGCCCTACCTCTCCTCTGTAAGAGCGGTATCGCTTGACCTTAATCGCTGCTTTAAGTGAGAGGGTTCCCATCAGGCGCTGAACAGCTTTATGGTTAATCTGTTTCCCTTCTCGATGAAGAGACAGCGTTACCCTACGGTATCCGTATCGGCCTCTATTCTCGTGATAAATCTCACTAATACGCTTTTTAACGTCCGCATACTTGTCAGGCTTGCTGAGAGCCTTTAGATGATAATAAAACGTACTGCGCGGTATCTCCGCAGCCCTGAGAAGCTCATCAAGAGGATAAAACTGCCTTAGCTCGTTGAGTACTTTCACTTTTTCGTGGGATGAGCTAAGGCTTTCAGCTTTTTTAGATACATAAGCCGCGTTTCAAGAAATCGAACTTGCCTTTCAAGATCCTCAATGCGTCGGTCTTTTGACAGCTCCAATGCTGATGCCGCTTTTTCTGGATCAACTGATATTGCAATGTTTCTTTTGGTGCCAATCTTGAGCGCGCGTAAACCAGCTTCTCCGCGCTCTTCATAGACCTTCAGCCACCTGGCTACAGAACCACTACCAGCAAGCATAAAGTGAGCAGCAGCCTGATTAAGGGACATGTGCTGCTCGATCACAGCTTTCACGACCTTAATACGCAACTCTGGATCAGCACTAACGCCTTTAGGTTTGGGAATTAAACCTTTTTCTCCATGTTTTTCATAGAGGGCAACCCATGTCCTGACCTGGGTTCGGGGGACACCAAAACGTGCCGA
>OGMZ01000714.1_pt1 | contig 12814 bp, 6 predicted proteins | sample 1573361 | NCBI WGS metagenome assembly OGMZ01 (sample SAMEA2581995, study PRJEB24529) | metagenome | biome: Human gut stool | place: China | collected 2011
TGATTTATTTTGTGAAGAAATTATGATAATATAAGAATGAAAAACAACATTCAGCTCTAAAATAATACATAATAATTAGAGGTGAGATATGAGTTAGGGAGGGAATATGCAGAAGAAAAAATTATTATTATTATCAGCAATAGTTTTATTGATGGGAACAAATAGTTATGGAAGATTATACCCTAAAGATGGAGAAGTAATTACCCAAGAGAATATAGAAAAACATTTGGGAGAAAAACCAGATAAGAATGGTGTAGCAACAATTGTAAGTATTGCTAAAAATGTGGGGGCTAGTGTTGATGAGAAAGTAAATTTAGAGTTGGTAAATTCTGAAGATGGAGTTCTAAAAAAAGTTATAAATATAGCAAGTGGGAGTTCTGATATTGCGACTACTAATAATGGAATTATAAAAGCTACTAATAATGGTGGAAAAGGAGTAGAGATAGTTTCTATTCAAAGTGGGAAGTTTGTAAATAATGGAACTATTGGTATTAATGGTACTGGTGGAAAAGGAATAAATATAACTGGAGCTAATGTAAAAACAGAAAATAATGGAACAATAGAAGTTAATGGGGGAGCAAGTGGAGTTGTTGTAAGTAATGATAGTGCTTATTTTGTAAATAATGAAACTGGAAAAATAATAGCAACTGGTGAAAACTCAAAAGGAATAGAAATAACAAAAGGAACAGCAGAAAATAAAGGTATAATAGAAGCAAAAGATGGTGCTATCGGAGTTTATGTAAATGGAGGAAACTTAACAAATAGTGGTAAAATAATAGCTTCTGGAGTAAATACTGATGGAGTAAGAATAGAAAAAGGTAATTTTACAACAGATGAAAATAGTGTGATTGAAGTAAATGGAAGTGATAAATTAACTTCTGGTAAATCAGAAGCAAGTGGTGTAAAAGTAAATGGAACTTCTAACTTTGTAAATAATGGGATTATTAAGGTATCGGGAACTACTGATGGAGCATACTCTGGATATCAATCAAAAGGAATAAATATAAATAGTGCAACTGCTACTGCAGAAAATAAAGGAACTATTATTGTTGAAAGAAATGGAATAGGAGTAGGAACAAAAGGAACATTTACAAATAATGGTGGAATAAAAGTAAGTGGAAGTGGAATAGGAATAAATGTAATAGATAGTGGAAATGCCATTAATAATGAAATAATAGAAGCTGATGGAAAAAGTTATGGAATACAAGTATCAGCTAAAGGAACAGCAACAAATAAAGGAACTATTATTGTAAAAAATGGTTCAACAGGAATAACAACGTCAAAGGTAGATGGAAATACAACAAGTTATACTGATATAATTAATGAAGGAGTTATTGAAGTAAGTGGAGATAATTCGACAGGAATGCAGGCTAATGATAATAGAAAAGTTGTAAATAATGGAGATATATTAGTAAATGCAGGGAAATTTACTTCTGGGATGAAAGCTTATGGTAAAAATGCATTAGCAGAAAATAATAAAAATCTAACTATTATTGGAGATGGAATAAATACTTCTAATGGAATGATTGCTCAAAATGGTGGAAAAGTAGTCAATGGAAAAGATGGAGTAGTAAAGGCTAGTGGAAAAACAACCTCAGCAATGTCAGCTAGTGGAAAGGGTTCAGTAGCAGAAAATAATGGTAAGATAGAATTATATAATAATGCTATTGGTATGAAAATAGAAAAAGATGGAATAGGAATTAATAGTGGAAGTATAGTTGGAATAGGAAAAGGAGTAACATTAAATAGTGGTATTTTTGTTAATAATGGAACAATAGATACTACTGGAAATGCTATTGAATCATATAGTGGGACTAATAATACTGTTTACTTAAAAACTGGAAGTAAGATAAATGGAAAAATAGTTGGAAATATAGGAATAGATGTACTAACATTAGAAGGAAAGGATGGAGAATATGATAACCTTGATGTTTCTAGCTATGAAGCTATAACAGTTAGAAATGGAAATGCTACAATTTCTAATTCTACAATAGCATTAGAATATAATAAAGGAATAAAGGATTATTTAACAACTAGTGAGTCTAAATTAGATGAAATGGAAAGTTCAGCTAGTAGTCAATCAAAAGCTGAGGGTAACGGAAATTTAACTTTGGAAGAAACAAAATTAGTTATAGATTTTAAGGATTCATTAACAAATCCAAATGCAACAGAAAATCCGATAATAGATGCAGGAAGTTTAGCATTTAAAGGAAATACTGCTTTAGTTTTTAATTCAAGTGATGGAAGAACAGAATTTAATTTAAATGAAGCTTTAGGATTAGAAAATGGAATAGATATAAAAGATGCTATTTTTGAAAAAACAGCAGTATGGGACTATCAAACTGATGAAAATGGAAATATAATAGCTAAAAAAGAAACTTATGATAATGTAATTACAGATAATAGATTAGATGGTTTTGCTAAAGTATTTGAAGAGAATAGAAGTAGTATGTCAGGAGATTTTTTTGAGAAAGTTGTAGCAGAATTAGATACATTAGAAACTAGAGAAGAGTTTAACGATGCTATGGCACAAATGTCAGGTGGAATACATGGATATACTGTGGATATAGCAGCAATCAACTCAAGAACATTAGTAAATACTATGAAAAATAGAGCAATGTCAAGAGAGTATTTAACTACTAGACCAGTAAATACATGGGCTCAAGATGTTATATATTTAGATGGAAATCATAGAATGGATGGACTTATGTCTGCTTCATATAATGAAAATGGAATATTAGGAGTTACAGAAAAGCAAGTATACCCTAATGCAAGATTAGGATTTATTTATGGTGGAAGGAATGGAAAAGCAAAATTTAATGGTGGAAATAGTGGAGATATATCAACTACAAATACATATATAGGTGGATATTACAACTATGATTTTAATAATAATCTGTCATTAAATACTAATTTTGCTTTTGTATATGGACATAATAGAGTAAATAGAAAAGTAAATATAGGAAACTTCAGTGAGGAATTAAAATCTCATTATCCTACATATGCTATGGGAGTAGGAACAAGTGCTATCTATACTGTTAAAGATGATATGAAAAATAAAGCTTCATTCTATGCTGGAATAGATGTGAATAGAATAATGCAAGGAAATATAAATGAGAAAGAGGAAATAAAAATTGGCTCAAATGATAATTTAATGGTAAAAAATGGTGGAGCAAATGAATTTTCTTACTATTCAATAACTCCAAGTGTTGGATTTATGGTTCAAAATACAGGATATGTTTTTGATAAAAAATATTTAGTCGGAGCAGATTTAGCTTGGGAAACAGAGCTAGGAAATATTAAAGATGGAAAAAGATTAAAGATGCAAGGTATAGCAGATCAATACAAAGTAGGAACTATGGAGAGAGAAAATATATTTTCTACAAGTATCTTTGGTCAAATAGATTTAACAGAGTCTTTAGCTTTAAATGGTAGATATTCAGCATCAATCTCTGATAATTATAATTCAGATTTAGTAACTTTAGGAATGACATATAAAATGGATACATTTGCTGATAACTTTGTTGTAGGACCATTTTTAAGTGGATTAGAAAATAATAAGTTTACTTCAGACAGATGGAGTGGAACTTTTGCATTTATGTTTGAAAATGAAGATGACTCAGATAGAGTATATTATTCACAAATAGATGATTCATTAAGTAGCGGAGATTATGCTACATCAACAAAAGTGAAACCTAAGTTTACTTTAAGTTTAAGAGATAAAAAATCAAAATGGTCATACTATTTTGAAGGATACTATATGGCAAATGATTTCTTAAAGGATACTAAAGCAGGAGAAGCAGACCAAAAAGCTACAAGAATTCATGGTGAAGCTAGATGGAATGATTCATATTCTAAAGGAAGATATGGATTTAATGTAGGATATAGAAATGAAACTTCAGATAAACCAGTGGCACATCAATATACAGAGGGAGAAAGAACAACAAGAGGGGTACATCAATTAAGATTAACGCCAAACTTCTCATATAACTTAGGCAGTGGATTTAGATTAGATATGAAAACTACGGGAGTTTTTGAGTATAACTATACTGGTGTAAGAGATGGACAAATGGATTTCTTAATGGAAAATGAGCACTATTTAGTATATACAGGATTTATGCCAAGATGGCAATTAAGAATGGGATATTATAGAGAAGATAGATGGATGGATAATGATAGTAATAAGCTTGGATGGGATAGTACTTTAAAAGCTGTTACTGAACAAGTAGGACCAGGAAGATATCAAGCAAATCAATTAAGACCATCAGCAACTTACTACTTTGGAAATGGAGATAGTATGACATTTGCTCTAAGAGTACCATTAGGTAATGGAGCTTGGTACAATGAGTTAGGAACAGATAAGAAAGCTTCTGAAAGCTATGAAACAAGATATACAGTAAACTATAACCATGTGGTGGTACCTGGATTCAATATCTTTGGAGAACTTACATTCTTAGATTTAAAAACTAAAGTAACGAAAGAAAATGATAGAAAAGTTACAAGAGCATACTCATTTAGACCAACAGTAGGATTTAGTTATAGTTTCTAATAGGAGGAAGGAGAAAAGATGAAAAAGAAAATAATATTAATATGTGCAATACTAGCTTTAACAACTACTTCTTTCTCTCAAGAGGTAGAAAAAATAGAGAATACAAAAAAACATGAGATTTCTCAACAGGAGATAAGAGATTATAAAAAGATAAGAGATGGTTGGGTAGAATTTTTAACTGGCTTACCACAAGATGATAGAATTTTAGAGATGTCAAAAGCTGACATCTCTAGAATAGTAGCTATGAATGAAGGAGTAGCAGATAAAGTTTATGAGAATATGAACTTTGATAAAAATAGAACATCTATTTTTAAAGGTGCTGAAAATATGAAAAATGGAGTTCATGTTATGAGACAATATGAGAACTTAGTAAAAATAGCTAAGGCATATGCAACTCCAGGAACTAAATACTATAAAAATGAAAAAACTAAACAAGATATAATAGATAGTTTAGATTGGTTGTATGATAATGCTTATCATGAAGGATTACCAGAACTAGGAAACTGGTGGCAATGGGAGTTAGGAATTCCTAAAAATCTAAATGATTTACTAACTTTAGTGTATGATGATGTACCAGCAGAAAAAAGAATGAAATACCTAAAAGCTTCTCAATATTTCCAACCTTATGCAGAGTGGTCAGGTGTAAGTCCATCGGCTTCTTACTCTTCATCTCCAGATAAGAGAATTTCTACTGGGGGAAATAGAATGGATACATCGATAATCTCATTTTTAAGAGGTGTATTGATGGAGGATAAGGTACAAGTATTAGATGGATTAAATGCAGTGGCTGATGTTGGAGAGTATGTAACTTCAGGGGATGGCTTCTATAGAGATGGTTCATTTATTCAACATGACAATGTAGCATATAATGGAACATACGCAGCAGTACTTTTTAATGGATTAGGTTCTATTTTATGGTTAATTAATGGAACAGAGTTTAAAATAGAAGACCCAAGAATAGATAATATTTATGAGTCTATTTTAAATGGATATAGTTATCTTATGATAAATGGAGGAGTGAATGACTCTGTAAATGGAAGATCTATTTCAAGAGATAAGTCTAATGATGTTGAGAAAGGAAGAGCGTTAGTTAGTTCTTTTGCAATGTTATCAGAGGGAGCTAGTCCAGAGTATAAAGAAAAGTTACAATCGTTAATAAAGAAATTAATTCAAGATAATAATTCTTATTATACAATAGACAAAGTAAGTAATCAAACTATAAAAAATATCTTAATAGATATAATGAATAATAAAAGTATAAAACCTTTAGAAGTAAATGGGACAAAAGTTTTTGGTGCCATGGATAGAGCTGTATATTTCAATGGAAAAGATGGAAAAGTAGTAGTGTCAATGCACTCATCAAGAGTAGCTAACTTTGAGACAATGAATGGAGAAAATATAAAAGGTTGGTATACTGGAGATGGAATGACATATATCTATGGTAAGGATTCAAGTGCATTTACAGAATTTTGGCCAACAGTAGATGACTATCATCTACCAGGAGTAACTAATAGTTTAAATCCTAGAGGAGATAAATCAGGAGAGAGAAGAATGAAGCCATTTTTATCTCCAAGAACTTTTGTAGGCGGAGCTGAAACTGGAAAAGAAGCATTTGTAGGAATGGATATGATATCTTGGAATAAACAAACTGAGATGAAAAAATCTTGGTTTATGATAGATGGAGTTATTTTAGCAATAGCTTCAAATATAGATAGTAGAGATGGAATAATTCATACTACAATAGATAATAGAATTTTAGAAGATGGAAAAATCTATTTAGATGGAAAGCAATTAAAAGAGGAGATTACAATTCAAAATCCTAAAAATCTTTCTATAAACTTTAATGAAAACTATCCAGAAGAAAATATTGGATATAAGATAGTAGAAGCTCCTGAGGTAGTAGTAAAAGTAACTGAAAATAAAGGTAGTTGGAAAGATATTGGAGGAAGCTCTGATAAAGAGATAACAAAAAAATATTTTACAACATATATTAATCATGGAAAAAATCCTAAAGATGCAAAATATGCTTATGTAATTTTACCAATGTTCTCTAAAGAAGAGGTGGATAGTTTTGACACTTCAAGATTTGAAATAGTAAAAGCTGATAATGAGGCTCATATAGTTAAAGATAGACAAACTAATACAGTGGGTATAAATTTCTGGAAAGATAAACCACAAAAATTTGGAGGAATAAAAACTTACTCTACCCTTTCAGTCTTAAAGAAAGAAAAAGGAGATATCTTAGATTTATATGTAAGTGATCCAGCTCAAATACAAAATTATGATTCAAAAATTGAATTAGATGGAAAATATGAGTTAGTAGAAAGTACAGATAAGAATATCAAGCTAAATATTAAGAACTTTATAACAGAAATAGAAGTGGATTTAAAAAATAATGGTGCTACTAAATATATAAAACTAAGAAAAGTAAAATAGCTAATAAGTTTTCATAAAATTTTCCCAATAAATAGAGAGGATAGATTATTAATTTTCTATCCTCTTTTCTTTTATAGAAAAATAGTATCTACATTATTCTATAAAATGAATTATACAGAATAATGAAGATTTACATTAGAAATGATTTTGATTAAGATAATTATATAGTATTAAGTATTATTATAAAAATTAAATTTATGAGAAAAGAGGTTATGATGACAAGAAAAAATAGGATTACCTTTAGAAAGATGTTGCTTTCTATTGCAGTTTTAATCAATAGTTATGCTTATGGAAATTATCAATTTGAAGGAGGAATTCCAGAAAATATAATTGTTGGAAAGAATTCAAAAATAGAGATATCAAAAGAGATAGTAAAAGATGGAGAGCAATCTTTAAAATGGAAATTTAAAAAAGGAGATAAACTCTCTATAAAAGGAGATGTAGGATATAAACCTTTTCAAGAGGGAGGAAAGGAAAAATCAAGAGCAAGTTTTGCTATGTGGATATATAATAAAACTCCAATAAAAGATAAACTAAAGGTAGAGTTTAAAAAGTATGGAGAAACGAAGTCATACTTTGAAATAAATATGGATTTTACAGGTTGGAGAACTATGTGGGTGCAGTATGATAGAGATATGAAGGGAAGAGCAATTACAGGAATGGATGAAATAGTATTTGTTGCTCCTAATTCTGATGGAGAGATATATTTAGATCAGATTATACCTTCTATTTTGATAGATCCTAGATATAATGCTAGAGATGAGCAGGTAAATTTTGTAAATCTGCCAGCTGATTACACAGCTAATGCTCACTGGATGGCTCTATATAAAAATTATAATCAAATAAAGAAAAGTAATTTAAAAGAGATAACATCTCAAGAGAGAATAGGATTACAAAAGATAGGGGAAAAGTTAAGAAAAGATATATTGAAAAGTGTAAAAGTAAAAGATAAAAATATTAGAGAGAAGAGAGAAAAGTTAGAAGAGTATAAAAAACAATTCTTAGCTACTCCACAGTTGATAGAAATCTATGAAGAGTTATCAAAAGAGGAGTTTGCTTTGATAGATTATCTTCCACTTCAAGAGTTTGGAACTTATTTAAGAGAGCTAGCATATATGTATAATTCTACAAATGATAAAAACCAACAAGAAGAGATATATTCTATATTTAAAGATGCTCTTGATTTTATGTATAGTCAAGGGTGGACAAAGGGAAGCTCTCAAGGAACAATACACCATCTTGGATATAATATAAGAGAGGTATATCAAAGTATCTTACTTATGAGAGAACCGCTTTTATCTCATAGAGATTTAATTAAAGCTAAAGAGATGGTAATGTGGTATAGTGCTATGGGAATGATATATACTCCAAGTGAAGAGATAAAAGGTGTAAATATAGATGTATTGAATACAATGTTATCTGGAATGTTAACAGCTATAATGTTAAATGAAGATGAAAGAGTAGCAACTGCACAACTTAGACAATTCAATAATTATCTAGCTTACGGAATAAATTATACACCTGGTCTTTCTGGAGGTTTTAAAGATGATGGTTCTGTATTTCATCATATGCAAAATTATCCAGCTTATGCAAAAGGAGCTTTTGAAGGATTAACTCCAATAATCTATTACTTAGGAAATACAGATTTTGCTTTAGATGAAACTGCCTATAATAAGGTAAAAAAATCTGTTCTTATGTCAAGAATCTATTCTAATAAATATAACTGGTTAATTAGTATAAGTGGAAGACATCCAAATGATAGTTTTAAAATATCCACTGATGTATTTGGATATGCAGCATATGGGAAAAAAGAGGGTATAGATAAGGAGCTAGCTGAAGCATATTTAAGACTTGATAGTGGAAAATTTGCCAAAGAATTTAAAAAACTTGGGTATAGAGAGGAAGAAACTCCAAATGGAGCTTGGACAATGAATATGGGATCGCTACAACTTCATAGAAGAGATGAGTGGTTAGTGGGAGTAAAGGGATTTAGTAGATATTTGGTAGGAAATGAAACTTATAAAAAAAATAATCTATATGGAAGATATATGAGTTATGGAACTGTTCAAATATTACAAAACTCTTTAAAAGAGAGTGGATTTGTACAAGAGGGATGGAACTGGGCACACTATCCTGGAGCTACTGCTATTGCTTTACCATTAGAAGAGATGAAGTCGAGTATAGCTCAAGTAGATACATTTAGTGGAATAGAGGAGATGTTACTTTCAGATGAAACTTATTCTGGAGGAAATAACTTAAATAACAATGGTATGTTTGCTATGAAATTACACGAAAATCCAAAATATAATGGAAGCCATAGAGCTAGAAAATCTGTATTTTTCTTTGATAATAGAGTGGTATTATTAGGTAGCAATATAGAAAATGACGATAAAGTTAATGAAACTCATACTACTCTTTTCCAAAACTATTTAGGAGATGGGAAAATTGAAAAAGTAGAAAAGGTAACGAAGGGAGATATAGTTTTAGTAGATAGTCAAAATAATATCTATGCAGTTGCTAATGGAGAGGTACATTATAAAAGAGAAAAACAACACTCTTTTGACCAAAAAGAGGGAACTCCAACTGAAAATAATTATGAGTTAGCGTATATTAACCATGGAAAAAATCCAAAAGATAAGGGATATGAGTATAGTATCTTAGTTAAAGGAAATGAGGAGGAACAAAATAAATTTAAAATTGATAAAGGATATGAGGTACTTAAAAAAGATTATAATGCACATATAGTGGAAGATAAAGTATCTAAAATGAGGGGATATGCTTTATTTGAAAGTGGAAAGATAAAGGATAGGTATATCTCTGAAATAGATACCCCATCTATGATAATGATTGCTCCAATGGAAGCTGGGATAGAACTTAGTTTTGTTGATCCAGATTTAAGACTTTATGAAGGAAGAGATGAAAGTCAGTATGATAAAAATGGTAAAATGAGAGAGGTAAGTATATATTCTAGAGCTTGGAATAAAAATAATTCAATACCTCATACTTCAAAGGTTGTTTTAAATGGAAAATACAAATTAGAAGAGAATAAAGGGATAAAAGTTGAATATCAAGATGAGAAAACAATTCTTTATATAACAACTACTTATTCTAAAGTTATAAAAATTAAGTTACAAAAAATTTAAAAAATATTATAAATTCTTAAAGAGAATTTAAAGTAAAAAAGAAGGTACTGTTGCAAATTCTTAAATTGCAATAGTACCTTCTTTTAAATTTTAAAGTTAATTCTTAAATACCATCTTCGTCATCAGTAGAGGTATTAGTTATAATAGGATTAAATAATATTATATTGTCTTTAGCGAAGTTTAAAATCTCATCTGCTATGTAATTTATATCTTTTTCTTCTGAAAGTTCGATTGCAGAGATTATCATTGGCATATTACAACCACCAAAAATCTTGTATTCTGGATTCTCTTCACTTAAGAGAACAGCAGTTGAAAAAGGAGTACCACCAACTAAGTCAGTTAAAAATAAAATTTGCTTACTATTTAATTCTTGAATAAGATTTTTTAATTTATCTTCTAATTCTCTATTTCCCATACCGTTATTAAAATCTACAAAATATACATTAGGTTGTTCTCCAAGAATATATTTTATGGTTTCTTTTATAGAAGTGGCAAATTGTCCATGTCCAGTTATTACAATAGGTATCATATGACCTCCATTATTTATAGTACACCAAAGAATTTTCCAACAATACCAATAACTAATGTTACTACTATTAGGAAGATAGGCTTTTTACCTTTTTTCAATAGATAGAACATGAATAATGTATAAAGAAGAGGAAGCATATTTGGCATAATTTTATCTATAATATCTTTTTGAATATCTATACTAATACTTCCTAGATTAACAACATAAGCGATATTCATTCTTACAAATGAAGCTATAAGTCCTCCAATAACTGTAAGTCCTAAGATTAGAGAACCGTTAGTTACATATTGAGTATCATCTTTTAATTTCTCAATAGCTCCTACTCCCATTTTATAAGAGTAATGCATTAAGAAAAATCTTAAGAAGAGATGAACAATATTAAAAACTAATAAGAAGATAATAGGACCAGCTATATTACCTTGTATTCCTAAAGAAACTCCAACAGAAGCAGCAATAGGAAGTAAAGTAAACCAGAATAAAGCATCTCCAATACCACCAAGAGGTCCCATTAAAGCTATTTTTATACCTCTTATAGAATCTCTACTCTCTTTATTTTCTTCCATTGCAAGTACAAGCCCTTGTACAAATGTAACTAAGAAAGGATGTACGTTGAAAAATTCTAGATGTAATTTCATAGAATTACTTAAATCTTCTTTATTTTTATGAATTTTCTTTAGTCCAGGAAGAATAGAATATAACCAACCACCAGCTTGCATTCTTTCATAGTTGAAAGAAGCTTGTAAAAGTAATGATCTCCAAACCATTCCATTTAAATCTTTTTTAGTTAAAACTTTCTCTTTACTTGTATCTCTATATTCCATCGCTATAATCCTCCTCACCATTTGCTGTTGCTACAGGTTCTAAGCTATCCATTTTTTTATTTATGAAGTAATCGTATAGAGCAATTATGAATCCAATTGCAGCAATACCTATAACAGGTAGATTTAGATAAGTTGCTAAGATAAATCCTAGTACAAAGAATATGATATAATTTTTCTTAAACATAATATTTAATAACATAGCAAATCCAATTGCAGGCATTAATCCACCAGCTACTCCAAATCCAGCTATTAACCACTCTGGTAAAAGCTCAACAATCTCTTTAGCTGCTTCAGCACCCAATGAAATTGGTAAAAATGTAACAACGAAATAGAATACAAATAATAGTGCCATTCCAAGATAGTTGATTCTTTCAATTCCACTTGTATTGCATTCTTCAGCAAACTTATCTGCCTTATGCATAACAGGTGAGAAGAAAGGAAACACCAATGTAATACAAGCTTGAACTGCTACAGCAAATGGGATTGCTATTCCAACTGCTGTTGCAGGATCTTGTTTAGTTAAAATAGCGAAAGCACTACCTATAATACCTCCAACTACAACGTTAGGTGGTTGTGCTCCTCCAACTGGCACTGCTCCCATCCATACAAGCTCAAGGGTAGCTCCAGCAATAAGCCCCATTTTTAAATCACCTAGAATTAAACCTACAATTGCTCCTGTTACAATAGGTCTATGGATATGAAAAAGTCCATTAAATAAATCAATACCAGCAATACCAGCAAATATTGCTATTAACAATGATTCTAGTAACATAGTCTTCCTCCCTTAAAAATTTATTTTATTAATTCCCAAATATTTTCTTTTGCTTCAGTAGGAACTCTTTGTATTTCTACTTCTACACCAAGTTCTTTTAATCTATTAAAAGCTTTTATATCATTATCATCAACACAAACAGCCTTTGAAATTTGTTTTTTTCCTTCAGACATATGCATATTTCCAACATTTACTTTTTTTATAGGAACTCCACCTTCAACTAATTTTACTACATCTTGAGGTGTTTCAGCTATGATAGCTATAAGTTGTCTATCAGCAGCTTTGTGAATGATATCAATAGTTTTTTGAATAGAAAAAAATCTTGTTTGAACCCCTTTAGGTGCAGCAAGGTTCATTAAATTTTGTCTAGTAGGATTAGTTGAAACATCATCATTAGGAACTAATAATAAGTTTGCTCCTGAATATTGAGTCCAAGCAGTAGCTACTTGACCATGGATTAATCTGTTATCAATTCTAGTTAAAACGATATTAGGCATAATAAAATCCTCCTTAAAATGTTGTGTTGTACGTACCTCTTTCGATAATTTTACAACTTTAAAAATA
>OGMZ01000715.1_pt1 | contig 12792 bp, 16 predicted proteins | sample 1573361 | NCBI WGS metagenome assembly OGMZ01 (sample SAMEA2581995, study PRJEB24529) | metagenome | biome: Human gut stool | place: China | collected 2011
GGTTGGGTATATCATAATCTCCACAACGAATGTAAGTCAACTTACTCATATTCATGCTCCTTTGCTCCGTGATGATTAGACTGCTGCGCTGGCTGCTATGCTGCCTTTGCGCGGTTCTTCTTTTGGTAGCTGCCCGATAGTAGAAAAAACACCTTTTTTCATATCCTCAGCCCGGATCATGGCTTTCTTAGCGTCCATTTCCGCTTTTTTCTTCGCCTTGATTTTGTCCTCATACCGTTTCTGTGCGCCGCTGGCTTTCCGCTTCAAATAATTCTGATGAAGCCTGTCCTTGCGTTCTTCTTTTTTCCGCAGTTCTTCCTGTTCCTCCGGGGTTAAAGGAACCGGCTGTAAGGATGGTGGGATATAGCGCCCTAAAAAATTGAAGTAGATTTCAATTTCCTGCGTGGTGTCCTGGCTGCCTTTTCGGGCGCGTTCGTGGACAAGGATTTTCTCTACAAACTCGTTGAGCATGGTGTTTGTCAGCGTGTCAAAATTCTCGTACTTATCAATCAGGGCTATAAATTTCTCTGCTGATTTCTGGCTTTGCTCGTAGCCGGTAACAGCCTTTTCCAGCTCCGCAATTTCAATCTCAAGTGCGTCCTGCTCTTTGGCATACTGTGCATCAAGCGCCCTATATCGTGCATCCGGCAGCTTGCCGAGGGCGTTGTCCTCATAGATTTTGCAAATCAGTTTTTCCAGTTCTCCGGCTCTCTTTTGGGCAGCAGCCAGACGCCTGCGCTTTTTCGATATATCGGCACTCTGTTGAGCAACCTGCGTCTCCTGAACAGTGTGAATAAATTCCGTCCGGTCATTTCTGGAATATTCAGCGATAGCCCGGAGCGTGTCGGAAACCAATGTCAGAACAGCACTCTCATTGATACGGTGTTGTGTAGGGCATAGTGTCCCACACGGAACTTTGGTATAATTGGAACAGGTATATTGAGAAATCCTCTTGCCATTGTTGGTGCGGTGGACATACATCTTGCCGCCGCAATCGGCACAATAGAGCAAGCCTGTGAGGGGAGCCGCTTCGCCCCAGCCGTTTGGATAACGCCGTACATTGCTGCGGATTTTCTGCGCCAAATCAAAGGTCTGCTGGTCGATAATGGCTTCATGGGTATTCTCAAAGATCGTCCATTCGTCCTCAGAAACATAGTGGCTTTTCTTGTCCTTAAAGTGCTTGCGGGTCTTGAAATTGATGGTATGCCCTAAATACTCTCGTTTTTTCAAAATGTTCACGATGGTAGATGATCCCCATCCATAGGGGTCTTTGACCGGCTTTGAACGGTTCACACCCTCGTTGAAGCGGGCAAGGTGTACGACAGGAATTTCAATCCGGTCTGTGGATAATTTGCAGGCGATCTGGTAAGGCCCATATCCCTCCAGCGTGAGGGAGAAGATACGGCGTACCACTTCGGCAGCTTCCTCATCTACCAGCCAATGCTCCCGTTTTTCGTCCCATAAGTAGCCGTAAATCACAGTGCCGGTCAGGTGCTTGCCACTCATGCCTTTTGACTTAAACACAGAGCGGATTTTCCGGCTGGTATCACGGGCGTAAAATTCATTCATAATGTTGCGGAACGGGGTAAAATCGTCATCGCCTTTCAGGCTGTCCACACCGTCGTTGATGGCAATCAGACGAACGCCTCGCTGCCGCAAAACCTCCATAACTTGACCGACCTTCAGATAGTCGCGTCCTAACCGGCTCATGTCCTTGATGACGATTGCCTCTACACGCCCTGCCTCCACTTCCTCCATCATCGCCAAAAATCCGGGGCGGTCAAACCGGGTGCCTGAGATACCGTCATCTGTAAAATGCGTAGGATTTGGCAGCCCGTTCCGGCGAGCAAAATCCTCCAACATCTGTTTTTGGTTGGATATGGAATTGCTCTCGCCCTGTAACTCATCGTCCCGGCTCAGGCGCTCGTACAGTGGGGTGATTTTTTCGTTTCTCATAGCTGTACCTCCTGAAACAAAAATGCTCTAAGTGATTGCTTCACTAACCATGACAAAATCATGATTAAGAAGTCACTTAGAGCATATATCACCTCCTCTAATACGGAATGACTTCTTCTCTTTCGTTGAAGAAATCCAACGATTCTAACAATGGTAAAAATTCATTTCTTGTCTTTTCCGGCATTGGCTCTGCGGCCACCCAATAGATCATCATATCGTTTTTGAAATAGAGGACCGTACCGTTTCTGACACTCGGATTCGGCGGCATCAGCTCACCTTCCATTTTGTCCAGGTCGCTGGGGGAAATCATCGGTTCCACATGCCGGCGCTCAATTGCGACGCATGCATGTGTCTGCTTGACCTGATAGAACGCATATTCGTGCGCAAACAACCGTACATTTACGCCGGTTTTAACTGCCACATCCTTCGCAGCCATCCATTCATCGTACGGATCCACCGGGTCCAGATCCGGCGCCCACTTAAGCCCATGCTCATCGATGTTGTACAAATACGCCTCACCCTCTTCCGGGAGATCTCCGATCAGCTCGATCACGGCCGCCTTAAACTTGTTTGAGAGATACTGCAACTCTGTGGCAACGCCCCATTTTTCCGTGTATACCAGAAACCACTCTCCTGTATTACCCACGATCAGTCCGGAGCTCTTCAGGGCATCTTTCATGATTCTTTTCAATTCACCGATTTTCAGAAACATCGTCGTTTCCCTCCTCGTACTTTCTCTTATAAACATCAATGCCGTACCGGATATACTCCAGTACGATATCCATCTCGTCAAAGGATAAATGCCATACGCCTGTTGTCATAATCTTGACCGCCTTCGCTGCTACTTCCATAAGCAGCTGCATGCGAAACGGTCCAATACTTTCCCGGTCCATCAGCGGATCCTCAGGCTTTCGCCGCGCGGCTCCAGATGTGCCCACTCAACCGGCTGCTCTTCCAGGAGTTTCCGGATTTTCATGTTATCCGGAATCGGCGGCTGCTGGATCAGGGAACGGCCCGGAATGTCCTCAAGCTCTCCGGTGATCACCAACGGTTCCAAACCGCCATTCTTCTGAATACTGAAGGAAAACAGCGGTGTTTTGAACTTCATCTTTCCGGTATAACGCATATTGGCTTCCAGAGTATCCTTCAGCCACTTCTGTCTCTCTTCGAGGGATTTTCTTCTGCCGGAAAGTCTCTGCTCTTCATCCTTCAGCGCCTTGATGCTGGCATCCATTGTACGGATGATTTTCGCATAGTTGTCTGCCTTATCCTCGAAGTCCATGTTGATCATCTCTAAGGTATCCTGTACAGTCTCCTGATCAACCGTATCATCGTAGAGCATGTCCTCCAGTGTCACGAGCTCCTCCGAGATCTCGTATAATTTAAGTCCACTCATTCCTTTTCCCCCTTCAGCTCTTCCATTATTTCATCTGTGATCGCATGCACATTTTCTTTAAGCGCCTGGCTGGCCGCATCATCCATACGCTTGGCAAGCTCCGCCATTGCCGCCGCATAGCCAAGCTTGGTTTTACACACCGATCCAAAGAAACTGACAATCCATTTCGCGACATTGTTCGGGAGATCCTGCACGCATGTATTTCCCATTCCGATCGCACATGCTTTATAAGTTGCGCTGTCCTCGGTTTTCTCTTCTTCAGTAAGCATAAGCCCCATAAAGAACTCGCCTGTAATCTCATTCTTATTTCTGTCATTCTCAATTGTTACTTTTACCATTGCTTTTCTCCTCTTTCTCCTCTAAAATAGAGGTGTAAACTTTTTACATGTGATCCCCTTGGAGTTGCCGCTCCGCTATGGGGATCTTTTTAAATTAAAATCCCGAATCTTGTAACTATACAGCCGAGGACATACACCATTCCCAGGCTTGCAAGTCCGCCGATCACACAGCCAGCCTTTTCCATCATGTTGTACAGTGTGTTCTGTCTCTCGATCCGGATGTGGATCTCCTTGAGGATTGCTCCCTCTTTGTGCAATTCGGACACACATCCTCCCCGTGGATCACTGCAAACCGGGATATATTCCAGATCCGGTTGCACCGCTGGCAGAGTGCCTGCCGTCCTTTTATTGATCTCATGCATCTGTTTCACCTCCTCTCACAGAAGGATAAATTCCTTGATTTCTTTTGACGTAAGTTCCCGGCCCAGGAGCACGGATGCTGCCTGAATCGGAGTAAATTTCAATACAGTTGCAATCTTCTGCATCTCATCCAGAGAATACGTCTCCGGCCGGTGATACTTATTCTGAATCGTCTTTTTCGTTACCCCGACCTTGACAGCCAGAGCGGCATCATCTATTGCCAACCGCTCCTTATTCCCCGCAATACATGCACGAACGATCCTGTTCCGTTCTTCCTGTATATTTGGTTTTAACTTCGGCATACTCTTTCACCCCTTCCGTGTCTTCTCTTGCTTCTCCTATCCCTTTCAATGCTTATCCTGGCTGTCATCAGCGCCACTTGCGGAGCCATCGCAGCCGTTACAGGTATTCTTGCTTATCTCAAATAACTTTTTCAGGTCTCTGATTTCGCGAATAACCTGACAGATAAGCATTACTGTATAGTTGTGATGCTTATCTGCTACCGCTTCAACTCTGTCAAGTCCCTCATCCGTTAATCTCATGGGTCCTCACTCTCCTTCTGATCTGCAATCTCCCGGTACGTTTCAACATCTTCCGGAGACATTAGCTGATCAGCCGCTTTTCTTAGATGGTCTTTGATCGTACTGGCCACCACATCCGCTGATACTTCAGGCGCTCTCAGGAATCCAAAACAAACTCGTTTTACTTTAACGTACATTGTTACCGTAAGCTTCGCTGGTTCTGATAAATCAGCGGAGTGTTCAAGCTTATACCCCACTACATTCTTGATTTCTTCACCGTCCAGAAAAATTCTTTCATTTGAATCTATGGAAACTGCTTTCAGTTCCATCTGTTCTCGCCCCCTTCTCGTCTTCTGTCGCGAACAGATCATCTTGCCGCTCTCATTCTCCGGTGTTATACTTCCCATACAGGCGTTGCACCGCCGAGTACAGAAGAAAGGAATAAACTATGAATACCTTTGAAATTGTTTTTACAGTTGTTAATGCGATTCTGACCTTTATCAGCGTATGCTGTGCTATTCACTCAAGCCGCCAAACAAAGTTTCAAACAGATATCATGCGACAGCAACTTGAAGAATCACAAAAACCAGATTTTCCTTTAACCAGCAGATTAGAAGGAATCTCAAGAGCCATCTACAAAGTAGAAAACGCCATCAGTGAACTATCTGATAAATAACCATTGCCGCCGTGCATATCAAAGAACCGATGACTGCTGCCAGTTGTATCCTGATTGCAATTCTCTGCTTTCTGCGAGATTCCTCCAGCAGTCTATCTAATTCTTCCATGCTCAGCCCTTCCAAGCTCTTTCTTCTTGCCAAGTTTTCTCACGCTCCCTTCTCGCCCTTAAATAATATTTACGGTTTTGTCGTAATCCAAGGGTAAAAAAATAAGCTGTTCATAAGGAACACCATAAACATCTTCAATCTTTCGCAACACTGGAACATCTGGATAGCTTTTACCACGCTCATAATTTCCAAGCGTATCAACGCTTACTCCAATGAGTTTTGCCGCTTCTTCCTGTGTATAACGCTTCATTTCTCTGGCAGTTTTTAACGTGAAGCGGGATTTTACTTTCTGCACTCTCGTTCCCTCCTTTCTCTTTCTACGCTCACTATACTACGGTTTAATCGTAATGTCAACGGTTTTTCCGTAATTTTTTAAATTTATCTTGATTTTTTTACGGAATAACCATATAATCAAAGCATAAGGAGGTCACGATTATGGGTAACCTTGGAAATAAAGAAATAATGGCAAAAAATATCCGTCATTATATGGAAAAATATAATAAGACTCGGCAAGATATGTGCGACGCATTGGGTGTGAAGTATACCACTTTTACAGATTGGGTAAAAGGAAATTCCTATCCCCGCATTGATAAAATCGAATTAATGGCAAATTACTTCGGCATTTCAAAAGCTGATTTGGTTGAGGATAGAAGCGATGATTCTTCCCTCACCGCCCACGATGAAAGAGATATCGCTAAGGATCTCGATCGCATCATGGGAGAGATTCAGAAAGGTGATGATGGTCCTCTATATTACAATGGTGTCGAAATCGACAACGCATCTCTGAGCCTACTTGAGAATGCCATTGAATACGCCCTCAGAGAAACCAAGAAAGAAAACAAAGTTAAATACAATCCAAATAAGAATAAAAAGTAGGTGATGCTTTTTGGAAGCCATAGACCATAAAGCCAAACGCTTGATTCGGTATTATGAACGCTTGATTGGCAGCCGTGATCCAGTCAAGATTGCCGAATATGCTAACATCCGGATTGCAATCCTTCCGCTGGGTGAGATTGCTGGGAACTATAAACTGATAAAGCGTAAGCGATGGATTTTTATCAATGATAATATCCCTGCCGATAGCCCAATGTTTAGAGTTGTCTTGGCACATGAGCTCGGCCACGCTCTCTTGCACAGAAAAGAGAATTGCGCTTTTATAAAAAGCAAGACTTTACTTCTTACATCTGGAATTGAGCGGGAAGCAAATCAATTTGCTGCTTCTCTTTTAATATCAGATGATATGCTACAAGATTACGCCGGATACACTCAAGACCAATTCTGCCAGCGTACAGGGTACCCGAAAGAGCTGATTGAAGTAAGGTTAAAATAAAATGGGGGGGCGCTATGAAAAAGTTAAAAATAATCGGCATGTTTCTTTTCGGAATTCTTTCCTTTGTTGGAATTTCCCAACGTGACATCTCAGGCGGAGAAAACAATATCTATGCAGGAGTCATATGCCTGTTTTTATCTCTACTGCTTCTTTTTTCACTTAAAAAAAAGAAAAATATTCCTGACAAAAGCGAAGTTTTTCTTCCTCCACAAGATATATCGGGTTTAAATGAGACAAAAGAAATAACTCTTTCGGATTACGAAGATGAATACTGTAACCCCAAAATGGAATATGTCAACAGTATTCGCACCGTATCATTATTTTTAAAATGGTGTAAAAAACACCCTCGCATTTTATGTACGGAACAATACCCCTCTTACATGAACTATAGCTGGGGAATAGAAAATCCTTTACAGTTTCATAAACAGCTAATCCAAGAGGGATATCTTGTCAAAATGGATTTAAACCAGAAACTTAAGACTTTAAAAGTAGTTGACCTGAGAGATGTTTTGAGATCACAGAATTTACCTGTGAGTGGAAAAAAACAAGAATTAATTGACAGGATACTGAAACACGCAGATTTATCATTAATTCCCCTAAATGGAGAGAATCAAGAAGAATACTGTCTATCCACAAAAGCACTTGACTACCTCTCCAAATGCGATGACATCATTTCTCTGAATATTGCATCTTCAGATATAGAATCTTATAAGATGGACGGAGTGGAACAGTATCAGATTCTCGCGACATTAGACAGTGAGACCTGTGAAATCTGTGGGGAATTGGACGGAAAAATATTCCTCGTAGAAAATGCTGTTATAGGGCTAAATTTCCCTCCATTTCATTCTGGATGCCGATGCACCACGGTTCCTTATTATGATGATACACCGACCGACGGAATGATAAGAGTGGCTAGAGATAAAGATGGCAATAATATCGAAGTGCCTGAAAGTATGACGTATAAAGAATATAAAGAAACGTATTTATAAACTCCCATGACTGCAAACGAGTGCAGTTTGAGAAAACTAGGAGCTACTGAAGAACACCGAATTCTTCACATCAATTTCTGAATGAAGCCTTGGAATGCTATCGGGAAAAATACGGCTGCTACACAGAGCTGGATGAATATGTGATCATGTTTGAACCTCACTTGGCGGTGATGGAAAAGATATAGAGCATACTATGAGGGAGGTACACTATGACAATAGAAGACATTGTTTATAAATTTAATACGACTCCGTTTTTATTTATTGGATCTGGTATTTCCAGAAGATACCTAAATCTTCCTGATTGGAAGGGACTATTAAAACATTTTGCCGAACTCGTATATGACGATGAATTTGCATACAATATTTTTGAAAGCCAGGCACAAAACCTCGATTGTAAAACGGGACTTATGCCTAAGGTTGCTGAATTGATTCAAAAAGAATTCGACCAAAAATGGTTTCGAGATGCGTCTCTCCGAACTGTTGACTCATCTACTATTGAATTGATTCATAACGGTTTATCTCCCTTTAAAGCTGAATTATCCAACTATATACAGCAGAACTCCATCATTAACGATTCTTACAAAGAAGAAATAGATGCTTTATCAAAGTTATCAGAAAAAAGCATTTCCGGTGTAATTACAACTAACTATGATACATTCTTAGAAGATCATTTTTACGGATTTTCAAAGTATGTTGGGCAGTCTCAATTGATTTTCTCTGCGCTGCAGGAGTTTTCGGAGATTTACAAAATACACGGTTCTATTGAGCAGCCTGATAGTATCGTTATAAATGAAAAAGACTATATTCAGTTTGATGAAAAATGTTCCTACTTAGCAGCTAAGCTCATGACTATATTTATGGAATTTCCAATTATATTCATGGGATATTCTATCAGTGATAATAATATTCAGAATATTATTAAATCTATTGTGAACTGCCTCGATTCCGATCAATTACAGCTATTGGAAGAACGCTTCATATTCATCGAATATAAACCTGATGCTAATGGAACAGAAGTAACCCCTTACACGATCATGGTCGATGATCGACCTTTGGTCATGAAAAAAATCGTTCTTTCTGATTTCATGTTGCTTTATAGAGCACTCGATCTTAAGAAGACAAAATTACCTGTCCGAATGTTGCGTAAGTTCAAGCAGGAATTATATGAGTATACAATTACCGCATTGCCAACAGGTACTCTGCGCGTTGCATCAATTGAGGATACACGTATTGCTGATGAAGATCTTGTACTCGCAATCGGCAAAGCATCTGAATTTGGACTTAAAGGTTTAAGTGGACTGGACGGCAATGAATGGTATCGCAATATTGTTTTAGATGATCTGGACTTTTCTATAACAGATCTGTTGCAATATGCTTTTCCAAAGTTGATGCATCAAAATTCTGGAAAACTTCCTGCATATAAGTACTTGCACGAAGCTACTAAAAATTTCCCAGAATATGCGGAACAGATCAAAAAGCAAAACTTTGATTCCATTATTTCCAAGACCATAAAAAACAACCGTCAGGCCCTTGGAACATATACTTCCGTAATGCAGATATGGGAAAATGAAAATGAGAATTTGGAAAGAGCCACACGTTTAATTGCATACCTGCCAGAAGAACAATTTGATCTCAATGAGTTAGAAAGCATCTTAAAAGGTCTTTTTGAGAGTGATAAAAATATTTTACAAAATAGCGAAGCTGCTACTCGTACTCATATTCGGCGCTTAATACGAATTTATGATTACTTGAAATGGGGTAAAGTAAAAGAGCTTCCTGACTAAAGCATTTGTAAACAAATACCGTGCAGGAAACCCTTTATAAATCTCTCTTGTACCTCCAAGCTATAGCATCTATAAATAGATACCATACTCTATAGCACATTATTTTCTGACGTACAAGTTGATTATACAAAAAAAGATTACATTTGTAAACTACAAAATTATTAAAATGTAAAACCGCCCGGTGCTGGTAACACCGAACGGCTTTACATAGATTTTCTCTTGCCGGATGCTCCGGAAGATATAAATCAGATTTAGAACACCTGAATTATATCATTTTCCGAGCACCCTGGCAAGGGGTGTTCTTTTTATACCCAAAATCGGGCCGTTGCGACGTCGCAACATGGAAAGGAGAATTGATATACATGGCTACTGCGAAAAAACTCCCCTCCGGATCCTGGAGATGTCTGGTGTACAGTCACACTGAGCGTATATTCGACACGAAATCAGGTACATGGAAGGATAAACGAATTTATGAATCATTTACCAGCGATGACCCATCAAGACGCGGGAAAGCGGATGCTGAGCGTCAGGCCGCCGAATTTCAACAGGATCGCAACACCAATGTCAGCCGGAAACGTCAAAAAAACGGAAACATTTTGCTGAAAGATGCAATGAAGAAGTACGTAGAAGCCATCGGTCCATCGCTCTCAGGTACCACCGTGCAGGGATATTCAAAAGAACAATATGACTCTTATTCTTTCCTGATGGAAAAGAAGCTCAAAGATATTACCACAGACGACTTGCAGAAAGCAGTTGACGACGATACAAAACGCCCCTCAAAACGTTCAACCAAAACGAAAACACCTATTTCGCCCAAGACCGTTCGAAACACTTACAGCTACATACGAAGTGTTATAAACTATTTTTATCCGAACGATAACTATGATGTAAGGCTGCCTAAGATACCTAAGAAAGTTAAAAGCCTTATTCCTGCAAAAACTGTGCTGGAAATCATTAAAGATACGGAAATCGAGCTGCCGTGTCTCCTGGCCTGCTGGCTCAGCTACTCTATGTCTGAGATCCGTGGAATCCGTGTTCGAGATATCTCTAACGGGTACATTACCCTGGACCGTGTTATCGTTGACATCGGACAGACTCCAACGGTAAAGGAAAGCGGTAAAGCGGAAGCCCGTCTGCGTAAGCATCACATCCCGAATTATATTCAGGCATTGATCGACAAGAATATCTCTGGGAAGAAACCAGATGATCCTTTGATCACCCTGAGCGGACATGCAATTTACATGCGTTGGGTATCTCTTTTAGAGCAGCATGACCTACCTCACATGACATTCCACGATCTGCGGCACCTTAATGCATCTGTAATGGCAATGCTCCGTATCCCGGATAAATATGCGCAGGAACGCGGCGGATGGTCTTCTGATCGGGTTATGAAAAACGTATACACACATACATTTTCAGAGGAACGGGAAAAGGTCGATGAGACCATAGACAATTATTTTGACTCGCTTCTGGATGGAAGTGCTTCAGAAAAAGAGAAGTCCGCCATTGAGATTATAAATGAACTTCGTGAAGCGGATCCGAACGGCTGGTACAAAGCTCTGCTAAATATGCAACACGAAATGCAACACAGAAACTAAAAAGCCGCGTAAATACGCGGCTTTTGTCGTGGACCTGAGGGGAATCGAACCCCTGTCCGAAAACCAATCCCCTGTTCTTCTACTATCATAGTCTGTTATTTAAAATTCCCTCCCGCGCCCGAAAGCAGACATCCTGACTCGTTTGGTAGCTTCATGATACGCCCGCGTGCGCAAAGCTTTGCACGTGTCGTTTCCTGCTTTAAATGATGCCGGTGACTTAAAATGCAGGTCTTCTAAGGCCGACAGCTGCCTAAATTAGGCTGCGTATGCTAATTCGTCGTTAGCGTTTATATTTAGGTTTGCCATTTAACGCATTGCATGCGGATAGCTTCACCAGCTTCAAAGTCCCCGTCGAAACCAGTACAAGCCCTTACTGGCACTCTCTTCGGAGTTAAGCTGTGGCAGAGTCTGTCTGCAGTCTCTGCCACACGGCATTGTTTTTTCCGGGCGACCCCGGACCAAAAACTACACCCTTATATAACCCAAATCCTATCATCATTTCTTCGAATTGTCAAGTGTATCTTTGCAAAGCCCCCTGCAGTTGTCATCATGCACAGATATTTCCCGCCTGCACACTGCAGACAGATCCTGCCGGTTCTTTCTATTATAGAGTCGCAGGATCTGTCCTCAGCCGCATCTTTCAGCATTTACAATTCAGAAAAATTTCTGTCCATCAAAATCCGCTGCCGCTGCCGTACGCATTTACATGCACTCCATCAGGATCTGATAGATTTCTTCACGATCCAGTTCACGCGGATTTGTCTTTATGATATTGCAGGTATCAAAGAGCTGCACCTTCCTGTACCTTCGCATATGTAGGATTCGGCATGATCCCCGGAAAAATCCACGATCTCCTTCCCTGCTTCCGTGAGCAGAGATCTCATTTCGTCGTAAACTCCCGATTTTTTGATCGAACCTCCGCCGTATGCAAGCATCACAGTCTTTCCAAACCTTCCAAGTTCTGCTGCGATCACCTTTCTTGCCGCACCTTCTCCAAAATATACCTTCATTGGATACGAATAAACAAACTCCTTCATGATAGTTTCCTCCTTCATATTGTCTGATCCTATTACTTTTTTGCAGCCGTATACTCTTATGGATCTTCCGCTCCTGTCCCTGCTGCCGGATGCAAATCTCCCGGCGCACAGAACACGCCCGATTTACGATCCTATGATCCGATTGTTCCTATCGGTTGTTACCATTGATTATAGGATCCGGTTGTAACTACCGGTCAAGGGGTTTTTTGAAATTTTTTTTACATAAACCACTTACATAAACCACCAGAATCCGCAACTGCATGATACAGGTTCTTCAGCCCGGAAAATTCCGTTTACAAAAAATAGCGGTTGATTCTTATAAATGTTTTCTTATATATTAGTGTATCTTATTTATAAATATTAGTACAACTTTTAAATATTTCTGCAAATACCTGTAAAATCATTCCAGTTATTTCTCTTCCAAAACATTTTCACTTTCATATGTAAATATTGTGCAAATTTAATATTGACAGGAACCGTCATTTAATGGTACTTTTACAGTAAATTCGCTCAGCGCTTCCATAATGCGGAAATGCTGGAAACCAAAATATAATGAAGAGGTGTAGACATGCAGGAATTAAAACCGATCAAAGAAGGAAAAGTACGCGAAATTTATGACAATGGCGACAGCCTGATCATGGTTGCCACCGACCGTATCAGCTGTTTTGACGTGATCCTTCACAATGAGGTTACCTCCA
>OGMZ01000721.1_pt1 | contig 12669 bp, 8 predicted proteins | sample 1573361 | NCBI WGS metagenome assembly OGMZ01 (sample SAMEA2581995, study PRJEB24529) | metagenome | biome: Human gut stool | place: China | collected 2011
TATGGATGAAGTCGAGTGGGAAGATGGACAATTGGAAGGGGATTCGGATTTTTATCAGATAGAGGATAATGTGTATTTGGCATTATACGATGAAAATGCGTATTTTTTATATGGAAAGCGGCCGTCAGGATTTACGGAGCAGATTGATTTCTCAAATGGAGAGGTGCAAAAAGTCAAAGATGGGAAGCGCGAGTGGTATGTCTATGATCTCAAGCTTCAAATGAAAGAAAACACTGTCTATATTCGTGGACTTACGTCAGTTACCGATGCGGAGGAAAGCTTTCTTATCACAATTCGGATTGCGGTGATTCTGCTTCCGTTGACGGCTCTGCTGGTCGGAATTTTAGTATATCGGATGACGAGACGAACGTTGCTTCCGGTGAAAACGATCACAGAGACTGTGCAGGAAATCCGTCACGATGCAGATTTGTCAAGACGAGTTGGATTATATAAAGAAGATGGAAGAAAGAATCGGGATGAGATTGCATATTTGGCACAGACATTTGATGAGATGTTGGAGGAACTGGAGAAGGTATTCCAAAGGGAAAAACAATTTACATCTGATGTGTCACATGAGCTGCGAACACCTGTCAGCGTTATTTTGGCACAGTGTGAGTCGTGTCTGGAAGAAGAAAGCTTTAACGAAAAACAGCGGGAACAGATTATGGTCATACAGAAAAAGGCGCGGACAATCGCAGAGCTGATCTCACATCTGCTGATGCTTTCAAGAGCAGATCAGGGAAGGCTAAAACTTCATTTGGAAGAAGTGAATGTAAGCGAACTTGTGGAGATGATCGTGGAGGAACAACAGATACTCGCAACAGAACGTGATATCACGATTCAGACGAAGATCGAACCAGAATTATATGCAAAGCTGGATGAGACACTTTATATCCGAATGATGGACAATTTACTCTCCAATGCGACGGCATATGGAAAAGAGGGAGGGACTATCGAAGTGACGCTGACACGAGGCGCAGAAGGCTTGTGTGGAACCGTGAAAGATGATGGAATCGGGATTGCAAAGGAGCATCTTTCACACATTTGGGAGCGGTTTTACCGCGTGGATGCAGCGCGCACAGGCGGGAACCATTCAGGACTTGGTCTTGCTATGGTGAAGTGGATCGTGGAAGTACATGGCGGAAACATACAGGTGGAAAGTGTGCCTGGAGAGGGAACAACATTTACGTATGTGTTCCCTGAAAGGTGAAAAATATAAATATTTTTGAATGAATTGCAGAAATTTTAATCTTTCTTTAATCTTTTGTGGGTATACTAACCATATCGAAGCAAGATGGAAAAAGAAAGGAGACATGACTTATGAAGAAAAGATATATTGGAATGATTGCAGGAGGAACGGCGGCAGTTTTGTTGATTGGAGGAATATCGGCATATGCAGTATGGAATCAAAAAGATATCGGAGCAGGTGAGGCCAAGAAAATTGCATATGAGGATGCGGGAATTTCGGAGAGTGATGTAGAACGGGTACATGTGTTAAAAGACAGGGACGATGGAAGACTTGTATATGAAATCGGTTTTGTGGAGGCGGATTATCAGTATAATTATGAGATTGCAGCCTCAAATGGAAAAATTCTGGACAAAGAGATTGAACAAAATAACAATGTTCAAAATACACAGTCCGCTGCAGTGCAGGATGATACGCAGACAGGTTCAGAAAAGACAACAGAGATCAGCATAGAGCAGGCAAAGCAGTTGGTGCTTGACCGTGTACAAGGGGCGACGGACAGCAATATTCGAATTGAGCAGGAGTATGATGACGGCGTTTATAAATATGAAGGAGAATTGAGCTATGAAGGAATGGAATATGATTTTGAAATAGATGCTAATTCGGGAACATTTTTGGAATGGACAGAAGAAAAACAGGATGGAATATTGGATTGACAAATAAGTGAAAATTTGTTATTCTCTAAACGGTTAGTTAAAACTAATTATTGGTAGAAAATAGAAACTGTGTAGAGAAAGGAATTTATCATGAGAAAGAATCCAATCAAAATTCTTTGGCTTGTAATCGGTTTTTTAGCAATGGGGATTGGAATGATCGGAGTGGCACTTCCGGTACTTCCGACAACCCCATTTCTTTTATTGGCATCTTTTTGTCTGGCAAAAGGTTCTGAACGATTTCACAAGTGGTTTACCGGAACAAAACTGTATCAGAAGCATTTAGACAGTTTTGTAAAAAATCGTGCCATGACTTTGAAAACAAAATTTTGTATTCTGCTTCCGGCATCAGCAATGCTGATTTTAGCAATGATTGCGATGAGCAATCTTTATGGAAGAATATTTATTGTGTTCCTTATTATTTTTAAATATGTCTACTTCTTTACGAAAATAGAGACAGTTCGTGATACAACATTGGTAGGGGAATAATTGCATGAACATATTAAAAGTAAAAACTTTGATCTGTTTTCAAAATCAAAAAGAACAGTGGAACGTGACGAACCTTGCGGTGACGCTTGGAGAGGAAAAGTATGCAGTCAGCCGTGTGCTGACTGTTTTGGAAAAGGAAGGTTTAATTGATAAAAGTAATCGGAGAAAACCGATACTTACGAAAAAGGGAAAGATGGCGGCGGAAGCGTACAGTCAGAAAGTAGAACTTGTTATCGGTCATCTGCTGAGTACCGGGGTTTCGCAGGAGGTGGCGAGGGAAGATGCTGTGACGATTGCGTCCTACTGCAAAGAGGAGACGTTGGAAGCTCTGAAAAAAGAAGAAATTGCAAAGCGGGTAAAATACGGATTTCGGGAAGGAATGGAATTTGACGGAGAGAGGCTCAGCAGACGATATCCGGATGGAAATTATCCGATTCCGTTTACCATTTTTCAGAAGGAGCTGCATCGGGAGCATGAAGTCTCAGTGTGGAATGAGCGGTTTGAAAATCCTTGTATTTTAAATATACAGAATAAAAATGGAAAATTGTATCTGCGGATGCTGGAGGAGTATCGGGAATATGAGTTTGCATATTGGGATGGACAAGCATGGTGTGAGATGGAAAGACAGGGGAAATTGCTGGCTTTTCGGGCAGACAAAATCCGGTTTCAGAGCATTGCAGGCGAAAAAGGAAGGATGCTTTCAGGAAGAATCTGGATTCAGATTTTTGATGGGGACGATGCGAAAGAGCTTTTGTTTGCCGTATATATTGCGTAAAAAAGTTGCGAGTTGCAACAAAAAAGAAATTATGATTTAAAGTAAAAAAAAGGAAGAAGAACGCGGTTTGTTGCGCAGTGCAACAAAAAAAGATTTTTCTTTCGAAAAGAAGTGTGATATAGTCAGTTCAGCAATTTAAGTTGCTTTTTTTAATGCCTACTGGTTAGTTTAATCTAACAAATGATAGTTGAAGGCAACATAATAAAAAGGAGGATATGAAAAATGAAGCATAAGACCATGAAATCAATGGTGAGAAGAATGGCCGCGCTTGCGATGGCTGCGGTGTGTACATTTAGTTTGACACAAGTAAATACGGTAAAAGCTGCTGAAAAACTAGAGGCAGGAGATTATGTGGTGCCGATTACATCGCTCAAGAGCAAAGCGCCGATTGCTGCGGTAAATGAGGCGTTCAACAAAGCGTTTGGAGAGAGTGCCAAGGTGACTGTAGACGGGGAAGGAAATATGACAGCAACTGTTGAAAACAATCACATGGTAATCAACATGATGGGAGAATATCATGCGAATGTTTTGACTGTAGAGGGTGCGGAATATCTCTCTTACAAGACAGAGCAGTCTTCTACAACATTTGGAAATCCGGCAGCAATTACAAACATAGAAGTGCCGGAAAAAATGCAATTTCCGATTACACCTTCTGACGATGGTGTGTGTGAATTGAAGATTACAGTAGATTTTATGAACAATTTGATGGGTGGAGGGAATCCATATCCGACGGTTGTGACACTGACATTGGATTTTGCGAATGCACAGGTGGATACAAGTGCACTGAGTGATCTCTTGAAATCTTATGAAGATCTTGTGAAAGAAGATTATACAGAAGATTCATGGAGCGCGTTTGAGGCGAAAATGAAGGAAGCAGAAGGATTGCTTGCAAATGGCGGAGCATCGGCAGCAGAAGTCAATGAGATGATTGCTTCTTTAAAAGATTTAAAAGGGAAATTGCAGTTGGTAAGTGATCTTCCGGAAGCAGATTACAGCAAAGTGGATGCAGCGATTGCGTCAATTCCGAAAGACTTGACAAAATATACAGACGGAACTGTGAAGGCGCTTCAAAATGCATTGCAGACAGTCGTGCGCGGTCTGAAACAAAATGAGCAGAATAAAGTAGATCAGATGGCAGCGGACATTGAGGTGGCAGTCAAAGGCTTGAAAGAAAAGACAACCTCAGACAATAACAGTGGTAATAACAATAACAACACAAACAATAACACGAATAATAATACAAACGATAACACAAGCAATAACACGAGTCAAAATGCAGGAAGCACAACGCTGGATAAAGACAATTTGAAAGATGGTATTTATGAAGTTCCTGTATGGCTGTGGCATGCGACAAAAGATCAGGCGTCTATGGCGGCGCAGTCTTTGAACAGCACCGCAAGAATCGTTGTGAAAAATGGCGTGAAGACAATGTATATTTACACAAAATCCATGACATATGGAAACATTGAAGCGAGCCTTCAGGAATTAAAAGTGGCTGATGCCAACGGAAATTATACGAGTGCTACTGTGGAGGAGAAAAATGCTTCTGGAAATCCGACTTGTTTCTCATTTGTACTTCCTCATACACAGGAATATCTGAATGTAAAAGTGAATCCGCATGTGGCGATCATGGGACAACAGGATATTGAAGCAAGACTTCGCATTGATTACTCAGCGCTGAAATTAGTTTCTGAAGATGCGAATGACACTACTGTTAAGGTGACAACTCCTGCATCTGGAAGCAGCTATGGAGCGTCAAGTGCACCAAAGACAGGAGACTATGATAATTATGCGGCAATTCCGGTTGTTATGCTTATAGCAGCAGCCGCCGGTGTGATGACAATGGTTTACAGAAAGAGACAGGCGAAATAAGATGAAACGATTAAAGCAAATTGTTTTGGGATTGGGAATGGCAGCTGCGATTGCGGCTGCCCCTGTTCCTGTTTATGCGATGGAAGATGGAGCTTATACGGTAGGGAGAACAACATCCTATGCAAATCCGGAGACGGGACAGACCGTAGATGGCGGGACGAACATTGCGCTTGGAGACAGTATGTGTGAGAGTATTGTGGAGGACAGTGCGCTGGTAGAACAGTCTCAGGGGAAAACGTATGTTACGCTTGGAATTGGTCTGATGTCAAATGTGAGTGATGTACGTATGCAGATACAGGAAACAGACGGAACTTATCGAGATGTGGAAATTACACAGACCGGAAGTTGTGAAAGAGATGGAGATACGTGCAATCACTATCGGTTTGAGGTGGATTCGGCAGATAATTATATCAGTCCAATCTTGTATGTAGAACCGATGGGAAGAGACGTACAGTTCTTTGTGAAACTGGATATGGCATCTGCACAGGCAGGGACAGGAAAGTTTGTAAGTGAGATGATATCGGCAGAAGAGCCGCAGCCTGAAGAAGAGCCACAGACTGAAGAAGAGCCGCAGGTGGCAGATGAAGAGCAGACTACAGATGAAGAACAGGTGACAGAAAAAACAAATACAAATAAAGTGCCGGTTGGACAGATTGCAGTCGGAGCTGTCATTGTGCTTGTGATAGGTTCTTTGGTTGTGTTCGTAAAGAAAAGGAAATAAGAAATGAAAAAGATAAAGTTGATTGCAGCCTTGTTATCCGCACTGTTTTTGACCGGATGTGTGGATCAGTCAGGAAATCAAAGTGCAGACAATGATACAAAAGAAAAGCGGATTGTGGCGACTTCGGTGGCGACTTGTGAGATTCTTGACAAACTGGAAGTAGAAGGCGTTGTCGGAGTTCCGAAAACGGACAGTTATTCTATTCCGAAACGCTATGAAAATGCAGAAAGCGTCGGTTCTCCGATGGCTCCCGATATGGAAATCATAAAGTCGTTAAAACCGGATATCGTTTTAAGTCCGAATTCTCTGGAAGGAGAATTAAAGTCCCAGTATGAAAATATAGGAGTTGAAAGTTATTTTTTGGATCTGAAAAGTACAGAAGGAATGTATGAATCGATTCTTGCATTAGGAAAGATGCTGGGAAAAGAAGAAGAGGCAGAGAAGCTTCATCAGGAATTCGAGGATTTTAAGAACGATTTCGCACAAAAGCATAATGAGCAGGAGGCTCCTACGGTGCTCATATTGATGGGGCTGCCGGGATCTTATGTGGTGGCAACAGAAAGCAGTTATGTCGGAAGTCTTGTAAAGCTTGCCGGAGGTGTCAATGTATACGGAGATGGCAACGGGCAGGATTTTCTGAATATCAATCCGGAAGATATGGTAGAGAAAGCACCTGATATCATCCTTCGGACTTCTCATGCGCTTCCGGAGCAGGTGAAAAAAATGTTTGCGGAAGAGTTTGCGACGAATGATATTTGGAAACATTTTGAGGCGGTGCAAAATGCGAGAGTATATGACCTGGATAATGAAAAGTTTGGGATGAGTGCAAATTTCCAATATGAGGAGGCGCTAAAAGAACTGGAAACATTTTTGTATCAGGAGGGAACAAATTGATTAGCATAAAAAGAAAAATAATTTCATTTCTGATTACGGGAGCAGCATTGATTGTGCTGTTCCTTGTTGCTGTTAATACGGGAAGCTTAAAAGCATCTCCGGAACAGATTTTGAGAGGATTGTTTGTAGCGTATGATGAGACAGTCGCTACGATATATTCACTGCGATTTCCGAGAATTTTGATTGCGATGCTCGCCGGCGCGTCGGTAGCTGTATCAGGTGTCATGCTTCAGGCGGTAATGAAAAATCCGCTGGCAGATCCGGGAATCATGGGAATTAGCTCCGGCGCAGGAATGGCGGCAGTGCTTGTGACGGCATTTGCGCCATCACTGTATCTGGCGGTTCCTGTATTTGCGTTTTTAGGAGGTGTCTTTGCGTGTGGACTTGTGTATCTGCTTTCCTGGAAGGGGGATTTGAGTCCTCTCAGGGTGATTTTGACCGGTGTGGCGGTGAATGCATTTTTTACTGGGCTGATGTCCGCCGGAGAAAGCATGATGGGAGCGAATTATAGTGGGGCAGCTAGTATCGTGAACGGGAATATTACGATGAAAACATGGGAGGATTTTCGGATGCTTTTCATCTATGCAGTGATTGGGCTTGTTTTGGCTGTCTTTTTAGCGTCAAAATGCGATATTCTTGGATTGGAAGATCAGACAATCCGCTCACTTGGAATTCGAGTCAATGCGGTGCGTCTTATAGTGTCTGCAGCAGCTGTACTTTTGGCATCAATCAGTACTGCGGTAGTTGGAAGCATCAGTTTTCTGGGACTTTTAGTGCCACATATTGCAAGGCTGCTGGTCGGAAACAGTCATAAGGTACTCATTCCTTACACGATGCTTCTCGGGGCATTTACGCTATTGCTCGCCGACACGATCGGGCGTACGATTGCGTATCCATACGAGATTAATGCGGCGGTAGTTATGGCAGTGATTGGAGGACCAAGTTTTATTTTATTATTAAGGAGGTCAAAGACAGAACTATGAATGAGCAGAAATTGATTTATGAAGTGCAGAATCTTTCTTTTTCTTATGGAGAGCATCAGGTACTTCAGGAAATGTCATTTTCACTGCAGAAGGGGAAGATCACAACTCTGATCGGTGCGAATGGCTGTGGAAAATCTACATTGTTCCAACTGCTGACAAGGAATTTAAAGCCTGATCAAGGGGAAATTTGTCTTTATGGTGAAAATCTTCGGAATATGAAACTTAAGGATCTGGCAAAAAAAGCTGCGATTGTGCACCAGTATCATACGGCACCGGCAGATTTGAGCGTGGAGAAGCTGATCGGCTACGGGAGAATTCCCCATCGAAGAACCGGAAGCTTTAAGATGAGCGAAAAAGACGTGGAAAGAGTAGAATGGGCGATGGAGGTGACACGCACAGAAAAATATCGAAACCGTCCGGTCTCAAAGCTGTCTGGGGGACAAAGGCAGCGGGTGTGGATTGCGATGGCACTCGCACAGGATACAGAGCTTCTGCTTTTAGATGAGCCGACGACCTATTTGGATGTGCGGTATCAGATACAGATATTACAATTGGTGCGCAGACTGAATGAGGAATATGGGCTTACCATTGTCATGGTGCTGCATGATATCAATCAGGCATTGTATTATAGCGATGAGATACTTGCGATGAAAGAAGGAAAAATGATTGGACAGGGAGTTCCGGAGGAAATTTTGACGGAAGAACTGTTAGAAGAAATCTATGGCGTCAGACTGCCGGTTTTTACGGTGGAAAAAAAGCCGTTTATATTGGCGGTGTAAGATTTGCATGAGTGAAAAAGATGGTGTATTCTAATGTTATCTGAAAAGTGAATTGGAGATGAAAAATGATGACAAAAATATTTGCACATAGAGGAGCCAGCGGATATGCGCCGGAGAATACATTGGAGGCATTTGCTCTTGCGATGGAGATGGGAGCAGATGGAATTGAGTTGGATGTACAGCTGACAAAAGACGGAGAAGTCGTTGTAATCCACGATGAGGTGATTGATCGTGTAAGTAATGGGAAGGGCCTGGTAAAAGATTACACACTGGTTCAATTGAGGAAGTTTTCGTTCGATAATCATATGGAGGGATATGAGAATATTTCAATCCCTACACTGAAAGAAGTGCTGGAATTGGTAAAAGCAAGCAAAATGGAAGTGAATATTGAATTGAAAACGGGAATCTATTGGTATTTAGGCTTAGAAGAAAAGGTACTTGAGATTGTGAAAAACCGCGAGATGCACAAGCGGGTAATTTATTCTTCGTTTAACCATTATAGTGTACAGAAAATAAAGGAATTGGATCAAAAGGCAGAAACTGCATATTTGTACAGCGATGTAATTCTGAATGTGGAAAATTACGCAAAAGGAACTGGGGTTTGTGGATTACATCCGGCGGTGTATCATTTGAAAATGGCTGATTTTATGGAAAGGTATAAAGAAAGTGGGTGTAAGATCCGTGTGTGGACAGTAAACGATGCGCAAGATATGCGTTTTTTTATTCAGAATGAACTGGAGGCAGTCATTACGAATTATCCAGATGAGGCTTTGAAAATCCGTGATGACATGCAAAAGAAAGAACGTAAATAAAAAAATTTCAAAAATCCAAAAAAATAACTAGAAGTATCAGAAAGAGTCGTATACAATAAAAATGAAAAAAGAGTGAAAATGTATGCGGTTGCTTTTGAATGATACAAAAGCATGAAAAGGGAATCCGGTGAAAAACCGGAGCAGTCACCTCTACTGTAACGCGGACGATGAGACAATAGGCCATTGACAGAATAATGTTGAGAAGGTGTTTTCAAAGAAAGATGCGAAGCCAGGAGACCTGCCGTATATAGGAAAGAATGTTTTTAGGTTGGAAAGAATGTTTCTTTTGGTGATTGCATAGGCATAATTATGTGCAGATTTGGAATCACTGTATGTGAGTAAAAAGCAGTCTTTCAGAACAGAAAGGCTGCTTTTATGTACAAAGAAGGGACGAGACAAAAAGAAAAGGAGGGCAGAAAGAAGAAAACATTCATCTGAAAAAAAGAGATAGGAGAATGGAAAATGATAAGAAACAGAAAAAAATGGCACAATAAAGTTGTGAGCATTATGCTTGCGATGTTGATGGTTGTCTCTGTAGTTGTTCAATATCCGTTGAACAGTATTGCAGAGAATGTGCAGACAGGCAGTGAAGAATATTTAGGTGTTCAGACAGAGGCAAAGGTCTATGATGATTTTGAGAATGACATCTGGCTGCAATATCAGCAAAAAGAAATGCAGGTTGGGGATACCACAAATTTACGGCCTTGGAGAGTAGAACAGATTATCTCCAATGCAGTTGCAAATGACGTTCAGAGACCGGTATTTCATTTTGAGATCATCAAAGGCGACAGCATTTCGCTGGATACAGAAAGTTCCACTGAAAAAGCAGTTGTGACAGCGGAAAAACCAGGGACGTCAGTAGTGAAGGTAACCTATGATGCAGTTGAATATGGTGGAAAAACATGGGGAGCAATCTCGCCTGTGAACACAGCATATGCGGTATTTACAGTGGGAGAGACAGGGACAGCTACGATTAACTGCAGTGAAAAGCTGCAGAATTGGCGTCATTATGATACCATTTATTATAATGAAGGCGATACGGTTCCGTTTACTTTTGAGGTATCGGCAGACGGCGCTGAATCTTTAAAAGTGACATTGAATGGTTTGGAAATCCAAGGAGATGGAAATACATATACTGCAAACTTAGAAAACCGGAGTAATATCATCGGGATTGAAGCGACAGATGCGGATGGTAATGTAAAATCGCTGTATCGTGTCGTTGATGCAAGATTTATTGAGATCAATGTAGAGAATAAGACGAATCCAGATGCGGCATTAGAGCCTGGTGACACAGCAAATATCAGTTTCCGCGGTGTGACAATGCCAGTGTATAAGCTGGCTACGATTTATAATCCGGTCTGGACATCGAACAGTGCATGGGGAAAATCCGATGCAACATATCTTTCTTACAGCAATGAGACATTAGGCGAGTTTAAAGGTCAGTGTCAACAGTGGGATCTTGCGACGAACAATGATTTTGATGTAACCTTCGAGGAAGCAGGAGAGTATACATTCACAAGTCAAAACGGAATTTTTTCTGAATGGTGGGGAAGTCCTCTCGGCGCAGATATTACTGCAAATGGCTCAGGGGAACCAAACTTAAATGCACCTGTATTGAAAGACTGGTTTTCGACACTGCCAAGCTTTACTGTGTCGGTTAAAAAAGATGTTCCGGTTGAAAACATTACGTTAGATCAGGAAACATTAGAGCTACAGGTTGGAGATGTATCATCTCTGCAGGCTACTGTGACACCGGCGGATGCAACAAATCAGACAGTGGAGTGGAGCAGTGATCATACAGATGTTGTCATAGTAGATCAAGATGGCGTGCTAAATGCAGTGAGCGCAGGAAAAGCTGTTATCACAGCAAAAGCGGGGGAAAAGACAGCAACTTGTGAAGTGACAGTGAAAGAAAAGAGTGAACAGCCGGAAAAAACACCGGTTGGAACAGTGACAGTAAGCATTCAGGATATGATTCCGACACCGGATGGGGAAGACTGGCCGGAAGCAAAAGGTGTGATTTTGAAAAATACGAATGTGTCTATCTATGAAGATGATTCGATGATGGATGCGATCGTGCGTGCGTGCGAAGAAAATGGAATCAAGATTTCTTTGAATGCGTCAAAGACATACATTACGGCTGTGGATGGCCTGGAGGAGTTTGACCGCGGAGCGGCAAGCGGTTGGATGGGAACTTTAAACGGTTGGTTTACAGACAAAGGGTTTGCATCATTTACAGTGGCAGACGGGACATTTGCAGATGGAGATGTCATTACGTTGGAATATACAACGAACTATGGAAGTGATTTGACAGATACAACAGATGTAACAGGAGAACTAAAATCACTTGGAAACAACACAGGGGATTTATCGCCGGAATATAAGCGGGATGTATACAAATATACTTTGACAGTTCCGAAGGATACAACGGAGGTCTCGTTCCGACCGGAGAGCTTTAACAGATATAATAACGTTGCGATTCGTGTGGGGGACAAATCATACCGCTATGGAGACGCCATTCCGGTATCAGAGGGAACTGAAATTAAAATCACATCAACACCGACGAGCTTTATGAGCTTGTTGGGGCTAAAAGATGGAGTTACATATACAATTACGGTAAAATCTTTAGAAGAGCCGGAAAAAACACCGGTTGGGACTGTGACAGTAAGTGTTCAGGACATGGTTTCGACTCCGGAAGGAAAAGACTGGCCGGAAGCAAAAGGTGTGATTTTAGACAATGTAAAAGTGTCTATTTATGAAGACGATACAATGCTTGATGCGATCGAGCGTGCATGTGTGGAAAATAATATCGAAATTTCATTTGATTCGAACAAAACATATGTGACCGGAATTGATGGCTTGGAACAGCTTGAGCGTGGTGAAAAGAGTGGCTGGTTTGTAACATTAAACGGATGGTTCACAGATGATGGGGCAGGTAACTTTACGGTTGCAAACGGAAAATTTGCAGATGGGGATATCGTTACAATGGAATATTCCCTCGACTATGGAAACGATTTGACAGACACAACGGATGTTACAGGAGAATTAAAATCACTTGGAATTAATACAGGTGAACTTGCTCCACAATACAGCAGAGATGTATATGAATATACACTGACAATTCCGAAAGATACAAAGCAAGTGTCATTTGCACCGGAAAGCTTTAACCGCTATGACAAAATCACAATCCAGTCAAATGGAAACGAATACCGTTATGGAGCAGCGATTCCGGTAGAAGAAGGAACTATTGTAAACATCACTTCGGTTCCGGTAAGCTACACGACACCAGTGGAACCGGATGCAAAAGTGACATATCAGGTGACTGTAAAGTACGAGGACGATTCACAGAATCCAGATCCGGAAAAACCAGACCCACAAGAGCCTGAAAAAGAAGAAATTACACTCACAGATACACAGTATGGAGTGAGTCTTACAGGAAAAGAAT
>OGMZ01000722.1_pt1 | contig 12628 bp, 9 predicted proteins | sample 1573361 | NCBI WGS metagenome assembly OGMZ01 (sample SAMEA2581995, study PRJEB24529) | metagenome | biome: Human gut stool | place: China | collected 2011
ACAAGCGGAAGCGCTCCTGAAAACAAACAGTTCTATTTTTTATATTTCTATACACCTTGTTGGCATGCAATTAACATAACCTGCGAAAATCCGTGCCACCACCTGCAAGCGGCAGTTCATAAGTGAAACTCCGGTTTAGTTCGCACTTACAACCCCGCTCTCGCAGTCCACTTCCACGTAGGCACTGGTCTTTAAGACATCCAATGCATTTTTAGCTGCGATAAGAACCGGGATATCAAGGCTCAACCCTGCGATTGCTGCATGACAGTTTGCACCCTCTGCTTCTACGATCAGTGCGGAAGCCTGACGCATCTGTGCCATCATTTCATTTGTGGTGTCTGCTGCGACGATGATATCACCGTCTTTGAAGCTTTTTAAATCTTCATTGCTGTGGCACACACAAAGATTTCCGGAAATTTTCTTTCCGTTTAACCCTTTTCCTGTCACAAGAATATGTCCTGCGACCTGTACTTTGATGAGGTTCGTTGTACCGGATACCCCAAGTGGAACACCACCTGTCAGGACGACTAATTCCCCTTTGGAAACAAATCCTGCCATCTCTGCCACATCAACTGCCTTCTCAAACAACTGGCTTGCATCCTGTTCCTCTGTGATAAGAATCGGTTCTACACCCCACTCAAGATTTAACTGACGGCATACCTTTTCTGTCAGACACTCTCCGATGATCGTACAGTCTGGACGGTATTTGGAAATCATTCTCGCAGTACGTCCGGACTTCGTCACTGTCACGATTGCCGCTGCACTTAAATCACCAGCCATCGTACAGGTTGCATGTGAGATTGCGTTTGTCACATCCGGGTTACACATGGTTCTGTGCTGTCTGAACCTCTGTAAATAGTTGATATCATGCTCTGTACGGGTCGCGATTCGGACCATTGTTTTTACTGCTTCAATCGGATACATTCCTGCAGCAGTCTCTCCGGATAACATGATCGCACTCGTTCCGTCATAAATTGCATTTGCAACGTCTGTGGACTCTGCTCTTGTTGGTCTTGGATGTTTCATCATGGAATCTAACATCTGAGTTGCTGTGATAACGATTTTTCCAGCCTCACATACTTTTTTGATGATCATTTTCTGCATAACCGGAACATCTTCTAACGGGATTTCAACCCCCATGTCTCCACGCGCCACCATGATACCATCGGACACACGGATGATGTCATCGATATTGCGGACACCCTGCATGTTCTCGATCTTGGAAATGATCTTAATATCCTCGCCGCCTTTTTCCGCAAGGATTTTGCGGATTTCCATAACATCCTCTGCGGTACGGACAAAGGAAGCTGCGATAAAATCATAATCATTTTCTACCGCAAAACAGATATCTCCGTAATCTTTTTCACTGATAAATGGCATCGTGAGGTCAACGTTCGGAACGTTCACGCCTTTTTTATTGGAAATCACACCATCATTTAACACTTTACAGACAATATCTCTTGCGTTGACCTTGGTATTCACTGGTTTTGCAACCGGTTTGATCTCTACAACTTCCAGACCTACCAGACCATCATCGATCAGAATATGATCGCCCGGCTTTACATCATCTGCAAGATTTTTGTAAGTGATGGATACGCGCTCATCTGTTCCAAGAATATCATCGGTTGTCAGTGTAAAAGTCTGGCCTGTCTTTAACTCTGTTTTTCCTTTTTCAAATTCTACGAGACGGATTTCCGGTCCCTTTGTATCAAGTAAAGCTGCAACATATTTTCCCAATTCTTTGCGCAGTTTGCGAAGCATTTTTAATCTTCCCATCTGCTCATCATGCGGTCCATGCGAAAAATTGAAACGTGCAACGTTCATTCCCTCTTCGATCAATGCTCTCATCACCGCTTCATTGTCGGTGGATGGTCCTAACGTACAGATAATTTTTGTTCTTCTTGTCATAAATTCTTCCTTTCTTTTTATGGTTTCATTTTTCAAGTGTTCCTGCTGATTTTTATTCATTCGAAATGCGTATGCCTCTCCTGATTTCTGTTATAGTTTTAACAATCTCCTTAAACCAGCACGAAGCCGACGAACCAATCTCTGCAAAACTTAAAACTTATACACTTTTCACAATAATACAGTCTCTTCTCTCCGTTTTTATTCGTATTCTTGTGAAAAATGTATAATAAATTTTAAGTTTCTTCTTTGGTACGGCGACTCCATCTACGGAGAGATTATACGAAATAAACATAAAAAAAGCAAGCTTTCTTTTGTAAAAAAACCTGCTCTTTTTTGTAAACATTATGTCAAAAAAATTATTTTGTGATCATGGTTCCCATACCGCCATGGATATTTGAACCATCTTTGTTCAATTTTGTGATCAGAACGGACCTGATCGCAGAGTCACCGATAAAGTTGATGGCTGCCTCTATCTTAGGAAGCATATCGCCCTCACCAAACTGTCCCTGCTCCATGTATTTCTTTGCTTCTGCAACAGTCATGGTTGATAATGGTTTTTCATCCGGCTGTCCATAATTTAAGCATACATTGTCAACACTTGTCAAAATAACAAGCATGTCTGCATCCAGAAGTTCTGCCAGTTTTCCTGCTGCAAGGTCTTTTTCAATAACAGCACTGGCACCCTTTAAGTTGTTGTCCTGCATTAATACCGGGATGCCGCCGCCTCCACAGGCAACTACGATCTGATCAGCATCGGACAATGCTTTGATTGCATCGATCTCCACGATATCCATTGGCTTTGGCGCTGCAACGATTCGTCTGTACCCGCCTTCTACTTTGACAACGTGATTTCCTTTTTTCTCCTCTGCCTCTGCTTCCTCTTCCGTCAGCACACGTCCAATGACTTTGCTTGGTTTGTAAAACGCCTCGTCATATGGATCAACCACAACCTGTGTAAGGATCGTAGAAACAGGTTTATAGATTCCCTTGTTCAATAATTCCGCACGGATCGCATTCTGTAAATCGTAACCGATATATCCCTGACTCATTGCAGAACATACAGACATTGGTGTTGCAGTATATTCCGGATATAATTTACAAAATTCATTCATAGCAGTATGGATCATACCAATCTGTGGTCCGTTACTGTGTGTGATCACAACCTGATAATCTTCACGGATAAAATCTGCCACTGCCTTTGCTGTTCGTTTTGTTGCCTCTTTCTGTTCAGGAAGTGTTGTTCCCAATGCTTCATGTCCAAGAGCAATCACAATTTTCTTCTTTTTCATCTCTACCATCCTCCGATGCGCCTTTATATTCACAGAACACCCAGAAAGTATCTCCGGGTGCTTTTTGTCTTGTCTGACACTTATACTATTATTTTACCATGAACGATTTTGCAGTGCAATGTCATTTTTACATTACAGGCCGCAGGCATTCTGCGAACTGTTATTTATCTTCTTCCTCAGTTTCCTCCTGTGGCAGAACAAAGGAATCAATAACCTCCCACAGTTCATCCCTTCCCTGCTTTGTCTCGGAAGAGAATGGAATGATCACCGTACCCGGCTTTACTTTCAGCCCTTCGCGGATTGCTTTTACATTCTTCTGGATCTGGCTTCGTTTGATCTTATCAAGCTTTGTGGCAATGATAATCGGTGTAAATCCCTGATAAACCATCCAATCATACATCATTTTATCGTTTGCAGACGGTTCATGGCGAATATCGATCAGCAAAAAAACTGCCTGCAGTTTTTTTGAAGTATGGAGATAATTCTCAATCATTTTTCCCCATTTTTCCTTCTCACTGGCAGAGGTCTTCGCATATCCATAACCAGGCAGATCGACCAGATACATGGCATCGTTGACATTGTAAAAATTGATGGTCTGCGTCTTTCCCGGCTGCGCCGACGTCCTTGCGAGCGACTTGCGGTTTAACAGCGCATTGATCATGGACGATTTTCCTACATTTGACTTTCCTGCAAATGCTACTTCATTAAATGGATTGTCCGGTATTTTACTTGTGATACCACAGACAGTCTCCAAATTTACACTTCTAATTACCATTGTCTTTTCCTCTTCTTAATTCACTTCTTTACAAACGCCACATCCAGCACGTCTTTCATCTGCTCTACAAACACGATTTCCAGACCTTTTTTGATCTCCGGTGAAATCTCATCAATATCCTTCTCATTCTTCTTCGGTACACAGATGGTCTTAATCCCTGCATTTTTGGCTGCCAGTGTTTTTTCCTTCAGTCCACCGATCGGAAGCACACGGCCGCGAAGCGTGATCTCGCCTGTCATTGCGACATCAGCACGGATCGGTGTCTTCGTGATCGCCGACAGCATGGCTGTCGCCATCGTGATCCCGGCAGACGGTCCATCCTTCGGCACTGCACCCTCTGGGATGTGGATATGGATGTCATTCTCCTGAAAAAACTTTTTCGGAATGTGATATTCTTCACTGACCGAGCGGATATAGCTGATCCCTGCCTGTGCAGACTCCTTCATCACATCCCCCAACTGTCCCGTCAACTGGAACTCACCTTTTCCCGGCATGATGTTGACTTCAATCTCTAAAGTATCTCCACCAACGCTTGTCCATGCAAGTCCACGGACGATTCCTACTTCATCCGTATCATTTTTCTTATCAAAACTGTATTTCTCTTTGCCGAGGAACTTTTCAAGATTCTGTTCTGTAACTTTAATCTTCTCTTTTTCTCCCTCGTAAAGCGGTCTGGCTGCTTTCCTGCAGATTTCGCCAAGCTTACGTTCAAGATTACGCACACCGGCTTCCCTTGTGTAACCACTGATGATCTTTGCCATCGCTTTGTCCGTAATGGAGAGCTGCTCCGGTCTGATTCCATTGCGCTCCATCTGCTTTGCGAGCAGATGCTCTTTGGCAATGTGAAGCTTCTCATTCTCTGTGTAACTGGTCACCTCGATCAGTTCCATACGGTCTAACAGCGGTCTTGGAATATCCTGCACCGAGTTTGCTGTTGCAATAAACAGCACTTCTGAAAGATCGATCGGTATCTCGACATAATGATCCCGGAACTTCTTATTCTGCTCCGCATCAAGGACTTCCAGCAATGCAGATGCCGTATCCCCTTTGTAATCGCTGCTCATCTTGTCGATCTCATCTAACAGCATGAGCGGATTTTTCACGCCTGCGCTGCGCAGTCCGTTCACGATACGTCCCGGCATTGCTCCGACATAAGTTCTTCGGTGGCCGCGGATTTCTGCCTCATCCCGGACACCTCCGAGACTGATCCGCACATATTTTTTATCTAACGCTTTTGCAACGGATCGTGCAATACTCGTTTTACCGGTTCCCGGCGGTCCTACCAGACAGATGATCGGACTTTCGCCCTTGCTGGTGAGATTGCGGACAGCCAGAAATTCTAACATACGCTCTTTTACTTTTTCCAGACCGTAATGATCGGCATTTAAAATCTGTTCGGCATTTTTCAGATCCTTGTTATCTCTAGATGTCTTATTCCATGGAAGCTCCAAAAGTGTTTCAATATACCCTCTCGCCACAGCGCTCTCAGAGGAGCTGGAGCTGATATTTTTAAAACGGTCGATCTCTTTTTTGATCTTCTCTTTCACTTCTTTGTCTGCCCTGATCTTACCCAGAGCCTCCGCAAAATGATCTGCGTCTGATTCCGTATTATCTTCGCCAAGCTCCTCACGGATCACTTTCATCTGCTCTCTCAGCAGATATTCTTTCTGGTTTTTATCCACCTGCGCCTTGACTTTCGCCTGAAAATCATTCTTGATGGCTATGATCTCAATCTCTTTTAATAAGAGTGCCATCAGAACCTCATAACGTTCGGTCATAGAAACCGCATCTAAGATTTTCTGTTTTTCCTCAAAATGTACCGGAAGGCTGTTGGCAAGCTGATTCATCAGTTTTTCCAGATCTGTGATCTCACTTAACTGGCGTTGCAGCTCTTTTCCCATTTTGGGATTGACAACCACATATTTTCCAAATGTCTCCTGAATGCTTCGAAGCATTGCTTCCTTCGCTTCTTCTGGCAGTCCGTCATCCACTTCCTCATCAAATCGAATGATCTCCGCAAGCAGATAGTCCGGATTTTCAAGAAAAGCGGACAATTCTGCCCGCTCTTTCCCTTCTACCAAAATGCGTACAATATTATTTTGTAACTTAATTACCTGCTTTACCTCAGCAATGATCCCGATCTTAAATAAGTCCTCGATATCAGGATTTTCCTGTTCCACATCTTTCTGTGCAACAAGAAAAATCTTCTGCTCATCCATCATCGCCTCTTCCACTGCCTTGATGGATTTTGCACGGCTTACGTCAAAATGGGCTACCATTCCCGGCAGAATTACCATTCCGCGAAGGGCAACTGCAGGCATTTTCATAATCATTGTATCCATTTTCTATAATTCCTTTATCTGTAACAGCTTTTCCTGCTGTTATCTTTTGTTTAAGAAGCCTGTTCTATCTTCTCAACAAGTGCTTTTTCTTCTTTCTCTTCAATTGCAAGATTCTTTTCTACATCTTCTTTGGTGATCTCACATCTTGTAATGCTCTCATCGGATGGAATATGATACATCAGATCTAATGTAACAGCCTCCATGATTGCACGAAGACCACGCGCCCCGGTCTTTCTCTCAAGCGCTTTGTCCACGATTGCTTCGAGTGCATCCTTGTCAAATTCCAGACTGACACCGTCTAATTCAAACAGCTTTTTGTACTGTTTTACAAGTGCATTCTTCGGCTCGCATAAGATACGGATCATCGCATCCTTATCTAACATATCCAGTGTTACGGTTACCGGCACACGACCGATAAATTCAGGGATGAGTCCGAATTTCACAAAATCCTGTGGAAGTACATGTTTTAATACTTCCCCTACATTGTACTCATCTTTGGCGTGTACTTCTGCATTAAATCCAATGGATTTGTGGTCGAGACGTGTCTCAATGATCTTCTCTAATCCATCAAAAGCACCACCACAGATAAATAAAATATTGGTAGTATCAATCGGGATCAGTTCCTGCTGCGGATGTTTTCTTCCACCCTGTGGCGGAACAGAAGCAACCGTTCCCTCTAAAATCTTAAGTAACGCCTGCTGTACACCCTCGCCGGAAACGTCTCTTGTGATGGAAACGTTCTCAGATTTTTTTGTAATCTTGTCAATCTCATCAATGTAAATGATACCGTGCTGTGCACGCTCAATATCATAATCAGCAGCCTGGATCAGTTTCAAAAGGATATTCTCGACATCTTCACCCACATAACCTGCCTCGGTAAGTGTGGTTGCATCTGCGATTGCAAACGGAACATTCAACACTCTCGCCAAAGTCTGTGCCAAAAGTGTTTTACCGGAACCGGTTGGTCCGAGCATAAGAATATTACTCTTCTGCAATTCTACATCAGAATCTGATCCTGCCATAATTCTCTTGTAATGATTATAAACTGCAACGGACAAAACTTTCTTCGCCTTATCCTGACCAATGACGTACTCATCTAAAAATGCCTTCATCTCCTCCGGCTTGATCAGATTGATCTGCTCCGCAGGCTCTTCCTGATTTCCGTCAAATTCATCATTCTCCAACTCTTCGTCTATAATCTCGGCGCAAACATCGACACACTCATCGCAGATATAGGCTCCGTTTGGTCCCGCAATCAATTTGCGAACCTGATCCTGAGTCTTACCGCAAAATGAGCAGCGCAGTCTCTCGTCATTTCTTCCTGCCATTTCTTATTCTCCAATGTCTATATTTATTAACGGCTTGTGATCACATTATCGATCAGTCCGTATTCCATTGCTTCCTGAGCGGACATGTAATGATCTCTCTCTGTGTCCGCTGCGATCACATCATATGGTTTTCCTGTGTTTGCAGCTAAAATTTCATTTAATTTTTTCTTTGTCTTTAAAATGTTCTCTGCTGCGATCTGAATCTCGGTTGCCTGACCTTTTGCTCCGCCGGATGGCTGGTGGATCATAATCTCTGCATTCGGAAGTGCAAGTCTCTTGCCCTTTGCTCCGCCTGCAAGTAAAAATGCTCCCATGCTGGCTGCCATACCGATACAGATGGTAGATACATCACATTTGATGTACTGCATCGTATCATAAATAGCAAGACCTGCTGTTACCATTCCACCTGGGGAATTGATATATAAATGAATGTCTTTTCCAGGATCCTCGGACTCTAAGAAAAGTAACTGTGCAACAACAAGGCTTGCTGTTGTCTCATTCACTTCTTCTCCAAGGAAAATAATTCTATCTTTTAATAATCTGGAGTAAATATCGTAATTACGCTCTCCTCTGCTTGTCTGTTCAATGACGTAAGGTACTAAACTCATATCTCTTACCTGCCCTTTCCTTTTCATAAATATGGTTGGAATCGCACTATGATTGAATCCACACTTTTTTCACTATTGCAATATATCGGTCATACACTGCACTGATAAATATTATCCCACAAATGCAGAGACGTTGGAATAGGAAAAAAACATGTTTTATGAAAAATTAATATCTTGTTCGAATTTTCAAAAAATATTGAACTTTTTTCTCATCAGATGCAATCTGTCATAAATCTCAAACAGACCGGCTCATAAGAGCCAGTCTGTCGTATTTGCTGTACATTGTTCAGAAATTATTCTTCTGTAGCTTCCTCAGCTTCTTTTTCTTTCTTTGTCTTAGCTTTTGCTCTTTCTTTTACGTTCTCCATAATTAAGTCAACTGCTTTTGTCACAGATAAATCTCTCTTAATGGATTCTTTCTCAGCATCTCCTAAGTACTCTTTTAACTTGTCAGCTTCCATTCCGTACTGAGCTGCCATCTTCTCAATTTCTGCATTGATCTCATCTTCAGAAACTTCGATATTCTCATCTTTTGCGATCTGCTCTAATACAAGGCTGCTCTTGATACGAGTCTCAGCTTCCGGACGAACCTGCTCTTTTAATCCGTCGATCGTCATACCGGAGAACTGCATGTACTGCTCCATGGAAAGACCGCTCTGTGCGATTCTCTGTGCGAACTCGTTGATCATGTTCTCACACTGTGTCTCGATCATAGCTTCCGGGATCTCCATTGTGGATTTGTCGATGATCTTCTTGATTGCTTCATCTTCTTTTGTACGTTTTGCTTCGTTCTCTTTCTCAACTTCAAGATGTTTTCTTAAGTCTTCTTTGTACTCAGCTAATGTATCAAACTCAGATACTTCAGAAGCAAATTCATCATTTAATTCTGGAAGTTCTTTTGTTTTGATCTCGTTGATCTTAACTTTGAATACGGCTGGTTTTCCAGCTAAATCAGCTGCCTGATATTTCTCTGGGAAAGTAACGTTAACTTCTACTTCATCCCCTGCATTGTGTCCTACTAACTGATCTTCGAATGTATCGATGAAAGAGTGGGAACCGATCTCTAATGGATGATTCTCTCCTTTACCTCCTTCAAATGCAACACCGTCAACAAATCCTTCGAAATCGATGACTGCTGTATCACCGTTTGCTACTGGTCTGTCTGTTACAGTTACAGTTCTGGAGTTCTTCTGCTGCTCTTTCTCAAGTGCTGCTTCTACTTCTTCGTCTGTTACAGTTGTGTCAATCTTAGTTACCTGAACACCTTTGTATTTTCCAAGTGTTACTTCTGGTCTTACTGCTACTTCTGCTGTGAAGATGAAAGGTTTTCCAGATTCGATCTGAACAATGTCGATTGTTGGTCTGGAAACGATGTCCTCTTTGCTCTCTTCCATAGCTGCTGCATAATTATCCTGAATTAAGATGTTTGCTGCTTCTTCATAAAATACAGCTGCACCGTACATTTTCTCGATCATAGCTCTTGGAACTTTACCTTTACGGAAACCAGGGATGCTGATTTTGTTCTTCTCTTTCATGTAAGCAGCCTGTAAAGCTTTTTCTACTTCCTCTGCTGGTACTTCAACAGTAAGTTTTGCCATGTTTTTTTCTAATTTTTCAACCTGTACACTCATTATAATGATTTTCCTCCTTATATATATAAAATATCCATGTACATTTCACGCTTAATGCGCTAATCGAGCCACGTCCAAAGTCGCATAAACCCGCGGTTTTTCTGGCTCTGCCTAAAAATGGGCGTACTACGACTATCGCAGTCATTCTAGGATTATAGCACACACTTTTGCAAAATACCAGTGTTTTTTATGGTTTTACGAGGTTTTCTGCGATTTCTGCTCTTTTGCCATGCAATTTATCATATACGACATTACAAACCACTGTATAAAGAGAGGCAGTCACATTGATTCCAGACCGAAGCAGCAGTGCCATCGGCAGTCCGAATAATGAAGCTGCAATTGCAAGCGCTCCAAACGTGTTAAAAACCGTCTGCCATTTATATCCGGCAGAATAACCCACGCCGATCCCACCAATAATTCCGATCATACTTCTTCCTGACTCCGGCAGTATCAGATAAAAGACGAGAAACAGCGCACATCCGGCAATATTAAACACGCCCCTGTCCACCGCCCTCATTTTTCCATCCTCTGTAAATGGAAGGCAGACTGACATACATGCGATCCCTGCCCACATTGCTCTCGGAAGTCCAAGCAGCGAAACGATCAGCATTGCACTTGAGACGATCAGTGTCAGTTTCAGATACCATTGATTTCTCGCAGACCGGACATCAAATTCCCGGAATAAATCCTTAAATGTTCTGCGATAAGGTCTGTTTTTCTGATTTTTATAAAAAACCGCCATGCACACAAGCATTCCCGCCGTAAGTCCGATCACCCGCATCTCAAAAGCTCTGCCACTCACATCATATCCATATAAGAGCAGATACCCGAGCACAAACGTGGAATGATTATGCATAATGACATTGTGACACCCAAAAATCATAAGAAGCAGGATACAGACACAATTTATAAAAAATGCTCCCACCGGAGATACCATATTTGCCAGTCGCGGGCCAGCCATCATGATCGTAAATATTCCCACAATGGACAACAATCCATGACTCGTCCGTATGCCAAAATCTGCCTGTCTCAGCACAAGCAGCGCCAACAGGACCGTTACTCCTACAACGCTGTTTTCCTGCCCTGTCAGTTTTGTATACAATGTGACAACCGCCACACAAAAAGCCATAACAAGATATACTTTAAAATTATAGATAAGAATATGACGCCATTTTTCTTTTTTGTCTGTCGTATTTTTGATCAACTGTTTTGAACCGGCAGAACTAAGCTGTAACTCCTGATAAAATGTCATTTTGTAGTCTCCTTCTCTTCTCTTTTGAATCAGCAAAGCGAAGAGTACTATACTTCAAAACATGGAGTCTGGCAAGTATAAAACCTCATTTTAGAAAAATTTTGGAATGTTTACTTTTTTTTCATATAGAAATATTTTCCGAACAAACTTTATTTATGTTAAAATGTGATTATCCAGAAAGGTCTGTATAAATGAGGAGAGTAAACTATGGCAATCACAAAATCCAACGAAAGAACAAAATATGAGCTGGCAGATGCCATGAAACACTGTATGAGAACTGCACCTGTAGAAAAAATCACTGTGAAGGAAATTGTAGAAGCATGCGGTGTCACAAGACAGACTTTTTACCGCAATTTTCAGGATAAATATGACCTCATCAACTGGTATTTTGACAAAATTCTCTTAGAATCCTTTGAACATATGGGGGAAGGAAAATCTGTCTATGAAAGTCTTGTAAATAAATTTACCTATATTCAGGAAGAAAAGCTGTTTTTTAAAGCTGCATTTAAAAACGATGACCAGAATTGCCTGCGCGATCATGATTTCCAGTTGATCACCGCTTTCTATACGGATCAGATTGAAAGCCGTACCGGCAAAAAGATTTCTCCGCATCTGCAGTTTCAATTAGAAATGTACTGTCAGGGTTCTATCTTTATGACTGTCCAATGGGTACTTGGCTGCCGGAAATGCACACCGGAAGAACTTGCGAAATCTCTGGCTGGCGCTATGCCGGCAGAATTAGGAAATGTATTCCGGGAGGTTGGACTGATATAAACCGACCATCATTTGTCCCCTTTATTTAATATAAGCAGTAATGCTATTATGACCTTCCAACTTAACAAAACCAGCAGCAGTATACAAATCCACTTCTTCCCTATTATCTACATCAACAACCACCATCATTTGATTTGGTCTGTTTAATTCTATTGCGTTTGCCAACAATGCCAGTTCATAGCCTTGAGACACCACTTCAGGCTTTACATACAATGCATAGATTTCATTAATATCGTAACAACTTTGAACATCCAAATACCCAAGAACCTGTTCATCTTTTACTACAAGAAAAACTCTAAATTTATCTAAAGCAGAAACAATACGCTTAGCAGTCCAATACGTATCAGTATTATGAAGATCATAGTACTGCTTCATCCACTTATCTGATAATGTTTCAATATTACTGGTTGATACATTAGGCACAAATCCACCTTGAATCATTTTCATTTGTTCCGGTTCAAATATCGCTCCCTTCAACTTCAATGGTTTATAAATTGCCATATTTTGTGGATTAAACACAAAATCCATCTGATATCCACAATAATTCCTTTCCATATATTCAAGCATTTCAATAAACACTTCTTCTTCCTTACTAAACCCTATAAGCATCTCAACATATCTATCATCTGGAAGAACAATAAAGACAAAAAGCCCTTTAGTAATTCCATTTTCCAAAACAACATAAGCATGCTTATCTTTAGACTTTAATGAACAATATAGA